>JABAOH010008919.1_pt2 | contig 12450 bp, 10 predicted proteins | sample 7062181 | NCBI WGS metagenome assembly JABAOH01 (sample SAMN14538630, study PRJNA623070) | marine sediment metagenome | biome: marine biome [ENVO:00000428]; feature: marine pelagic biome [ENVO:01000023]; material: deep marine sediment [ENVO:00002113]; isolation source: pool of 5 deep marine... | reverse complement strand
CGCTACGAGTCACTCGCTGCTCGCTACTAGACAACAATATTCACCAGGCGTCGCGGTATGACGACGACCTTCTTTACCGCGTGCCCGCCGACGTGTCGTGCTACGTTCTCGTCAGCCAAGGCTATCTCCTGCACCGCTTCATTGTCCGCATCGGCAGGGACCGACACGCGCGCCCGCAGCTTTCCGTTCACCTGCACGACGATCTGTACACGCTCCTGCATCAATGCACGTTCATCGATAACCGGCCAGGGGGCATCGATGATATCGCCAGGGAAGCCGAGCTCTTGCCACATCACGTGACTGATGTGCGGCGCCACCGGTGAGAGTACACGCAACAGGATACCGAGCCCTTCGCGTATCAGTGCCTGGGCAGCGACCGTTTCTTCTGTGTGGTCGCCTTGTGCAGTCACTGCCGATTCAGGCAGCGCATCTCGCAACACGTTGAGCAGTTGCATCGCTGCCGATACCACCGTGTTCAACTGATACTTTTCGATATCTTGACTGGCCTGGCGCAGGATCTCGTGTATCTGTCGCCGCAGCTGCTGCTGGCGTGGGCCAAGGTCCCGGGCGTCTGAGCGAGGTGCTCCGGCGTTTGCGCCGGGCGCCCAGGCAAACGACTCCACACAACGATAGCCGAAGTCCCACAATCGCCGAAGAAAACGAAACTGGCCGGCAACAGCAGCATCGGACCACTCCAGCGACTGCTCCGGGGGCGAGGCAAACATCATGAACAACCGCGCCGTATCGGCGCCGTATTGCTGCACCAGCGCCTCCGGGTCAACACCATTGTTCTTGGACTTTGACATCGTCCCCATGCCGCCAAACTCGACGGGCTTGCCGTCGTTGCGCAAGACTGCCGCTGTACGCTGACCACGTTCGTCCGCTTGCACATCTACCTCTGCCGGGTTGTAGTAGCTGATACGCCCGTCACCGTCCTTGCGAAAGTAGACTTCGTTCAACACCATACCTTGGGTCAGCAGATTCGTGAACGGCTCGTCTATCTTGACGAGTGCAAGATCCCGCATCACCTTGGTCCAAAAACGCGAATACAGCAGGTGCAGAATCGCGTGCTCGATGCCGCCGATGTACTGATCGACCGGTAACCAGTAGTCCACCCGTTCATCGACCATTGCCGCATCCTGGTCGCGGCAGGCATAGCGCAGGTAATACCACGACGAGTCGACAAAGGTATCCATCGTATCGGTTTCGCGCCGGGCGGGTGCACTGCAGCGCGGACACAGACATTCGTAAAACGATGGAGTCTTGGCGAGTGGATTGCCGCTGCCGTCTGGGACCAGATCCTCCGGCAAAACGACAGGCAAGTGCTCATCGGGCACCGGTACATCCCCGCAGGCCTGGCAATGGATGATCGGGATCGGGCATCCCCAATATCGCTGGCGCGAGATACCCCAGTCGCGTAGACGCCAATTGACCTGCTTGCCGCCTACGCCCATGGCTTTGAGGTCGGCGGCAATCGCATCGACCGCCTGCTCGTAGTCGAGCCCGTCGTACTTGCCGGAGTTCACGCAGCGACCGTAGTCCTCGTACCACGGCTGCCAGGCATCAGTCGAGTAGACCTTGCCGTCAATATCGATCACAGGCTTGATCGGCAAACCGTATTTTCTTGCGAAGGCAAAGTCACGTTCGTCGTGCGCCGGCACGCCCATGACCGCGCCTTCGCCGTAGGTCATGAGCACGTAGTTTCCCACCCAAATCTCGATCTCCTCCCCAGTGAGCGGGTGGGTGACGTAGAGTCCTGTCGGCAGACCCTGCTTCTCGATGGTGGCCAGATCGGCCTCCATGACGCTGCCGCGCTTACAGGCCTCGACAAAGGCCGCAACTTTTGCGTTGCGCTCGGCGGCGTAGCTCGCCAGCGGATGCTCCGCGGCGACAGCACAGAAGGTGACACCCATGATCGTGTCAGCACGCGTGGTGAATACCTTCAGCAGCTGCCGTTTACCATCGAGCTCGTAGGGGAAGCCGAAATTCACACCTTCGCTGCGGCCGATCCAGTTTGCCTGCATGGCCTTCACGCGTTGTGGCCAGCCGGGAAGATCCGCCAATGAGTCAAGCAACTCCTGCGTATAGGCGGTGATCTTCATGTAGTACATCGGGATCTCGCGCTTTTCCACGAGCGCGCCCGTGCGCCAACCGCGGCCGTCAATAACCTGCTCATTCGCGAGCACGGTTTGGTCAACGGGGTCCCAGTTCACACTCCCAGTGGTCTTGTAGACGAGCCCCTTCTCCAGCATGCGGATAAACAGCCACTGATTCCACCGATAGTATTCCGGTCGACAGGTCGCGAGCTCCCGTTCCCAATCAATGGCAAAGCCAAGCGACTTCAATTGCCGCTTCATGTAAGCAATGTTGTCGTAGGTCCACTTCGCCGGCGGGACGTTGTTGTTCATAGCGGCATTCTCCGCCGGCAAACCAAAGGCATCCCACCCCATAGGCTGCAATACGTTTTTGCCTTGCATGCGCTGATAGCGCGCGATCACATCGCCGATGGTGTAGTTACGCACATGGCCCATGTGCAAATGTCCCGAGGGGTATGGGAACATTGACAGGCAGTAGAATTTTTCCCGTCTCCGGTCTTCCTTGACGGAAAAGCTTTTGTTGCGCTCCCAGTGCTTCTGGGTCGCTTGCTCGACCTGCTGCGGAAGGTAACGCGATTCCATAATGAATGAAGTGCTGGCTTAAGGCATCAAATCCGGGCGCGCCAAGCGTGCCATAGCGCCCGCACACAGGCAACCGAGATGCCGCGTCGCCACCCACCTGGGCACGCCGCCGCCCGGCCGACAGACATTGATGAGCGAGCGACTCATGCGCTCAACCGACGGCGCCATGCCTTCGCATAGACCCAAGCAAGCACCAACCCCAGTAGGGTCAAGCTGACGACGCCGGCATTACCGAGCCGCACGTACGGGGTGACACCCTGCATCGGCTGGATTTCACCGGTCAGCACAAAAGGTTGAAACTGCGGCGAGAGTGCGCGCACCTCGCCCCTGGGACCGATGATGGCCGATGGGCCGGTATTACCGACGCGCAGTAACGGCCGTCCGGTCTCGCGTGCACGCATGCGGGCCATTTGCAATCGCTGATGCGAGGCCAACGAATCACCGAACCAGGCATCCTCGCTCACGTTGACCAGTAGTGTCGCGGCCGGGAGCTGTCTAATGACCTCCTCGCCAAATGCGTCTTCGTAGCACACGGTCATGGCGATGCGTTGGCCGGCTGCATACAGCGGTGGCTGATCGGCCGCGCCGCGACTGAAGTCGGACATGGGTATGTCCAGGTAGTCGAGCAGCCAGCCGAGTATGCTTTTCAACGGCAAAAATTCGCCCAGGGGAACCAGGTGCTGCTTGCGATAGATACCGGGGGTGGCACCAATACTGACAACGCTGTTGTAGAACGCGCGCCGGGGGCGGTCGCGTTCGACGACGCCGATCAAAAAATCGCTGCCGTTCGTGCGTGCGCGCTGGCGCAGCCGCGCGAGATAACTCGGGTCGATCTCGTCGAGATAGGTGGGCATGGCTGCCTCGGGCCAGATGATGAGCTTGGCATCCCCAGCCTTCGCGCTTAACTCAAGATAATGGTTCAGAATCGCGCTTCGGTACTCCGCGCGCCACTTGCGCGTGATCGGCACGTCGCCTTGCACCAATGCCACGCGCAGCGGCGCCCCGGTGGGACGTGTCCATTCGAGGCTGCCGCCGAGCAAAGCAATCGCCCATAACGCGACAATGGCCGATGCAGCATAGTGCCAGCGCCGCCTCGGCGCGCCCACAATGTAGGCCAGCAGACCCGCACTGACAGCGACGGCCCAACTGACCCCGTACACGCCGAGCCACGGCGCGAAACCGGCCAGCGGGCCCGGCAGCTGGCTGTACCCCAAATGCAGCCAGGGGAAACCGGTGAGGACCCAGCCACGTAACCACTCGCAAAGTACCCAAAGCGCGGGCGTGACGACCACCCAGTGCAGCAACGCCCCGCGCTTGCCCGGGTGATATCCCTGCAGCCAACCCGCCAGTGCCGGGAACGCGGCGAGCGTGGCGGTGAAGAGTGCCACCACGAAAGCGGCCAAAGGCAGCGGCATGTTGCCGTAGTCGTGCAGACTCACGTAGACCCAAGAGGTGCCGACGCCGAACAGGCCCACACCGTACAGGAAACCACGCCAAGCGGCCCTCGCCGGCGTGCCTTCGAGCCACAGGAGGTATAGCAACGCTGGCAGGACAATCGCGAGCGGTGAGAGCCCAAACGGCGCGAAGGCCAACGCGCTGGCGGCACCGATAACGAGCGCGACCGCATCGGCGGTTCGCGGCGCAAGACGTGCCAACCAGGGACCTAAGTCTACCAGCACAGACCAGTTTGTCTGACTACGAGGAGGCTTGCTGCGCGGGGCTCGCAAGCGGCCTGACTTTCAATAAATGGATGCGGCGGCTGTCAGCCCGCAGAATTTCGAAATTTATGCTGCCAATGTCCGTCTTTTCGCCGCGTTTCGGCAACCTCCCCATCGTGGTCATCACCAGCCCACCGATCGTATCGACCTCTTCATCACTGAAGTCGGTCTTAAAATGGGCGTTGAATTCATCGATCGGCGTAAGCGCTTTCACGATAGATTCGCCGTTGCGCCGGGGCATGATCATGACATCCTCGGCCTCGATGTCATGCTCGTCGGCAATTTCACCCACGATCTGTTCGAGCACATCCTCGATGGTAACAAGCCCGGACACACCCCCGTACTCGTCGACGACGATGGCCATGTGATTGCGGTTGACACGAAACTCGCGCAGCAGCACGTTGAGCCGTTTACTCTCGGGAATGAATACCGGCGGGCGCAAGATATCGTCGATGTCAAAATAGGTCGACTCGCCGCTTTCTTTCTGACGGAAATAGCGCAACAGATCCTTGGCCAACAAAATCCCGACGACCTTGTCTTTGTCGCCATCAATCATTGGAAACCGGGAGTGCCCTGTCTCGATCACCATCGGCAGATAGGACTCCGGTGGGCTGTCGCGATCCACCACCTGCATTTGCGCACGCGGAACCATGATGTCCCGCACTTGCATCTCCGAGACCTGCAGCACGCCTTCTATCATGTCGAGTGCGTCGCGATCGAGCAGGTTGCGCTTTTGCGCCTCGCGCAGCGAGCCGACAAGCTCCTGACGCGAGGTCGGCTCGCGCAGCAGCGCTTGGCTCAGACGATCAAGAAATGATTTGGCAGACTGTGTGGCAGCGTGGGTAGGGTGACTAGGGTTGTCGTCGTCGCTCATGGCGTTTACCGCTCTGGGTCAGCTTCGGGTATAAGGGTTTGGGAAACCCAGGCGCTCGAGGATTTGCGCCTCCATACTCTCCATCGCATCCGCCTCGATGGGCGTTTGATGGTCGTATCCGCGCAAGTGCATTATACCGTGTACCAGCATATGCGCCCAATACGCAGATGTATGGCCGCCGCGTGCGCGCGCCTCGCGGCATACAACCGGCGCGCAGATGACCACATCACCGAGCAATTCCGTGTGCACCCCCGGGGGATCTTCAAATGGAAACGACAACACATTGGTCGGTTCGGCTTTTCGGCGGAATCGGCGATTGAGTTCCACGATCTCATCCTCATCGACGATACGCACGCCAAGCTCAGCGCCGTCCCGCTGGTACCCCGCCATCGCCGCCTGTGCCCATTGCACGATAGCACCGCGTTTCGGCACCCCGGACTCGGTCGAGGCAACCTCGATATTCACCTTGAGCCTCATGCCGTACCGTCCGGAAGCGGTTCATGCGCGCTCTCGTAGCCTTCGTAGGCTTCGACGATGCGCTGAACCAAGGGGTTGCGCACCACGTCGTCCGCCGTGAAATGCGTGAACGTGATGCCTTTGACACCTTTAAGCACGTCCATCACCTGCTTGAGGCCAGAACGTTGCGCGCGTGGCAAGTCAATTTGCGTGATATCTCCGGTCACGACGGCGGTGGTGCCGAACCCGATGCGGGTAAGAAACATCTTCATCTGCTCGACCGTGGTATTTTGCGCCTCATCGAGAATAATGAAAGACTCGTTCAGGCTGCGGCCACGCATATACGCGAGCGGCGCAAGCTCGATAACATTCTTTTCCAATAGCCGCACCACACGCTCGAAACCGAGCATCTCATTGAGGGCGTCATACAGCGGCCGCAGGTAGGGGTCAACTTTCTGTCCAAGATCGCCTGGCAGAAAGCCTAGTCGCTCACCGGCCTCGACGGCCGGGCGTACGAGAATAATGCGGGCCACTTGGTTGTTCTCAAGCGCATCGACCGCGCACGCGACAGCGAGATAGGTCTTGCCGGTCCCAGCCGGGCCGACGCCGAAATTGACGTCATGGGTTAGGATATTGCGAATATACTGCCGTTGGCGCGTGCTGCAGGGACGCACCACTCGCTTCGGCGTACGCAGCGTGGTTTCCGGACTTTTGCTGTCCTCGAGCGAGTGCATGCTGATCCCTTGCAGTGCCATATGCACGCCCGACGGCGTCAGATGCTTGGTCTGCGCGGTCGACTCGTATAGCTCCTTGAGCACCCGCTGCGCGGACTTGGCAAGGTCCGGTTGACCGCTCACGCGAAACACGTTTCCGCGGTTGCTGATCTCAACGCCTAGATATTCCTCGATCTGACGCAGATGCTCATCGTGCAATCCGCAGACATTGGCCAGGCGTTCATTGTCTGGGGGAGCCAGGCTGAACTCGACGACCCGGTGGGGCACAGTTTGGTTTGGATTCTTACTCAGCAGTACGGTCCCAAGTGCTGACTATATTATATAAGTTTAGACGCCACGGGGGGGTTACGATCAAGCCGATTGGACGCCAAGCTTGCCACGCAGGGAGTTCGGGAGCGCTTCGGTAATCTCGACGTCGACGAAATCTCCAATCAAGTCCTTGTTCGCGCTTGCGAAATTGACCACACGGTTGTTTTCCGTGCGCCCCGAGAGTTGCGAGGCATGCTTGCGTGCTGGCCCCTCTACGAGAATCCGTTGCGTGCTGCCCACCATGCGCCGGCTGATCGCCGCTGCCATCTGAGTAAGACGGTGCTGCAGCACCGCCAGGCGCTCTTGCTTGACCGCCGCCGGCGTGTCGTCAGGCAGCTGCGCCGCAGGCGTGCCCGGGCGGGAACTGAAGACAAAACTAAAGGAGCCGTCGAAACCGACCGCATCGATCAGATCCATTGTCGCTCGAAAATCCGCTTCACTCTCACCGGGAAAACCGATAATGAAGTCACTCGATATGCTGATATCGGGCCGCACCTCACGCAAGCACCGTATCTTTTCGCGATATTCAGAAACGGTATAGCCACGTTTCATCAATGCCAGTATTCGATCAGACCCGCTTTGCACGGGTAGATGCAGATGATTGACCAATTTCGGGACGTCGGCGAAGGCATCAATCAAACGTTGTCCAAATGCGGCCGGGTGTGAGGTGGTGAAACGGATACGCTCGATCCCGTCGATCTCGCCGATGTAGCGGACAAGTAAAGCAAGATCTACGATTCTGCCGTCGTGCATGAGGCCACGGTAGGCATTGACGTTCTGCCCGAGCACAGTGACTTCACGCACCCCGTGAGAAGCCAGATACGCAATCTCGGCGACCACATCGTCGAAAGAGCGGCTAAACTCCTCTCCGCGCGTATACGGTACGATGCAAAATGTGCAGTAGCGACTACAGCCCTCCATGATCGATACGTACGCGCGCGGCCCGCGTATTCCAGGCTCGGGTAAGCGATCGAACTTCTCGATTTCGGGAAAAGACACGTCGATCGAAGGCTGCCTCCTGTCGATCACATGATTCAGCATCTCCGGCAGGCGTTGCAGGGTTTGCGGACCGAACACCAAGTCGACATAGGGGGCACGCGCGACGATTTCGGATCCCTCTTGACTCGCTACACAGCCACCGACGCCGATCACCACATGCGGACGGTGCTGTTTTAGTTCGCGCCAGCGACCGAGTTGCGAAAATACCTTTTCTTGCGGCTTCTCGCGCACCGAGCAAGTATTCAACAGCAGCACGTCCGCTTCCGTGGGATCCTCGGTCAAAGCGAGACGGTGACTGGCCGCGAGCACGTCCGCCATACGCGCGGAATCGTACTCGTTCATCTGGCAACCAAAGGTCTTGATGTAGAGCTTACCGTTGGTGATCGATCGCGGTGGGCTCGATTGTGGGTGTCGCGCCATCCTCGCAGGGCTATCCGTTCACTCAAGAGCGCGTAATCTACCTGCGCCGCTGCGAAAATTCCACATTGCCTCGCGTTCGATGCGGGAACACACCGAAGGTTGGGCGGACAAAACAACCCCGTGAACATCCGGCTCGCTGGGCTTTAGCAGCGTGCAGCCATGGACCGTGTGCGGCAAGGCTAATTCGACCCCAGGCGCGATTTCGCAGACCGTTGGCGAAAGCCCTTTAGTTCAGACGCTTGCGTATGCTAGCTGACTAAGAATCTACTGTATGATCGCCAATGTGTTCTGAGCAAAGTTTTTTGGGCCAAGCTCGGCTAGGGCGGCTCCGAGCAGCATGGGGTCGCTGACGACCGCAGCTGGCTTCTTTCCCAACAACCGAGGCCGCCTGACTCACAGCCAGCCTTTAAGGCACCTAACAACAAGCCCTCGGCGCGCACAGGGTCGGGCGGCGGCGCCGCGCGTATCAGGAGGACACCGGTAACCTGGTGGCTACGGGTGGACTCGAACCACCGACACCGGCATTATGAGTGCCGTGCTCTAACCACCTGAGCTACGTAGCCAAATTCAGGTGCAAGATACAAGATGGACGATCCAAGTGACAAGGGGCAGCCGAGGCCCAACCAGCGATCTTGCGTGAATCTTCAGCCTTGTATCCGAATTTAGACGTTAAACCTGAAGTGCATCACATCGCCGTCGTTAACGACGTAATCGCGGCCTTCCAGCCTTAGCTTGCCGGCCTCGCGCGCGCCGTGTTCGCCGGCCAGGCGCACGTAGTCCTCGTAGGCCACCACCTCGGCACGGATGAAACCGCGGGCGAAGTCGCTATGGATCGCTGCCGCGGCCTCGACCGCAGTCGCGCCCGCCGGCAGCGTCCAAGCGCGCACCTCTTTGCTTTGCGTGCTGAAAAAGGTGCGTAGCCCGAGCAAGCGGTACGCGGCGCGGACGATGCGGTTGAGCCCCGGCTCATCCAAGCCGAGATCCGCCAGAAACGGCTGTTGCTCTTCCGCATCCATGCCGGCAAGTTCCGCCTCGAATGTGGCGCACACCGGCACCGCTTCTGCGCCTTGTGCTTGCGCCACTTGCCTGACCGTTTCTACGCAAGGATTGCCGTCGAACTTGCTCTCGTTCACATTCGCGACATAGAGTACCGCCTTGGCGGTCAGCAGATTGTACGGTCTGATCGCGGCCATGCTGGCGGCATCCAGATTCATCGCGTGCAACGGCTCGTTTCGATCAAGCCGTTCGCCCACACGCTCGAGCAAGCCAGCCAGCTCGTGTGCTTCTTTGTCACCAGTCTTGCTCGCCTTTTGCGCGCGATCGAGCGCACGGCTGATAGTGGCCAGATCCGCCAGTGCAAGCTCGGTCTGCACCGTCTCGATATCGCCGGACGGATCCACGCGTCCACTCACGTGCGGCACGTTCTCATGCTCGAAACAGCGCACGACGTGGACAATAGCGTCCACCTCACGAATATGGGCCAGAAACTGGTTACCCAAGCCCTCACCCTTCGACGCACCGGCAACCAGGCCCGCGATATCGACAAACTCGATCGTGTTGGGCACCGCGCGCTCTGGCTTGGCGATCTCGGCGACCCGCTGCAGGCGCGGATCTGGAACGGTGACGATGCCTATATTGGGCTCGATCGTACAAAAGGGGTAACTCTCTGCCGGCACGCTCATGCGTGTGAGGGCATTGAACAATGTCGATTTGCCGGCGTTCGGCAAGCCGACGATCCCGCATTTGAGAGCCATTCTTTTCTGGCTTAGCGCCGTGCGCTTCAGGTTCCGCTGTGGCTGTGCAGCTCGTTCATGACCTTCTGGTATTGGCCGTGCACGATGTCGACGATATGTTCCCGCGCCCGGTGGATGGCGGCATCGATCAACTCCCGTTCCGACAACGGTGGCCTCTTCAACACGTAAGCCGTGGCGTCACCACCCGGCGCTGGCCGACCGATGCCAATTCGCAGACGCACGAAATCCGTGGATCCGAGATGCAAGGAAATATCTTGTACCCCATTGTGGCCGCCGTCACCGCCACCAAGCTTGAGCCGCACCGTGCCAGGCGATAAATCCAGCTCATCGTGAACCACAAGCACCTGCGGGACCGCGATTTTGTAGTAGTCCGTGAAGCTGGCAACCGCCTGCCCGCTGTGATTCATAAAGGTGGTCGGGCTAAGCAGCCATACCGGGCGCTGGCCAAGCTCGACTCGAGCGATGTCGCCGTCGAACCTACGCTCGAAACGCAAAGCCACGCCCGACCCTTCGAGCAGCGCGTCAATAAAACGGAACCCGGCATTGTGCCGGGTTTCCGCGTACTCGGCCCCGGGATTTCCGAGACCCGCAATCAGGGAAATGCCCTGAGTCATAATCGTTGTTGCGCCCGCATCGGGCACATCGTCACGCTTAATCCTTATCTCTACCCTTCTCCTTCTCGGCGTCCGCCGCCGTCTCCTCCGTCGGTGCGGCTTCGGCCACCTCACCCTCCACGGCCGCTTCGGCGGCTTCCGCGACGACCTCTTCCTCAACCACGCGCACCGTAACGATTGCAGCGACCGCATGGTCCCCGCCGCCATGGGCCAGGGAGGTGATGGTCACCCCTTCGGGCAGGGGTATGTCTGAGAGGTGCACCGACTCCCCTACGTGAAGCTGCGAGATGTCGACCGTCAAGTATTCCGGTAACTGGTGCGGCAAACAGGAAATATCTACCTCGGTCATCAGGCGCGACACGATCCCGCCCTCCAGCTTCACGCCCGGCGCAACATCTTCACCTGTCAGGTGAATGGGAATCTCCATATGGAGCTTTTCCGTAGCACTGATGCGTTGCAGATCCATGTGCATCACCTTTGACTTATAGGGATGCATCTGCACATCTCGCAAGATGGCCTGATCCGCGTCACTGTCGACCTTGACTGTGAGAATCGACGTATGGAAAGCCTCGTTCTGCAGATAATGGTATATCGCATCGTGATCGAAGGTGAGCATAACCGGATCTTTGGCGCCCCCATATAACACCGCGGGCACACGCCCCGCGCGGCGCAGGCGGCGGTTGGCACCGCTGCCTTTCTCATCGCGCTTTTCAGCCGTGAGTTCAAACTTAGTAGCCATAAATTGCCTCCTTACTACATTGACCGCTTGCGCGTCACTGCAAAGCCTGCGCCACGCGCGAGTGATTTCATTCGACAAACAAAGAGCTCACCGAGTCTTCTTCGGCAATGCGTCGCATAGACTCGGCGAGCAGCTCGGCAATGCTGAGTTGGCGAATGCGCTCACACGCTTGCGCCTTTTCACTCAGCGGAATGGTATCGGTCACGACCAACTCGTCGAGCACTGATTTGCTGACAACCTCTACCGCCTTGCCCGAGAGCACCGCGTGGGTGCAGTACGCCAGGACACGCTTCGCCCCCTCTTGCTTCAGCGCCGCCGCCGCTTCGCACAGTGTATTTCCAGTATCAACCATGTCATCCATCAGCACACAGGTATGATTGTCCACATCACCGATGATGTGCATGATCTTGGCCTCGTTCGGACGTGGCCGCCGTTTGTCGATGATAGCAAGCTCTGCTTCGAGTTGTTTGGCCATCGCCCGTGCCCGCACCACCCCGCCAACATCCGGCGACACCACCAAAAGATCTTTGTATTCGTGCTTCCAAATATCGCCGAGCAACACCGGTGAAGCATAGATATTGTCCGTGGGGATGTCGAAAAAGCCCTGAATCTGGTCGGCATGCAGGTCCATCGTCAAGACGCGATTGGCGCCCGCAGTTGCGATCATAGAGGCGACCAATTTGGCGGTGATCGCGACGCGCGCGGTGCGTGGCCGCCGGTCTTGGCGCGCATAGCCATAATAAGGAATGACGGCAGTGATGCGATGGGCTGAGGAGCGTCTGACCGCGTCGATCATCACCAGCAGTTCCATCAAGTTATCGGCACTGGGCGCGCAGGTAGACTGCATGATAAATACATCACGCCCGCGCACATTATCCATGATCTCAACCATGGTCTCGCCGTCGCTGAAACGCGAGACCAGCGCCTTTCCCAGCGGAATGCCGAGCCGCCGGGTAACGGCTTCCGCCAGCGCTGGGTTGGCATTGCCGGAAAAAACGGTCATGTTATCGACGGGCAATTTTGGACCCTCACGCGTTACCATTGCTGTACTTATTTTTATTTTTAGTGTGCCGCATTTTTGCGGCGAGTATTATGGCTGGGGTGCCAGGATTCGAACCTGGGAATGCCGGAATCAAAATCCGGTGCCTTACCGCT
>JABAOH010104695.1_pt1 | contig 12451 bp, 11 predicted proteins | sample 7062181 | NCBI WGS metagenome assembly JABAOH01 (sample SAMN14538630, study PRJNA623070) | marine sediment metagenome | biome: marine biome [ENVO:00000428]; feature: marine pelagic biome [ENVO:01000023]; material: deep marine sediment [ENVO:00002113]; isolation source: pool of 5 deep marine... | reverse complement strand
GGTTAACCGTGCCAGAGCGATCCAGGTGGACCGTTTCAAGAGTTACAAGATCTACTGCAACGGCCAGATGACGAATCGCCATATCAAGAGGTTCTGCACGATCGATCGTGAGAGCCAGCACCTTTTAGAGATCGCCATCGACAAGCTCGGCTTGAGTGCCCGGGCATATACTCGAATTCTCAAAGTCGCCCGAACGATCGCAGATCTCGAGGGAAAAGACCGGATCTCTTCAGCCCAGATCTCCGAGGCGATCCAATACCGGACCCTGGATCGGAGTCTCCAATACTAATACGAACCCGTTGAATGTGTTCACATTGGTTTTTCAGGACAATGCGCGACCACGCTTCTCTCTCCCCTTCGGCCCCGCTCAGGGTGGCTCGAGTCCACAGCGTTCGCAGGAGATGGTTTTGAGCCTGGCCTGATTTTTTGAGAGGAAAAATCAGGCCACCCATTGAGTTTTTTCGGGGCCATGCAATACAGATTTCACGACCAATCGCGTGGGGGTACCCAATCAGTCGATCCATGCGAAGCGTTGACGCGCTCGACCTGAATCGGCCTCTCAGCGATTCAGGTCGAAACTCGGAGGTCTCGGTGTGTTCCGCGAGAGATGGCAACTGACTTCATGCACTTGCATGAGGATCCTGGTGAAGGTGACTCACTGGAGTCGCCCGAGATAGGCCAGTAGGCGGAGCAGAGGGTGACCGGCGTGAGGAGTTCTCGGATACTCGAAAAAGACTGATGAGTCTCCGGGTGTCCGTCCTTCCCCACTATGCGCCAGAACCGAGCTGCTTTCCCAATTCATAGGCGCTTTCCATGAGGTCCTGATTCGCCTTTATCTCTCCAGGTTCTGAGGCGCTTCCGTATATCATTCCGACGATCTCTGCGCCGACATAACGAAAGGCGTCCTGGAACGTGCGCAGGGCGTTGATCGCTCCGGAGGTGAAAGGGTCCGAATCGCCGTAGGTGAGAACGATACCGATACGTTTTTGGGCAAGGTCATATCCCTGAGGGCCTATTAAGGCATAGCATCGGTCCATGAATGTCTTTGTTTGGGCCGACATGGTGAACCAGTAAATCGGACTGGCAATCACGAGGGCATGGGTTTGTCGGAGTTTCGGATAGAGGATCTGCATATCATCATCGATCACGCAGTCTTTGCCTGTGGCCTCTTGACATGCCTCGCAGGCCTGGCACGGTTTTATCTCCATCGTGTGAAGAGAGAAGGATTCGACTTCCGCTCCAGTCGCCTCTGCACCTGCGGCCACCTGTCTGGCCAGTGCCGTGCTATTACCCTCCTTCCTCGGACTCCCCATCAGAATCAGGACTTTTGCGCGCATTGGTTTTCCTCCTATCCAGAGAACGGCTCAGAAGTCTCTTTTGCGACTCGAACGTTCCTGTTCTTTCGGAGAAGATGATTCGATACGAAGAAGAGTTGTCTCTCGTTTTCGTCTCCTCTGACTCTGCGCTTTGATATTTAAGGGATGAAGTCCACGAAAAGTCAATAAAAAAGGGGCTTGACAGGAAGCTGGAAACCAAGTACAGCGGAAGTTAAGCCGATGGAGAGGTGCCCTCTGCCTATATTGGGATGGGCGCAATGGACTGAATAGAAAAGGAGCGCCAGCGGATCATGAAAAGACTGCCCCAGACCCTCTTTTTGGTTTTGGTCGTGCTATCACGTCCGCTTCCCACCTCTCCACAGGAGGCAAGGTGGAAGCAGTTGAATGCTGAGGTTCTCATGCGCCTTCAACAAGGACGATATTCCGAAGGGGTTGTGGTGGCTGAAGAAGCCGTGCAAGTGGCAGAAAGGACATTCGGTCTGGATCATCCCAATCTGGCCCAATCTCTGAACAATCTCGCGATCTTCTATTCCGCGCAGGGGAATCATACCGAGGCAGAATCTCTCTATCTTCGGGCCCTCGGGATAGCCGAAAAGGCTCTTGGACCAGAACACTTCTATGTGGCGACATCGCTCAACAATCTGGCCTTGCTCTACGATTCACAAGGCAGATATGGGGAAGCTGAACCGCTTTACAGACGGTCACTCGAAATAAGGAAGAAAACCTTTGGACCAGAACACCCCGATGTGGCACAGTCTCTCAACAATCTGGGGGAACTCTACCGATCCCAAGGAAAATACGATGAAGCCGAAGGGTTTTACAAACAAGCCTTGGAGATAAGAGAGAAAACCTTCGGGCCGGACCATCCGATGGTGGCATCATCATTGAACGGTTTAGCATTGCTTTATCACTCCCAGGAGAGATATTCGGAAGCTGAGTCTCTTTACAGACGATCTCTGGAAGTGCGGGAAAGCGTCTTCGGACCAGACCACCCTTTCGTCGCATCCTCCCTGAACAACTTGGTGTTGCTGTGTCACGCGTCGGGCAGGTACGCCGAGGCCGAAATCCTTTACTCGCGGTCGCTGAAAATACGGGAAGAGGCGTATGGTCTGGAGCATCTATCGGTGGCCACTGTCTGCGAGAATATGGCGAGACTGTATGAGAAAATGGGAAAAGAAGATGAGCCCGAAGCGCTCAAAGCGAGAGCGAAAAAAATCCGTTCAAAGCCGTTGAAGCCTGATGATCGTTGAAATGGGGTGCCTTGGGCGCTCCGGCCGGGGAGAAGAGGATGTTAGGGTCTGAATAGACTGTAGCCCAGCTTTCTCTCGTCTTCATCCCAACGTTTTATGAGGTAGTATTTCTCTTTCTCGAATACTCTGACGATACCCTCAAAATACTCTTCGCACTCCTTTATCTCCATCTCAGTTGTCCGATTCACAAAGGATAAGATTCGGGAGTGATAAAAAGGAATCATGGCCTCGACAACCTTTTCACGAGGGATTTCGTTATTTCGATAGGCGATGGCGAAACTAAACAGAATTCTCGCCCAAAGATCACTCGGATAGTAGAACCTCTTCTGTGCGAGTTTCTTGGTCTTGCTGACCTCGATCAACTCGGGTTGAGGGATAATCTTCTCCCATATCTCGCCATAACGCTTAAAGCCCGAGACAAAGCTCTCATAGAGAACGTCCGTATTGACGCGTACGGCTGGAGGCTTCTCATCAATACCCAGACCGAAGCCGAAGATACTGCTCGGGCAACTCTCAGTGGTTTCTTTCCAGAGGTATTCAAAATCGATCATCAAATCAAATAGGGTCATGACGACCTGTGAAAACATCGGGCCGAGTTGTTTTGCCGGATCCTTTGCCCGATGACTCTTCGGGGACCCCAAGAAGGTCTGGCATACTTCAAACCGACGGGCAATGGCAATAGAGGTCATCCAGATGTCGATGCCAAAATTGCCAATGCTCTCGTTCCAGAGTTTCTCTGATAGAAAAGCCCTGGCCATTCTCCCAGAAAACCCAAAATCTCCCCCGATGGGCTGCCTTACCCTCAACCCAAAGAGCGTTCGGAGGAGAGGATAAGCGATATGGTTGGTGATGGAGCCATCATACTTGTGCCGGACGTATATGGGCGCGACATAATCAAAACCTGCCAGAAGCGGTTCACCGAGATACTGAATCCATTGAGGCGTAATGCTTCTCAAATCCGCATCCACCACAACGACGGCTTTGGCTCGAAGTTCGACGACGGCTTCGAATAGGTTCCTGAGATTGTTTCCCTTTCCCTGGATTCCCTCCGGGGTAGAAATATAGATCTTGGGAACCTTGGTTGGGGTATTCATAAAGGCGTCTCGTGTCCCATCCGGTGAGTCGTTATCCACGTTAATAATGGCAGAGTCCCGATCAAGGAAATAGTTCACGAGCCCTCGACTGGCGACATCGGTTGGGAAGGCAATCGAATCGGCCTCATTGTATGAGGGAATCCCAACGATGATATCTGCATGGTAGACATGGTCCGGGTTTTCTACCTTTCTTGCTTCTGCGTTCATTTTGCTTGTCTCCTGGATAAATCCGATGCAAAAAACCTGAGAAAATACGCGTGGCAGCGAATCGAGCCCATTCTGCCCGCTATAGTTTGTTCACGAATGATATAACGTGTCAAGGTCAAACAGCGACGGAAAGCCACGCCGAGGCATGAACGTTTTCTCATCAGTAGCATTCGGTCGTAAAGATCGTCTTCTTTTTCGCGTCGAGGGTAACCCAAACGTTGGATTTCGGGTTGGAACTTACCAGAGAGAGATGTTTATAGGGGGCAAGTCTCTCGGAGTCGGGTGTTTTAGACACCGCCAATCATAGACCTGTTCCGAACAAAATCAGAGAGAATCTCAAGTTTGACCCTTGCGGACGTCAAAACGAGGTTATAGTCTTATGTTTGGGGTACAGCGGAAGAAAAACGGTAGAAAGAAAGGAGGACAAATATGGAGGTTTTGGTTGTCTACTATTCCATGTATGGCCATGTTCACCGTATGGCAGAGGCTGTTGCCGAAGGTGCTAGGGAAGTCGAAGGTGTCGAGGTGGAAATGCGCCGTGTTCCAGAAACGCTCCCAGATGAGGTGCTCAATAAAATGGGTGCACTCGAGCCCCAGAAAACATTTGCCCATGTCCCGGTTTGTAAGGTTGACGAGCTTGCGTCTGCGGATGCGATTATTTTTGGCACCCCGACGAGATTTGGAAATATGTGTGGGCAGATGCGACAGTTCCTTGATGCAACGGGACAGCTCTGGCAAAAAGGCCGACTTGTCGGCAAGGTGGGGAGTGTCTTCGCGAGTTCGGCGACACAACACGGCGGGCAGGAATCCACAATTCTAAGTTTTCACATTACCCTTCTCCACCAGGGTATGGTCGTTGTTGGTTTGCCGTATGCGTTTCAAGGGCAGATGCGAATTGATGAAATAACTGGTGGATCTCCCTATGGTGCCTCGACGATCGCAGGGGGTCAGGGAGAGCGTATGCCAAGCGAGAATGAGCTGGATGCGGCACGGTTCCAGGGGAAACATGTCGCTACGATCGCTTCCAAGCTTGCAAAATAGTTATGGCACACGATGATTCATTTCACTGCGTACCTTGTTGGCGGTGGTCCCGAGCTGCAGTGGACCGTACGCATTGTTCAGCACGGAGACAGAGAGGAGAATGATTAGACCTGGTTTTCCAATGCCGCTATCTCCTGGCGTTGCGAAAAATCCAGCTTCCTGCGAGAACCAAACGAGCGAGCTTTGGTTCGTTTGCGAATTGTACAGGAACTGATCCTGCCTGAAGGGGCTGATGGTTTTGTTTGTCGGCATCTCTCGACAAACCCTGCGGCAAAGCGCTGCGCTCCTTGTGTCTCTGTGGTAAATCCTCAACAAGTTTCTCCTAAGTCATTATGAAAGGCAGTGAGAGAGAAACAAGCGTCAGAATCGATATTGCTGGCTTTGCAGAACAGCGGAGAAAAGGCTTCCATTCGCATCGACTTTCCCTCAGGCAGACTCGGGAGATCAGTAAGAAGGGAGACCGTGCTTTTGGTTATAATGATAGGGACAACCGAACAGAGAAGAGAAAGAGAATAAAACGTCTATGAAGCGGGTGGAGGCCAAATTTCCTTCAAACCATTGCCTCAAGTGTATGGGATCTTCCGAGGAATACGAATTCATCGAGTCCCTTGCCTGTCATTGTTTTGATCGGAGAAGTGTCGGTACTGTCCTTCAGCGAATGGATCCCGACGATCCGGTCCTTCAGGAAGCCAGAAGGAGGGGACATCGAAGAAGGCAACAGAGGGGGGGACGTCTGCTCGCCCTGAGGAAGGAACTGGAAGCGTACGAGGAGCAGCTTTCATACTCGATGCTGGACCGGCTTCTCGGGGGAGCAACGCCTGAGGCCATTGCTGCAGAGATCATGGACGACCAGAAGCGGGGGAGTCTGATTCGAGAGATTCGAGAACTCCAGTGGGAGGGAGAAGAGGTTCTCGACAAGGACGTCGCGGAGGTTCTGCAGCGGCATCAGCAGCTCGGCCTCATCGAAATCGACGCCACTGACCGAATCATGATCACCGCTCGAGGAGCGAGGATGCTTGCGCGGAAATCCCTGAGAAGAATCCTTCAGGCCCAGAGGAGTCGGCGGACTGATATCGTCGAAGGGGGAAAAAGAGATTGGGGATTGCACCGTTCTCCCGCTTCAAGACCGTATGAGTTGGGGGATGAGTACGAGGCGGTTGACATCGAGAGAACCCTGCTCAGCAGCCTGTCAAGAGAGGGACGTCCCAGGCTACGACCGGAAGATTTCTTCGTCCACGAGTCCCTTCACGAATCGAGGATTACCGCCGGTCTTCTCATTGACGAAAGCGGTTCCATGGTCATGAACGAGAAGATCGGTGCGGCCATCGAAACCTCGCTGGCCCTCTCCGAACTCATCGGACGGCAGAAGAACAGCCGTCTCCGTGTTTTCCTTTTTTCGGATCGGGTCAGGGAAATTCGGCCTTGGGACATCGTTAATCAGTTCGTGACGGGTCGGACGACTGACACAAGGGCCGCCTTGATCGCTTTCAGAAAGGCCGTGGCCCACGATCCCTCTATCAAGCAGGCCTACCTCATCACAGACACATCGCCCAACACAGAGGATGGGGAGTTTGTCGGGTTTGGCAGAGCCATGAGGGGGGTGAAGGAGGAGGCCCTCCGGTACCGGCACGATCGCATCACCCTTAATATTGTCATGCTCGCTCGATGCCAATCCTCGCCTGAGGGCCTTTGCTCGGGCTCTTGCGAGAAACAATCTGGGACGAGTCTATTTTGCACCCCCAGACAGACTGGGAGAGGTGGTGGTCGAAGACTACTTAAGCGCTGGTGGAGGAGGATAGGATCTGCGTATGTGGGTGAAACCCTCAGGAGGACGGGGTTCGTCCAGACTCACCCAGTCATGCATTTTCTTTGGCAGTCTTAAGAAGTCAGAAGTCAGGAGTCAGAATTCAGAATAGACATCGCGTGGAATTGGAACCATTTTTGACCGAGCCGGATTGGAATGGTCTTGGAAAAGGCGGAACCGAGAACCGATGAATGGATTGCAGATTAGGTCTCCGTCAAAAATTGGTTGACCTTTGATTCGATATCCTTCCGGATCGTCTCCAGCCTCTGGCGATCTTTGGCCTCAAACCTCAGCACCAACACGGGCCCGGTATTGGATGCTCTAACCAACCCCCAGCCATCTTCGAAGAGAATCCGGGCCCCATCGATATCGATGACGTCGCGGTCCTTGGCATAGTGACTCCTGACCTTTTCGACAATCTGGAACTTCTTCTCGTCAGGACATGAAATTCGGATTTCTGGGGTCGATTCGGTCCTCGGCACATCGGCAAGCAACTCCCGTGCCCCTTTCTCATGCTTTGAGAGTAACTCCAGGAGCCGGCAAGAGGCATAGATGGCGTCATCGTATCCAAAATAACGGTCAGCGAAGAAGAGGTGGCCACTCATTTCACCGGCCAGGAGGGCCCCAGTATCTTTCATCTTCTTCTTGATGAGTGAGTGCCCTGTCTTCCACATAATTGGCTTCCCGCCGTGGCGAGCGATGTCGTCGTAAAGGGTCTGCGAGGCCTTGACCTCAGAAATGATCGCCGCCCCGGGATGGGTCTCTAGGAGTTCTCTCGCGAAAAGGATGAGGAGTCGATCCCCCCAGATAATCTCTCCCGCTTTATCGACGACACCGAGTCTGTCCCCATCCCCATCAAAGGCAAGGCCGATTTCAGCCTTCTCACGGAAGACGGTCTCAATCAGATCCTTCAAGTTCTCCGGGACGGTGGGATCTGGATGGTGATTGGGAAACCTTCCATCCATTTCGCAGTAAAGCTCGAGGACTTCGCATCCGAGCATTCTGAGAATTTTCGATGCAACAGGGCCCGCTGTTCCGTTACCGCCATCGATTGCCACCTTGATGGGGCGTTTGATGGAGATGTCGTCCTGAAGGTACTGGAGGTAGGGTTCCATGATCTCATAGCTCGAGAGGGTTCCCTTCCCCTGAGTGAACCCGCCCTTTTCGATTCGGCGTCTGAAGTTCTGGAGTTCTTCCCCATAAATGGTCTGGTTCCCAACGGAGACTTTGAAGCCGTTGAAGTCAGCCGGGTTATGGCTGGCTGTGATCATCATGCCTCCGTCTTTTTTGAGGTGGAAGAGGGAGAAATAATAGACCGGTGTTGGACAGACGCCGATGTCCGTGACGTGACAACCGGTAGAGAGGATGCCCTGCACAAGAACGTCTCGAAAAGCGTCAGAGCTGAGACGACAATCCCTCCCGACGGCGAGATCCTTAAAGCCCTTTTCTCGCATGTAAGTGCCGTATGTCTGGCCCATGAGGCGAACGATCTCGGGAGTCAGATCCTTTTCGACGACCCCCCGAATATCGTATTCCCTGAAAATCTGTGGATTTATCTTGAGCATTCCTCCCTCCAGCCGAAGATCCTCCAAGAGAAGGTATTCAATTGCGTCTTGCCTTGTCAAGAGAGGATGAAGGCGCCCCCCTTGTACTTTAAGGGACGCTTATGTACTATCGAGACAGGCGAGCGTTTCCCTGTATCTGAGACAAGGAACAGCCAAAGTCCTTGGACAGGGTCAGAATTCGATGCAAAACCGACGGCCGGACTCCTCTGCGAGGTTAGAAGAGAAACAACCTAAATTCCTGCGCTGTAAACGTTGCGGTCGGGTATATCGAGGGCCATGCGGCGTGTGCGGAACGGGGGCCGAGACCGAAATATGGCCGAACCCGGTGGGCCGGAGAGTGGTCAGTGTTGTGGAGGGTTTTTTCAAGCAGGGAGATCGTGAACTTACCCTTCTTCTGGCGTGCGATTTTTTCGAAATGCTGGTGGCAATGTTTTTTCGGGATCTTTTTGTGAGCCGGGGGAGGCCCCTCTCGTGGATTCAGTTGACCTTCAAGAAGAACAAGTCTCTGGATCTCAGGCTCAGGTATCTCTTCAAAGAGACACTCCAGGTGAGTTTCTCATCCGCGATTCGTGGAACACCATTTGAGGGGTTCGACAAGCGATGGGCGAGACTCCGATCCGTCAAAGGTATGATGCTCCAGACGAGAGGTGCGGCAGTTGACGAGCTCACAGCCCGCGAAGCCTATGCGCTGTCGAAAGACTCACTCGATCTTTTCGCTTGGCTGAATAACCAGTACTGCGTGTGATTGAAGCCGTGGTTCAGGGGTCAGCTGTCAACGGGTCTTTGCCCAAATCACGTTTCTCGACCTTTGTGCGATGAAAGCGGAAAAGGGCACGCTTCGCTGCTCAGAGGTTTTTTCTAAAGACGTCAGTTGTGGGTTGTCAGTCGTCAGTTGTAACCACCAATTCACGTTATTCGATTCGAAATGAAATCCCCTGGGCCCGTCCCTTGACTGGCCGTGGATGCGTAAATCCTCATCTTTAGACAACGAATCACGGACAACGGACCACGAGCAGCGGATTTTGGCTTAGCGTTTCCTTTCCAACTTTCTGGCGAAATAATCTTGCCAAGTTCTCACCAAAGTGCTGCAGAGGGATTTGGTTGGGCGAACTCCCTGTCGCAGCGCGCTGAGTTATGGTTCTCAGGCTGAGGGCTGACAGCCGACTGCTGAGAGGTGGACTCTATCTCTCCCGGTCGGGATTCACCGTGACCCATGTGTCCGCATCGGTGTAGATCCCGTCGTTTTCTCCCATCGTGTCCCGTGTCGTCTTCTCGACCCGGATGAGGGACGATCTGAAATAGTCGATGTCTGGAAGCCCAGGGGCGACAGGCAACTCCTGAGAAATGGGGAACGCTTCGTAATCCGTGACCGGGTCTCCCGACTCCGGATAGAGGCTGAAGTTTCGAAGCAGGTCAGTGATCACCATCCCTCTCTCCATGAGGAACCTCTGGACGGCAAGCCACTTGGGCAGGGACGACTCCAGGGTGGTGAGCCCGAAATAGCCGCCTCCCCCGATCTCGAGGGCATCGACAGCCCTCTCAAGAAACAGAAGCATCCCTTTCAAGCCCTCAGGAGGTTCGGTGACAAAGGTGTCGAAGGTCGATTGAAGTTCGAGGGGAAGGGCTGAATGAACGTCGTATTGTTTTGCCGTGATGCTCAGGCGATGACGTTTTACCTTTTGGTCGATATACTGGGTCAGGCGCTCGTCGACTTCAAGGACCGTGATACTGCGTGAAAGACCGAGAACGGCGAGAAGGATACCGAAGAGATCGTCGTCCCCGATGAGGAGGATCGACCGGCCCTCTAGGTCGCCTCGTTGAAACATGAAGGCCGACTTCAAGGCGAGATCCCGCGGATGAATAAGGCCTTGGTTGTACTCGAATATGGGCGGGGGCCGATCGCGGGTCACTTGGAGAAAACGATTCAGGGCCTCCTCGAACCGAGCATCGAGAATGAGCCCTTTCCCCTGGCAAGCCGGACAGAGTCCGTTGCCTTGGGGGAGGGCCCCAGAGGCTTTTTCGAGAGAGAATTCTCGGCGTTCCGGGTCGAAAACGATCTGATGCTCAGCGAGCATGCGATCAACCACCCGAGTCACCTCGGCAAGGGTAGAATCCTGGGAGCGGACGAGATCCCAGAAGGACATCGGTTTCTTTTCTAAGGCTCGCAGAATTTGGTATCTTGTTCTTTCCATTTTGTTTCTCAACAGGGTATCAGGCGTCTTCGGAGCAGACGAAGAATCCCTGAGAACTCAGTCTGTCTTTTTATGCGCCCAGTCATAGCTCATCCGCCTAAAAACCTCTCCTTTGGCAACACCCTCCTTATAGATTGGGAACTCGTATGGAAAGTCTCTGAGCTCCTTAAGGGTCTGGCAAAGACCAATCGTTCCGTACTCCCGTGCCCGGGTCACGCGTTCGAGGTCTAACAACTCTGTGAGAATCGTCTCACCTCCGCCTGCTGTCTGGAGGATCCGACCGTCCGGATCGACAAAGATAGATTGTCCAATTCCGCCATCTCTGACTCCGTTGACACTCAGGAAGTAAAGCTGGTTGAAGATGGCATGGGCCTGGCTGATCACCAACTCCAGGGCTCGGTCTGATGTCGTCGTCATGGTCGGATGCAGAATCACCTCTGCTCCCATCCATGTCAGGGTCCGAATGACCTCTGGAAAAACCATTGATCATAACAGATCGCGAGGCCAAAGCGTCCCAAATCGGGAATATCGAAAACGCAGAAGTCTTTCCCTCGCGAATTGGTTTCCAGGGGTCGCCAGGGAAAGAGCTTTCGATACTTGGCCCTTATTTCTCCCGAAGGCGCGATGACGATAGCCGTATTGTAGAGTCGATCGCCCGCCTTCTCGTAAAGCGATCCCGGAACAAGCCATTTCCCTTGCTTCGCTGCCAAGTTGCAGAAGCTGTCTGTTATGGGTCCGGGTATGGTTTGGGCCAAGGACGGCTCGCCTCCGTAAATGCAGAGTTCGCTGAAGATTATGAGCTCGACCCATGGAAAAGACGCGGACGTCTTTTTCACGAGGCGACCCATCTTTTTTTGATGGTCCTCACCGTCTCGGATCTCCATCTGAATCCCTGCAACACCGATTGTTCTCCCCATGAAATCCTCCCCTCGATAGAGCGCTCCTCCGTCTCGATCGTATGGCTTGACGCGCTCAGCGGATATTGAAAAAGTCGTGAAGCGATTTCACCCAGCATTTTACTGACAGGCCTATGAGATCACAACAAAAAAAGTCTACTCTGCCTTTGTTTTTCGATTCCTGAACGATCCATGGACTTTTCCCCGGCGGTTTGATTGACAGCCTCATGACCCGTACTTTACAATTGGTCCTAAGCCGAACCACTATCGCCGACGGCCAAGATTGTCCAAACGAAAGGGTTTCCCCTGCCAGCGAACCTAGGTAAGCGGACCGGACGATCGTCATTCGAGGTCTCCTTTTCCGGTGGGCAAGTGAATGCGAGGGTTTTCGTGGTTAAGGGGCATTGGAGAAAGCGAGCGCAGAGATGTCTTTGGTCGCAGTTGTTCTCCTTGTGATTTCCGCATTTGTACACGCAGGGTGGAATCTCGTCGGCAAACGTCAACATCCTACGGCGGCCTTCTTTCTGATCGCAAATGCAGTCGGGACCGCTTGTATCTTGCCTGTCCTTTTCTATCAGTGGGAAAACCTCGCTTTGATTCCGATACCTGTTTGGATGCGCGCCGTGGTGTCCGGCTTTTTCTATTTCATTTTCTGCGCCACCCTGGCCGGGGCATACCGTACAGGTGACATGTCAGTTGCCTACCCCCTGGCACTCTCCTCGCCGGTCATTTTTATCACGATTGTCGCCATGATCGCGGGCAAAGGCGAACCGATCGGCAGATGGTGCCTTGTTGGGATCATGATTGTGGCGATGGGCTGTTTCATCCTTCCCATGAGGCGGTTCCGCGAACTCCATCTCAGTAATTACCTGAATGCCTGTTGTTTACTCGCCCTCCTTTCAGCCATCGGAACGACGGGGTTTACCATCGCCGACTATGAGGCCCTGCATATGCTTCGCGAATTGCCCGGTCAGCCTTTTGGACCTGTGGATGGCCCATTGACCTATGTCATATTCGTATCGGTGTCCGGGTCTCTCTGCCTTGGAGCGTTCGTCGTTCTCAATG
>JABAOH010005988.1_pt2 | contig 12451 bp, 7 predicted proteins | sample 7062181 | NCBI WGS metagenome assembly JABAOH01 (sample SAMN14538630, study PRJNA623070) | marine sediment metagenome | biome: marine biome [ENVO:00000428]; feature: marine pelagic biome [ENVO:01000023]; material: deep marine sediment [ENVO:00002113]; isolation source: pool of 5 deep marine... | reverse complement strand
CGTTGATCAGCGGAACGCTCTCGGTGAGGGTGCCGTGGCCCACAGCGTCGATCTCGACGGCGGCCACGGCGGGGTGCCTGGTCAGCTTCGCCAAACCCGCTGCCGTGATGCGACCGGCCAGGGCGGGGACGGCGTCGTACTGATGGACGATGTCGAAGTCGGCAGGGGCTAAAGCGGAGAGGACGTTGGCCTGCTTGGCGGCTACCTCTTGCTTGAGCGTCGGCAGGTCAAGGGCGAGTACCGTCGGCGGCAGCTCTGTGCGGAGGGAGATGATGACGCGCACCTCGTCCTGCTGCGCGAGGGCGTCCGTCACCTCCGGCTGTACGTTGGCTCCGGTGGCGGTGCCAGCCCCTGTTGGGCCGCCTCCAGTTGACGCGACCAGAAGAGCTACCACAGCAATAACAACAGCTAGGGCAATGAACGCGGGGAAAAGCCGTCTCATTCCGCACCCCCTTCAGGTCGAGGCGAACCCTGCGCGTGGCTGGACGGACACCACGAGGAGGGGCAGCCGGGGCAGAGCCATTTCTCATCGACTCTGCCCTATCGCTTTTCGATGTGGTGCTATTACTCTACAGGAACTGGCGGATTTGTCAAGTGTCTTTCGTGGACTTCGCCTCTTTGTCGAACCTTCGTTAGTGGGGGCTAATCGAGGACGATGGGCTGTGCTCCTGGCAGCGCTGCTGATGGCCGCCAGCAGCACAAGAACGAGACGCACGAGCCTCGGTCATGAATTGGAGCGGAAAGGCTGTGGTTCGTTCGGCGCGCTGCGTCTGACCTATGAGCCACGGATCGCTTCTCCTGGCCCATCCCCCCCTCTACCGTGCCGGGGGCGCGGCAGGCCTCATCTCGGCGACCGCCTCCACATGTACCAGGCGGCCATTGCCGCCACGAGAACCCCGGCGGCCATCGCTGCCGCTGGCAACTCATAGTCGCGGCCCGCCGAGCCGCTGTCGGGCGATGCGGACTCCGCTGGCCCTGGCAGTGCCCGCCGAAGCTGCCATCATCATCGTCCCAGCGTTCACTTTGCCGCTCCGCCGCGAGATCGGCATTCCCGAGCCACTTCGTCCCAATCAGAAAAGAGGGACAAGCAGGATCGCGCTGCTGGTCGGCCCGGAGCACGTTTGCAGGGGCGATCCGAGGGTCCCGGTGCCGGATGGCTAGGAGGAGTGGACGGTCTCGCTGGGCTCCTCGAGAGTGGCCCGAACGACGACCCGCTTCGTGAAGTCACCGCCCAGCGGATTATTCGAGTCCGTCACCCAGGTGCCCCCGCAGGTGATGAGGGTGATGCTGTCTTCCGCGGTGGGTGCCATCGCACGCAGCAACTCGGGATCGTCGGCATCTAGCAGGCGGTTGGCAGTAACCTCGAAGACCGTTTCCTGTCCATCGGTCCACCTCAGCCGGATGACATCCCCCTCCTCAAGATCATCGAGGTCGGCGAACACGCCGGGGTCACCGGCCCATCTCACGTGCCCGGACAGAACGGCATTGCCGCCCGTGCCGGGCTCGGCGCTGAAGTCATACCAGGCAACTTTGAAGCCATCATTGGGGACCTGAGGGACATTCCGCGGGTCCAGTCCCAAACGGACAACCTGAGCGTCCACACCTATGGAGTCGATCTCCAGTTCGAAGCCCGCCAACGGTTGCACGGTGGGCACCAGATAACTCCAGGCCCTCACCATCTCCGGCGGCACGGCGTAGGCAGTTCCGGGAACACCTCCGAGTCCCGGCTCAAGCCCTGGGGGGCCGGTTGCGGGCCCAGCATCGTCGCCCCCACCAGAGGGGATGACCAGCAGGCCAATGGCAACAAGGACGGCACCCAGGGAAAAAGCTGCAGGCGCTAAGAGGCGAACGGTCCGTGGCCGCGTCAGCCAATCGCGGATCCGGCGGACCCTCGAAGGGATAGTCAGATCGTTCCTGCTCTCGCTGTCTTCGGCCATGGAATCCCACCAACCTACTCTAGCACACCACAGTTGGCCGCTGGTAGACTGCGCGCGCTCCCCACCCGCCAGGCGGCGGGCCAGGTCTTCGGCAATTGCGTTCGCCATCTCGACACACGTTCCTGCCTCGTCATCCAAGGATCATCGCACAGCCCAAACCACTGCACATCCGCGGGCCGGCGCGCCGTCTCTAGAGGACAGNNGCGATCCTCCAGATGATGGTGCGACCGAGCGTCCCAAAATCATTGCATGATCTCGCCGACGCCGTGCAGCTGAGAACTCGCCATCCGCCAGACCTGAAAATGCGGGAATCGTCTCGACTGATCTCTGACGTGCAGCGCCACTCCATCTCCACTGTTGTGGTTTATGGCGTCCCCAAGATCAACTCACGGTGCGCAGCTGTCGTCGCATCCCGAAGAACACACAGTGGCATCAAGCGTCACTTGCAGATCCGTTAACACCAACACCGGGCGTGGCGGCGCCGTTGCCAGCGGGTGCTGGCTGAGGGGTAGGCCACAGGTCCAGCGCATGGGCGGCTGTATGCGCTACCAACCTCATGAGTCAGAGCGATATCGTAGCGATGACAGAATCGGTGGCACCGTCGATCACCGATACTGTGTCATCCACGAAGTTGGCCACGTATATTCGATTGGTCTCCGGGTTGACGGCGATGCCAAGAGGTCTGTGGCCCACTGCCACTACAGCTCGGACGGAATTTGTAGCGCCGTCTAACACAGAGACTTCGTTATCGCCGGAGTTGGCAACGTAAACCCGGTTCGTCCTCGGATTGACCGCGACGTCCCGTGGCCTGGCTCCCACTCCAACCGAGCCGACAACCATTGCACTGACGGAATCGATGACTGAGACCTCGTCAGTGAAGGGATTCGATGTATACAGTCGGTTCGTGTCAGGGTTGAGGGCGATGCTGGAAGGATCGACCTTGAAGTTACCGACCTTGACGTTGACGATCGTTGTCGCTTGCGAGCTATCGATGAACGAGACGGTGTTGCTCGCTGTATTCACCACGTAAACGCGATTGCCCAAGGGATCGACGGCCACAGCCGCCGGAGCTGTCTCCACAGCCAGCGACCCGACGACTTCGTTGGTCAATCCGTCCATCATCGACACATTTTTGCTGGCGAAGTTTGTCACGTATATGCGGTTGGCCTCAGCATCGACGCCGACACCCCTGGGAGAGGCCCCAACTGTCACCGCCGCAATGAGACTGCTGCTAACCCCATCTATTACGGAGACGGTACCGCTCGCCGAGTTGGCCACATACACGCGATTGGCTTCGGGACTGACTGCTATGCCGAATGGCGCTACGCCCACGGAGAGCTTCGCCAATGGCTGATTCGTAGCGGCATCAATTACCGACACGCTGCCGCCTAGCTGATTCGTAACATAGATACGATTCGTGGTGGGATTCACGGCCACCCTAGTAGGTCCCAGGGGGCCCCCAACGCCGTCAACAGGGGAAGCCGCAAGGTTGGGGGAGTGGCTGGGCTCGCCAGCGCTCCGCGTAGTCTCGACACTCTCAGTCGCGACGATGTCGGACGAGGGGCCACCCGCACCGCACCCCATTGTCAGTCCAAAAAGTGACCAACCTAGGAGGATTCCTGCGGCGGACTGAAGGTAGCCTTTCCTCACCATCGTTCTAGTCCCAGGAAGAACTCATACGGCGGTACAGCCTGGTTGTCGAATCCAGGGCACAGCTGTCTCCTGGCCGCCACTCCGAATTCGGAGGTCGAACATCAGGCGATCATCCCAATCGGCCTGCTGATCGGCCGGCACCGCAGGGCCCGTCGCCCGTGGCGGCGGGCAGCTGGAACGTCAGCAGGCGGGTGGGGTAAAGGATCTTCCCATAACGAACACAGCGTCGGGGGCAGCATCACAGCGGTGCCCTTCCTCAAGAATGCTGGGCTTACTGGCTTGTCCGCCACACATTCCAGCGAAGTACTCCAGCATACGGCGGCCGGCGGTTGGTGGAAGGCATCATCGCCGATCATGTCCGGCTACGTCGCCCCCTGTGGCGGCCGGTCACCACCCAGACAGCGGACCAGCTCATCGGCGTTGAAGCGCATCATCTCGACGTACGTCGTGACCTGGTCATCCAAAGAATCGCTGTACAGCGTGCACACCTCTACGTTGGCGTCCCTGGCTGCCTCACTCAGGAGCTCTGACGCAAAGTCGGGTTCGGCAAACACGGCATGCGCGCCCTGCTCACGGATCAGGTCAGCCAACTGCTCGACACGGCGGGGACTGGGTTCCTGAGTGGAAACAGGGGTCGGCAGGCGGACGGGCTCCAGTCCATAGCGGTTGGCCAGATGGAAGAAGGAATCGTGGAACGTAACCAGCCTGCGATTCTCCGGCGGGATAGACTCTATCTTCTCCTTGGTCTCCTCATGGAGGGAGCGCAGTTCCTCCTTATACCGGGCGCCGTTGGCCTGATAGGTGGCGGCCGCCTCTCCATCAACGATGACCAGCGAGTCCCAGGTCGTATCCACGTAGGTCACGGCGAGCACGGGATCAAGCCAGAGGTAGGGGTTGTCCCGAGCCTCGAACGCCAACATCCCTTCGCTGGTGGGCGAGGCGACGTCCCTGGAGTAGTCGATGATCTGCGAGCCGCGGTGCCTATGCTCAAACAGCAGGTCCTCGGCGGTGGTTTCCAGGTCAAGGCCGTTGAAGAGAATGAGATCGGCCCGGCTGATGCGCTCGACGTCCTCGGGCGCGAGCTCAAGAAGGTCAGGGTCGACCCCTTCCGGCAGGACCGCGAACACCTCGACCCGGTCACCGCCGGCCTCCCGGACGAAGTCAGCGAATACCGGAAGCGTGGTGACTACGCTCACCTCCGGCGCCGGAGCGCCGTCACCGGTGGGGGTGGCGGTCTCGTCATTTCCGCAAGCGACTGCGAGAAGCCCACTCAGCGAAACGACAAGGACGGCCACGAATAGCCGGCATGGGATACCGCGATCTGAAGACGTCATCTGCACACCTCGCTTCTCCGGCGGTTCACCCAATACTAGCAGATTGGATGTGCTCGGAGACAGACTGTAGACTGGTCGTGGCTGAAGATACGACCCTACTCTGTTTATCGTGACCGCATCGCTGCCGAGACAGACGCTGCTCGCGCTGGTGGCGTGGGCTCTGCTCACGGCGATCACCGCCCAGGCATGCGGCGGCGGATCGCCCTCAAGCGCACCTGCAACTGCGCCGCCAACTGCCGAGCCCCACCCTACTCCCAGCCCAACATTCGATGCCCCGCCGCCCACCCTTGAGCCGCTGGCATCCGTGCCCCTGGGCAATCGTGTCACTTTGTACGGAGATGAGGCCGACGACGCCGCCATGGGGCTGGCCACGGGCGACTATAACGGAGACGGCATCCCCGACGTTGCCCTTGCGGCGGCCTTCGCCGATGGGCCCCAGAATGCCCGGCCCGACGCCGGCGAGGCCTATGTCTTCTTCGGCCCCTTCACTCCCGGCGAAGCCCGCGACACGGCCCTGGGCGAGCAGGACGTCACCATCTTCGGCGCCAGCGAAGGGGACCAGTTAGGGCGCGCCGTCGCCGCCGCCGATGTCGATGGTGATGCGATTGACGACCTAGTCCTGGGAGCGCCCTTCGCCGACGGACCCGACGATCAGCGCCCCGACGCCGGGGAGACGCATGTCCTTCTCGGCACCCCATCCTGGCCGGCAACCATCGACCTGGCGGCAGACCCTGCAGCCGCTGTCGCCTTCGGCGAGGACGAGAAGGACCTGGCTGGCTTCTCCCTCGCGACCGCCGACTTCAACGGAGACGGCGTTCACGACCTCCTCATCGGGGCCTTCTGGGCCGACGGACCCGGCAACATCCGCCCCAACGCCGGCGAGGCCTATCTCATCTTCGGCTCCCCCTCCTGGCCGGATATGACCGCCCTGACCGATGGAGGGCAGGACGTCACGGTCCTCGGCGCCGAGTCGGGTGACCGGCTGGCGGAGACGGTAGCGGCCGGCGACGCAAACGGCGATGGCGTGGATGACCTGATTATCGCCGCCACCTTCGCCTCCGGCCCGGAGAACCGGCGACCCGAGGCAGGAGAGGTCCACGTCATCTTCGGCGGCGAGCTTCCAGGTGCTTTCGACCTCGCCGTCCGCCAAAGCGGGGTAACGATCCTGGGCCTGGACGAGGGTGACCAGATCGGCCACTCAGCCACCGTCAGCGACTTCGACGGCGACGGCATCGCAGATATGCTGCTGGGCGCGGTCAGCGCCGATGGGCCAGCCAACGATCGCGATCTAGCGGGCGAGGCCTATCTAGTCTTTGGCGGCCCTTCCCCTCCCGACACAATCGACACGGCTGAAGGCGAGGAGGCCCTGCGCATATATGGGGCGGACGCCGTGGACCGCCTGGGACGCACCGTTGCAGCAGGAGACCTGAACGGAGACGGCAGGGCCGACCTGCTCCTGGCCGCTACCGGTGGGGACGGCCTCATCGGGTCGCTGCCGGACGCTGGCGAGATCCACATCATCTACGGCCGACCCGGCCTGCAAGGCGCGCTCGACCTCGCGCGCCAGGCAACCGATATGGTCATAGAAGGGCTGGATTCCGGCGACGTTCTCGGCGTGAGCAACGTTGCCAGGCCATCCCTAATAAGTGCGGACATGGACGGAAACGGGCTGGACGACGTCCTGGTGTCCGCCGCGGGGGATGGGCCGGGGAACGACAGAATTGACGCCGGCGAAGCCTACATACTGTTCGCCCGCCGTTAGCCCTGGGTACCGGACCGCGTCCGCGCTGAGCCCGGGGGCCAACTAGGGAGCGGTGATCTCGATGATGAGGGCTGCCCTAGGACCGCAGTTCCGTAGCGACTCGTCGCAGCCGGTACTCTCGGTCGTCAACTGATACTGCCCCAGCCCTAGCGGCTCGCCGTCGTTATCTAGCTGATCCCAGGTCTCGGTGAACGTAACCTGCTCCCCGGGCTGGTAGGTCTCCTCGCCCGTGATCTCAGCGAAAGCCATACCTCCGGACCAGCGCCACACCTCTTCGCCATCGCGCATCATTGCCGCGAAGTCGTACCGCTGAGCATCAGGGAATGTCCGCGTGATCGGCTGACTGGCACAGTTGACCAGACGCAAGGTCATGTCCAAGGGCTCCCGCTGCCCGTAACTCAACTTGTCCGTCTCGAGTAGGGCGACGAGGGATTGCACCACCTCACCATCGACCTTTGGGCAGAGCTCGGCCGGCGGAGGCACCGCGGTGGGCGTGGGTTCCGGACTGGGCGTAGCGACCGAATCACCGCCGTCGCCGTTGCAGGCCACGAGAACCAGCAGGGTGCCCAGGGCGATCAGCCCCAGCGCAGATGTCTTCACCGGCATGTATAACCTCCGCTATGAAAACGGTCCTCCTCTGGAGGAGCCTCCCAAAGACCAACAGACTCCGCTTGGACACGCCGCCCAAACCGCGTACAAGATGCCGCTTTCGCCCCCTCTGCAACCACCTTGACGATCACACGGTAACAGATGGTGCTTGTGAGCGCGAGGTCGAGTATACTATGTGACATGATAAAGCAGCTCCTGAACAGCCAGATACGACGGCTGGCCCTGACAGCGCTAGCTCTTGTGGCCTTGGCGGCCGTCGCCTGCAACGGAGACGACTCCTCCCCGGCTGACGGCTCTCCCTCACCCGATAGCTCGCCCACCGCCTCCGTCACGCCTGTGATCACCCCGGGCACCGGCGAAAGTCCGCTCCAGGCCGTCGGAACCTTAATCGAAGTCAACGGCTTGGACGGGCACCGACTGGACGCGAGCAGGGTAGCCGAGTGCCCCGTGGAAGCGATACAGACGGTCGTCGCAGGGACACCCACCATAGTATCCAGGTTGGCTCTGAATCAGTTCTGCCTTGCTGCAAAGGATTACGAACCAGACAAGGCAATTACTGTCATCGCTGACCTGCCCGATACCGGTGAGGTGTGGGAGATGGAGCTGGAGTTCGATCCCGACCTCGCCCTCTGGAAGATCCAAGACGTCAAGAAGGTCAGCGGGTAGCCGGGCCCCGCTCAGCGACACGCCGGTCGCTGGCCAACTGAGGCCACGCCCCCAGTCTGCCGCCACAAAGGGCGGCCAACTGGTAAGTCCCACCCTTGCCGCCATTCCGCGCGGGCCGGGGAATGCAATTGTGAATTCCTTAGCAATGTTGACACGTTGCGGAATGCAGGCGACAATCACCGGAAAGGCGATATTGGACAGTGTAGCAAGGAGTTGCGGCGGCAACACATAACGGATTGGTCCTCCTTGGCTTATCTGTCCAATGTAAGAAGGGGGTGCGATCGTGGCCAGGGACCTGGCCGGAGTACTTCTCCCCCGTATTCTTGTCGGCGGTGTAATCACCATCGCTCTGACGATCCTATTCTCGCTGCCCGGTGGCACCGTCCGCGCCGACGGGAGCTTCGACACCACCACGGACTTCTTCTTCTGCAACCAGCTCCCCGGCGACTTCAGCGGCCCGGCGCCGCTTCCCGGTAACCCCAGCTGCATGGGCGACTTCTCCCCCGGTGCCAACCCGAACTTCGGCTTCACCTGGGACATGCCCAGCGGCGACTACAACTTCTCCACCTTCGCCACCTTTATTTCGGGCGAGTTCTCCATTGCCGCCGACGCGGACATCGACGACGGCACGGTTGTTGGCGGAAACAAGACCACTACCACGCTGGGACTCGGCGCCAACATTTGCGGCGGCGACCCCTTGTTGCCCCAGTTCATCCTCTATGACTCCACCACGGACACCTCCAACACGGTGGACGCTCTCCCAGAGGGAGATCGCGACCGCTTCAGCATCTTGGCGAAGGATGGCGGCGACGCCTTCACCGGGCAGGCAGACGCCGACTCCCCGGCGGTGCTCAAGTACCCCAGCTTCCTGAACACCCTCCTTGACCCGGACCTGGACTACCCAGGCGATCCCAGCAACGGGCCCTTGGACCCCATCAGCCCCTGGGCTCGCTACACCGGCCTCACCCAGGTCAGCAGCGAGTGGATCTTCTTTACCATCCTGGTCTTCGAGAAGACGCAGCTAGAGGCCTTCGTCAATGACCCGAGCAACGCCGTTCACCCCTTCGCCCGCTACGGCCGCAATCCGGATGAGGCGGGTTGGGTGCATATCCTGATCCTCCAGGACCCCTCGCAGCTCGTCTCCTCCCCCAGCGCCATCGGCGACTTCTGCACTCCCATGTTGACAGACATCATGCTCCTGGGCCAAGTGACGGACACCACCCACGGCACCGTCAACCGCCTCACCAGCCCAGCCGCAAACACGGGCATCGACAGCGAAGGCACACACCCCCTCCTCCTATACGCCATGACCCTCCGCGACGCCGACGGCGACGGCCTGGAGAACAGCTTCGACACCTGTCCCTTCGCCGCCAACTTAGACGACCCCAGAGTCACTGCAGGAGATGACTTCGACATGATCGATCCTGTCTGTGACCCTGGCCCGAACACCCTCGAGAACGGCGGCGACTTCGACGACGACGGCTTCGAGAACACCCAGGACAACTGTCCCCTGGTAGCCAACGACACGCAGGCACAGGGGGAGGATGCCACGACCTACGTCCAGGCGGCGCCGGACGGGGGCATCAAGGATGACGCCATCGGGGACGCATGTGACTCCGAGTTTGGCCCGGGCAACGGCGTCGACGACGACAGTGACACCCGCGTAGACGAAGACCCGGCCAATGGTGTGGACGACGACCTAGACGGTGACACCGACGAGGACGGAGCCGGCGCGGCAGGCAACACGCCGGACGAGTCCGGCCTGCCCCTGGGCAGCGACGACGTGGCGGACGGGGCCTTCCTCCACGACATGAATACCGACGCCGTCTGCATCGCCGCCAATTCTGCCACTTCCGACCCGGACGGGGATGGCTGGTGCGGCGCCAGCCCCGGCGCTGACCCGGCCCCGAACGACCCCAACATCACCGGGGCGCCAAATATAGACACCGACGGCGACGGCTACGCGAACGATGACGAGTTGCACATGCAGACCGACCCGCTAGTGGACTGCCCTCTGACCCCGAAGCCCGAGTCGGATCCCGCGGGCCCCCACAACGCCTGGCCATCGGACATGGACAACAACGGCACGGCAAACTTGCTGGACCTGCTGCCCTTCAAGAAGGCATTCAACACTGAGGCGGCAGGAGGGGACGACAACGAGGACGGTGTCGCCAGTTGTGCCGACGGCATCGACAACGATTCAGACGGGGCTGACACCGACGACCCCGACTGCCACACCGACGGCGACGAGTTGAACCCGGCAAGCTACGACGCGACTCGGACGGAGGACGGCGAAACCACCTGCTATAACGGCATAGATGAGGCTGCCGACGGAGCAGATCTTATGGACCCCAACCATTGCTACAAGGCGCGCATGGACCTGAACCCCAGCGGCACCGGCACCGCCAATGCAGTCAACCTGCTCGACCTTCTGCCGTTCAAGGAGGATTTCAACGTCGGCTGCTGACCGTGTCGCCAAGCTTGGCGGCCGATTTGCGCCGTGCTCCCAGACGGCGTCACCTTGAGGGCGCTTCGCTGGCGTGGCGGCTCTTCCCAACCACGTCGATCTTGACTCGGTGTCCTGACTTTGAACGGGCCCCGCTGCTCGGGGCAGACACAGAACCCAGCCTGCTGGCCCGCTTCGCCGCCTCTGGTCCAGAGCAGGCGGACTGATATTTCTATGCTAGCCTGGTATCACCCGTGGCCTCGGCGATGACCAGGATCCCTTCCGCAGCAATGTCCCCGCCGCTGAACTGGAAAACGACACGGCTGCCGGTTTCGAACCTTGTGTTTTTGGGCCAGTCGTTTGCCACCGTCCCTGATCCAGCGCGCCCTCGCGGTAGGCCAACACGCTTGACAAATCGTCCTCTGTCACGCAGGAGACACAGTAGTTCCCAGCAATGAGACAGAACCCGTCGACATCCACGTCCGGGTAGGTCGGGACCTCGCCAGAGAACGTCTGGGGCACGGCACCCAACTCCGGGACACTGGGCGGAGAGCTCTCTTTGGCCGGCTGGCGGGAGCCACCGCAGGCGACGAGAACGCTGATCAGCACCAAAGCTGCGGCGGGGTGGGGCAGCCCTCAGTACCTGCACCGCGGTTCCAGTATCGACGAGCCGCACAGCACTCACAGTGAAGCTATGCTAGCAGGAACCGCCACGTCAGCCAGTTGGCCGCTTGCGGGCTGTGGTGGCCTCGATGAGTTGATGCCGGCTGCTCGCGTTGTGCTGGACACGCAGCGCGAATCCCGAACCGCCCGTGCCCCATTGACATGGGTTGCCTATCCAGGGATCATCCTAAGCAACCATGCCCAGAGCATTCATCGCCCTCACCGCGCTCTTGCTCGCTGCCGGCGCTGCGACCTCAGCCGGCTGCGGTGACGGCGGCGGGTCAGCGTCACCGTCACCGCCCATGCGGCCATCCACGTCGCCCACCGCCACACCTGTCATTCCTTTGACTGTGATACCCACCCCTGCCGCCCTGGCCCCAACCTCCATCCTGGACATGGCGTCCGATGCGCCGGTCCTCACCATCGTACCCGCCGACGCCGGCGATCTTCGCACCGGCGGCGATTCTCTGGCCCGTGGGGACTTCAACAACGACGGTGTGGACGACCTGCTTCTCGGAGCGCCCTTTGGCGATGGGCCCAACAACTCGCGGGAGGACTCGGGTGAGGCGTATGTAATCTTTGGTTCGGGACGCCTCGGAGAGGACATCGATTTGGGACGGGCGACGGCCGACCTCACCATCTTCGGCGCTCTCCCGGGCGACAACTTGGGCGTTTCCGTCATCAGCGGCGACCTCAACGGTGACGGTATCGATGACGTCGTCGTGGGTGCGCCTGGCTCCAATGGTCTCACAAACATACGTACCGACCTAGGAGAAGCGTACATAATCTTCGGGTCCCCCTCCCTGGGGGGCACGGTGGACTTGGCGAAGATCGAGCAAGATTTCACCTTACGGCCAGCCGAGGGATTTACCCGAGTGGGCACGACCTTCGCCATCGGTGACGTGAACGGGGACGGGATCGATGATCTCATCGCTGGAGGCCCATTCGGGGGCCGTGTTGAGGGAACCGCGCCAGGAAGCCGGCGGACAACGGAGGGTGAGGTGTACATTGTGTTCGGCGCGCCGGATCTGCGCGGGGAGAAGGATGTGGCCCGAAGCCAGGAAGACGTGAGACTGAAGGGCGCTCAGGAGTTCGACAGCTTCGGGCAGGCGGTGGCTTCGGGCGACGTCAACGGGGACGGCGTGGACGACATCATCGTCACAGCGACCAGGGCCGACGGCCCCGAAGATTCACGGGCCCAGGCGGGCGAAGCGTATGTGTTCTTCGGATCCCCAAGCCTCTATGGAAAGGTTGACAGCGATGAAGCCGATATCACGATCTACGGCAGCGAGGAAGGGGATACGCTGGGCGACCCGGTAGCCAGTGGTGACGTGACCGGTGATGGGCTGGCGGACATTATCCTTGGAGCCCGTTTCGCCGA
>JABAOH010005384.1_pt1 | contig 12455 bp, 14 predicted proteins | sample 7062181 | NCBI WGS metagenome assembly JABAOH01 (sample SAMN14538630, study PRJNA623070) | marine sediment metagenome | biome: marine biome [ENVO:00000428]; feature: marine pelagic biome [ENVO:01000023]; material: deep marine sediment [ENVO:00002113]; isolation source: pool of 5 deep marine... | reverse complement strand
TTAGCCTTTCACCTTTTTCATTTGGCATTCATCGACGTGTCCGGGTCCGTTTTCCGTGTTCGTGAGTCGTTACTCGGTGTTCCTTATCAGTTATTTGACATTTGAACTTTGGTATTTGTCATTTCATTTTCCGCCTCCATCCTCCAACCTCTAACCTCTAACTTCTTTCCTTTATCCCCTTCCCACCTTTCATCCATTATGTTTTTCGTGAGCGAACATCCTTGTCCCTTCGCTTTCATGCTTTGCGAGGTGACCCTTTCGGGGTTCGGAGCCTTCGTCGTGAGTCTTCGACCCTGAGCTCCATTCGGCCCGAGCCTTTCGGCAGTGAGCGACTCGACTTGAGCTCGTCGACATGTCTCAAGGCCGAACTGCTCATGGCCGAGGGCAGACCGAAGGGCTCGGTCGAACGGAAGGGAAAAGCCGGCCCTTTAGACGCTGGAAACGATGAGAATCCACCAGCTCCAAACCCCCAGAAGGCTATTTCTATCTCCTCCGGGCGAGGTACGAAAAAAGGTTAATGTTCTCGACAATTTTTTGCCAATCGGAGGATTTTGATTTGATTGGCATTTCCCCCTTTTACCCCCTTTTATCCGAAACCACATATCCCACGTATTGGTATATTTCTTGCTTTTTATGATTTTAACCGGTTTACCCAAAAAGATGGAGAGGATACCCCATGAGATCCATTAAAAGAAGGGTAAAGATCATCGCCTTCGGGGTAGTCTTGATACTGTTCGGCGTCTTTCAGGCGGGATGTGAGTATGCCATTACGGGCGCTGTAACAGGCGTTTCAATGGGGATCGCTTACCTTTACACCAATGTTGCCGAAAAGACGGTTTGCATCGATCTTGATAGGATGAGCAGGGCCACCGTGCTCGCCTTGAAGAAGATGGGAATTTCGATTCACGATCAATCAAAGGCTGAGGGCCAGAGGGGAATACGAGCGAAGGCAAGAGACCTGGATATTACCATCAACTTGAAGGAAATAACTCATAAGAGCACCAAGATCAAGGTGAATGCAAGACATGTCATCATAAAGGACAAGGCCACCGCCCTTGAGATCATCCGTCAGACCGTGGAAACAGCCGAGGGTCTGGCCCAAAAGGAGCGCCTCGAAAACGCCTCCATCATTTGAGGTGGGCAATACTCCAGAAGATCCCTTTCTGATAACCTTCCATTCCGAGGAGTTTCGGGACTTTTGAGCTCTTCCCAACGTCCGATCGCCCAAATTCCTTTCGGCCACCCAAATAGCAATTCCAAATCTCAAAATATCAAAATTCAAATGTGAAGCTTCCCTCCCAGAGGGCGGGGCTTCCCGGAAATGAAATCTCATTTTTAATTGTGCCCCTTAACTCCGCCTACAAGGCGGGGCTTGCGGGGCACTTGCCGGCCAAACCAGTCGATAACTCAACGACTCGAACAATCAACCTTCCCCATTTGTCATTTGACATTCATTTGAACTTTGAGCTTTGGCATTTGTTCATTTTGATTTTTGTAACTTTTTTAGCAAGTTAAAGTAATTACATGCTTTTTTCTGAGGCTCCAGTTCATTCCCCCTTTCCATTTCCCATACCATTATGGTACATTGAAAAGCCTTCGGGGATGACCCGTTTCATACCCGATCGGGTAGTGTACTCTTCGGAGGGAGGTCAATCCAGGGAGAGGATCAGATGAAGGCGGAAATCATTACTATCGGGACCGAGCTACTGATCGGACAAATCGTGGATACCAATTCGGCCCATATTGGACAGAAGCTGACCCCATTGGGAATAGATTTAGCCTATGTGACCGCCGTGGGGGACAGCAGGGAAGAAATGGCGGAAATCCTGCGCCTTTCCCTGAAGCGATCCCAGATCATCATTATCACGGGCGGCCTCGGGCCAACCGAAGACGATCTGACCCGGGAAATGGTCTCTCAGGTGGCCGGGAGGAGGCTCGTCTTTCGCCAACACCTCATGGATCAAATTGAGGCCCATTTCCATCGCAGGGGATTCCATATGGTACCCAGCAATAGGAGGCAGGCCTTCATCCCCGATGGGGCCATTCCCATCGAAAATCCCGTGGGAACGGCACCCGGCTTTATCTTGGAGGAAGAGGGGAGGGCACTGATCACCCTGCCTGGAGTCCCCCGGGAAATGGAGTTCTTGATGGAAACGACGGTGATCCCCTATCTTCGGAAAACATTCGCCATAAAGGAGGGAACGGTTCAGTATAAGGTCTTGAGGGTATGCGGCCTGGGGGAGAGCGGGGTGAACGAACAGATCGCGGATATCATCCGAGAAGGAGGAAATCCGTCCATCGGGCTCTTGGCATCCCCAGGTGATATAAAGATCCGTATCATGGCCAAAGGGGGACGTCCCTCGGAGGCAAAATCCCTCATTGAAGAGGCGGAGACCCGAATAAGGGGTCGGTTGGGCGATCTTATCTATGGAGTGGATGAGGAGACGCTGGAGGGGAGCGTCACGCAGCTTCTGGAGAAAATGAACCTCACCCTTTCAACGGCGGAGCCCTATACCGGTGGTTTGATCGCCCAGAGGCTGTCGGGGACCGGGAGCGCCCAATTCCTCCAGGGCGTTGTCCTCAATACGGAAGAGGCAACACGGGCTTTCTTGGGCATCGGGATGGGCGAATACGGGAAACTGAAGAGAGACAAGGGAGGACTTGTCCTTTGCCTTGCGGAGAAAGCGAGGGAGCGTTGTCGGAGCGACCTGGGATTGTCCGTCTCGGGGTTTTCGGAAAAGGGGAGCTCAAAAGACGGCGAAGAGATTCAGCTCCACCTGTATATCGGCATCGCATCCGAGGGGATGAGGGAATGGGTCGATTATCAGCTGGGGGGGACGAAAAGGATGCTTCAGGAGAGAATGGCTATCCTCGCCTTGGACACGCTGAGAAAGCATTTGCCCAAAATGGGCAAACCGTAGTGGAACGAGGAGAGAGATGAGAAGATTTATCCAATGCCCTCAATGCGGGACAAAAATAAGGAAATATAAAAACCCCTTGCCCACTGTTGACATCATTATTGAGGCCGAAGCCGGGGGAGTTGAGGCGGGGATCGTCTTGATCAAGAGAAAGAATGAACCCCTCGGCTGGGCTATTCCCGGGGGATTTGTCGATTACGGGGAGAGTTTGGAGGAGGCTGCGGTTCGGGAAGCCAGGGAGGAGACGGGGCTTGTCGTCCATCTTATCCGCCAATTTCACACCTATTCAAATCCCAACAGGGACCCCAGATTTCATGCCATATCAACGGTTTATATTGCAAAGGCTCAGGGAGTTCCTCAGGCCCAGGATGACGCTCAGGATGTGGGAATCTTCGGTAAATATAACCTCCCTGAGGGCATCGTCTTCGACCATCCGAAGATCTTAGAAGACTACTTTCAGGAAAAGGGTTGAAACGGAGGGGAAGAGTGAGGTCTCGTCCGTTTTGGCTCATTCCAATTCCCTGATGGTCTTTTCAATTCTATCCATGCCAGTCTCGATATTCTCCATGGAGGTGGCGAAGGAGAGCCTCTCAAACCCCTCGGCGCCGAAGGCAGCGCCGGGAATCACGGCGACCCGGGCGACGTCGAGGAGATAATCCGCCAAATCCATGGAATCCCTTATGGGTTTCCCCCTGAAGGTTTTGCCCATATAGCTTGAGAAATTGGGGAAGGCGTAGAAAGCCCCTACTGGCTTGATACACGAGACCCCCTCCAATGAGTTGAGCCTATCGATCACGTAGTTCCGTCTTTTTTGGAATTCTCCTACCATGACCCCGACCAGATCCTGCGGACCATTCAAGGCCTCTTGAGAGGCCTTTTGGGAGATGGAAGTGGGATTGGAGGTACTCTGACCCTGGATCTTATTCATGGCCTCTATGATGGAGCTGGGCCCGGCCGTGAATCCAATTCGCCAACCGGTCATTGAGTACGTCTTGGATACGCCATTGACGATAATGGTCCTCTCCTTGATCTCCTTACCAAAAGAGGCGATGCTGACGCATGCAAACCCGTCGTAGACGATCTTTTCGTAAATGTCGTCTGAAATGACATAAATCCCTTTCTCCAAGACGATATCCGCGATCTCCCTCAGTTCGCCTTCCGTGTAGGTCGTCCCGGTGGGATTGCAAGGGCTGTTTAGGACCAACGCCTTGGTCCTTTTGGTGATGGTCCGTCTCAGCCTATCGGGGTCCATCTTGAACCCGCTCTCCTCCGTCGTTTCGAGGATGACGGGAAGGGCATCGGCGAGCGTGACCATGGGAGGATAGGATACCCAATAGGGGGATGGGATTATAACCTCGTCTCCCGTGTCGAAGAGAACTTGGGCCAGGTTATAGAAGCAATGCTTTCCCCCACAGGAGATGAGAATTTGTGGTCGGTCATAGTCCAATCCATTGTCCCGCTTGAACTTCCCAATAACGGCATCCTTCAGCTCGTCGATTCCACCGGCCGGCGTATATTTGGTGAACCCGTCCTCAAGGGCTTTGATGGCGGCCTTTTTGATATGGTCGGGGGTATCGAAATCCGGCTCCCCCGCGCCAAATCCGATTACATCGATACCCTCTGCCTTCATGGCCTTTGCCTTCGCCGTGATGGTCAGGGTTGGAGAGGGTTTAATCCCTTGGACACGTCTTGAAATGGTCATGATACCTCCCGAAGGGCTAGCCTCGATAGATTGAGAGACAACCTATTTGGAGAAGAGGATCTCCGATACCTGCTCGATGCGCTCCACTCCCTTGATCTCGTGGGGGGCCAGGGGAACCTGGATGAGTTTTATTCTCTTTCCATATCGATCCTCGAGGATAGTTATATAGTCCGTCTGCATCGCCTTTCTGGCCTGATGGAAGGGGCAATCTGCCTCTTTGACGACGTTATTGATAATCATATGGTTAACGCTGAGCTCGTATTGATCGAAATCGCTGATGATCCTTTCCGTCTGTTTGACTCCAAGGCCTTCGGGTATGGTGACGATGATGAACTCGGACTTTTCCTGATCCCGAATGAAGTCAACGATTTTAAGGGCTAAGGCCTCCCAGCTGCTGATAATCTCCAGCAGGGTACGTTTTCCCTTTTGGAGTTTCACGGTTTCCTTCAGTTTCTCGAAGTAACTGTAAATGTTCATGTAGAATTTGGTAGCTGCTTCCAGGTGTTTCAGGAAGATCTGAGGCAGGTGGAGCAGCCTCAAGGTATGCCCGGCGGGTGCTGTATCCCAAACCACCAGATCGAATTGCTTGCTCTCGACCAGCCCCAGGATGTAATTCAACATGTACTCCTCCTCTATTCCCGGAGCGGTTCCGATGTAATCCACGAAGTCGTAGTCTACATTGGCAAAGGAGGAGATGACCTCATAGATCTCGCTGCCAAATCGTTCTCTCCACATATCGAGAACGACATCGGAGCTGATTTCGATGCCGTAAAGACCTCCGATCCCAGCGATAGGGGTCTGTCGATCCCCGATCTCCATCTCAAAGATGTCGGAAAGGGATGGGGTTGGATCGCTGGAAATGACCAAGGTCTTTCTTCCCAAACGGGCGAAATGGACGGCGATGGCCGTGGCGCACGTAGTCTTTCCGACTCCTCCCTTCCCACCGATCATAACCAATTGTTTATTCTTGCTTTCCAGTCCAGCGAGGGAATCGGTCATTTTATTCGGCCCCTGGAACACCCTTCCGGTTTAGTGATAGAATATAGTATCAATACCTTTTGAAAGTCAAGGCGTTAAGTTCTGGACCTCCTTGAGTCTCTCGAGAACACCGTTGTCCCTATGAGGAATCATTTCGGTTTATTCGGTTTAGATCGTTTAGATGGTTTGGATGCCTTAGATCGTTTGCGGGGTTTATTGGGTGGTCCGCTGTCCCTGAGTTCTCACCGAATCAAAAGGTTACCAAAATAGTCCCCATAAAACCCGGGAAACTCGAGAACAGAGAGAAAAAGCTTGACATTTTGCCGTATCATTCTATTGTAAGTGCTTGTTCTTTCTGAATGAATGGGAGAATGGGATTGAAGGGATACATTGAAATCGATCAAGAGTTCTGCAAGGGATGTAAGCTCTGCATCGAGTTTTGTCCTAAGGGGATCATTTCGCTCTCCAATAGTCTCAATTTGAAGGGATATCATCCCGCTTGCTTTACCGAGGAGAACAGCAGGAAAGAGAAGCGACAGTGTACGGGTTGCTCAATTTGTGCGCTTGTCTGCCCTGAGGTCGCAATAGAGGTGTATCGTGGCTAAGGTATTGATGATGGGAAATCACGTGGTAGCTGAAGCGGCAATAAGGGCAGGGTGCCGGTTTTACTTCGGCTATCCCATAACCCCTCAGAATGAGACGCCCGAGTATATGGCCGGGGCCTTATCGAAGTTGGAGAATGGCGTTTTCATTCAGGCCGAAAGCGAATTGGCGGCCATCAATATGGTGATCGGTGCGAGCATGGCGGGTGCACGGGTGATGACGTCCTCCTCCAGCCCGGGTATTAGCCTGAAGCAGGAAGGCATCTCCTATCTGGCGGCCCTGGAGCTGCCCGCCGTCATCGTCAATATGTGCAGGGGAGGACCTGGCTTAGGCAATATCGCTCCTGCTCAGTCGGATTATTTTCAGGCAACGAGGGGAGGGGGACACGGGGATTATCGGAATATCGTGTTGGCCCCCAGTTCATGTCAAGAATTGGCGGAACTCACCATGGAAGCCTTCGATTTAGCCGATATTTACCGGACTCCGGTCATCATTTTCGCCGATGGAATGTTGGGCCAGATGATGGAGCCCGTTGAATTTCCCAACCGTAAGAATCCCAAGAAACTCCCCCCAAAGGATTGGAGCCTCACAGGGGCAAAGGGAAGGCCAGGCCGCTTCATACGATCCCTCATTTTGGACCCCGTTCTCGAGGAGGAACACAACTGGAAGCTGATGAGGAAGTACGAGAGGATCCAGAAAAAGGAGGTTAGTTATGAGACGTTCCTGCTGGAGGACGCCAAGATGGCGGTCGTTGCCTTCGGGACCGCTGCGCGTATCGCGAAGGGAGCGGTACAAAGGGTGAGGGAACAGGGTAAAGCACTTTCTCGTCTTCGAGATGAACATGGGGCAAATGGTCGAGGATGTGAGAATTGCCCTGGGGAAAGATGCAGATATCCATTCTTACGGGAGGCCGGGGGGCATTGTTCCAACCCCTCTTGAGATCTCACGAATTATATCGAGTCAATACTTCCAGAAGAGACTTTGAGAGTGGAGCTATGAAGAAGGTTTTTTCGAGGCCGAGGAGTTTGAGAAGGGTCGCCTTTCACTATTGTCCCGGATGCGGGCATAGTATCGTTCACCGTTTGGTGGCGGAAATCATCGATGAGATGGGGTTGAGGGAGATCACTATCGGAGTTCCACCAGCGGGATGCGCGGTTCTCGCCTATTTCTACTTCGATTTCGATATGGCGGAATCGCCCCACGGAAGGGGAACGGCTTTGGCAACGGGTCTTAAAAGGGCCCTTCCAGACCGATTGGTATTTACGTATCAGGGAGATGGTGACATCGCCGCCATCGGAACCGCCGAGACGATCCACACCGCGAATCGGGGTGAGAACATCACCGCCCTCTTCATCAATAACGTGTGCTACGGCATGACAGGGGGTCAGATGGCCCCAACCACGATATTAGGCCAACATACGACGACCTCCCCAGGAGGCAGGGAGGGACTGCGGGATGGTTACCCCATTCGGTTGAGCGAAATGTTAGCCTTAACCGAGGGAAGTGCCTATATCGAGAGAACGGCGGTGAATAGTCCTGCAAATATCAGGAAAACGAAGAAGGCCATCGCCAAGGGATTTAAGATCCAAATGGATGGCCTTGGGTTCTCCTTAATTGAAATAGTATCCCCGTGCCCCACAAATTGGAGGATGAGTCCCCATGAGGCATGTGAATGGATCGAGAAGGAGATCGTTCGCTTCTATCCCTTAGGCCTGATCAAGGACGAAACAAAGAGGGGCAAAGAGTGCTGATCAAAACGATCTTTTCGGGATTCGGGGGACAGGGCGTGATGTCAATGGGGTATATCTTCGCCTACGCCGCCATGGTGGATGGGAGAAATGTGACATATCTCCCATCATACGGCGCCGAGGTAAGGGGTGGGACTGCCAACTGCACGATTGCCATCTCGGATGATGAGATTGCCTCTCCCGTCGCCTCATCCCCTGAATTCGTCGTCGTCATGAATAATCCATCCCTCGTGCGATTTCAAAACACCGTGCAATCCGGTGGCATCATCTTTCTCAACGCAAACATGATCGATGCTCGGCCCATTCGCGGTGATATCGAGCTATTCGAGATCCCGGCCAATGACCTTGCAAAAGAGGTAGGTAGTGAAAGGGTTGTAAACATGGTCATGCTGGGGTTTTTCGTCAAGAAGACTGGCCTCGTTTCACGGGACGGGGTGGAAAAGGCGTTGAGAGACACATTCTCTCCGAGGGGTAAAGCATTGGTTGCCTTGAATAAGAAGGCCTTCATGGAAGGCCATGACTACGATTGAGGGGACCGGTTAGGAACGGGAGGAAGGCATGTTCGTCAAACAGATTTCCATTAGCCTGGAGAATGTTCCGGGGAAATTTTCGGAAGTGATTGAGTATTTGGGGGAAAATGGAATTAATGTTATCGCGGTCAGTGTAGCCGATACTGCGGATATCAGCGCTGTTCGATTTGTGGCCAATGATCCCGAAAAAGCGGCCAACGTCCTAGAAAGCCATGGCTATTCCGCCAAGATAACGGATGTATTGGCCGTAGAAGCCCCGCATCACCCCGGGGGACTCAACGCCGTCCTGAAACCCCTCAAAGAGGCGAATATTAATATAAATTACCTCTATACCTGTTTAGCAAGGTCTGAAAATGCCGTGCTCATCGTGGGGGTGGACAATGACAATATGGAAGCGGCCGTTCGAGTTCTGAGGAAAAATTGGGTTCGGATGATCAATGAGGAGTTATACACGATCTACAGCCAATAGTTTGATTTCGCGAAACTTCCTATGATGGGCTTGCGTAACTATGGAGGCCCGCGAGGATATATGAAACGCCGAAATAGGTGAAGAGAACGGCTATAAAACCGATTAGGGATAAAATGGCCATTCTCCTTCCCCTCCAGTCCCGGGTGATCCTGGCATGGAGAAATGCCGCATAGATGAGCCAGGTAATGAGGGACCAGGTTTCCTTTGGATCCCAACTCCAGTAATTCCCCCATGCATAATTTGCCCAAGCCGCTCCGGTAATGATTCCCACCGTCAACATGGGGAATCCAAGAACAATCGCCCGGTAATTGATCTCATCCAACTTTTTGGTATTCGGTAGCCATCCGATGCCTCCGTAGATCTTCTCCCATCGATGCTGAATCAAAAAGAGAAGGCTTATCCCGAAGGATACGGCAAAAGCGGCGTAGCCGAAAAAGCAGGTGATGACGTGGAAGGCAAGCCAATTACTCTGCAATGCCGGCATGAGCGGTTTTATCGTTGCATCGCTGCCGGGAAGAATGGATGAGGCGGCAATAGCCATGAAGGCGAAAGCAATGGCGAAGGTCCCGATAACCCTCTGTTTAAAACGAAATTCCAGCAAAAGATATATGAGGACTATGGTCCATGAAAAGAAGATCAGCGATTCATACATGTTCGATAAAGGGATATACCCATACCCTGTTGTATGGGTTTCGATCCATCGGTAGATAATGCCGATGGTGTGAATGAGGAAACCCCCTGAAGTAAGAGATGTGGCTGCTATCCCAATATATCTTTTTCGGTTCGTGAGGAAAAAGAGGTAAAGCAGAAAAGAACAGAGGTAAACGTACATGGAGACGGAGAAGAGAATAGGGCTTATGAGATCCATTTCCATACCGCGACCCCGATCGAATTCGGTACCCTTTGATGTAATGAGTTTAATCGGGATGCATCACACGTGTCAAGGTTTTTGATGGGCAATTTCAAGGTAAAGTTTCCTGAGTTTCCAGTGAACACCGTTGTCCCTATGAGGGTTCGTTTCCGTTTATCTGGTTTATTTGGTTTATTCCGTCTGTTTGGTCCATTTCGTTTGTCTGGTCTATCTGGTTTGTTCGGTTATTCTGTTATTCCGTTTATTCGGGTCCTCCATCATTCCAGTATTCCAGTATTCCAATATTCCAGCTGCAGTAAAGTCCCTGAGTTCCCATATGATCAACAGGTTACGAATGTACTCCTTGTAAAAGTGAGGGAGTTCCCCCATTTCAAAATTTCAAAATCTTGAATATGGAGATAAACTGTGATAATAATGTAAGATTAGGTTAAATGTATAGACTTTCAGATCGGGAGTTCCAATAATGCATATTGATGAGAGCAAGAAATTCGACAAAAGAACCATAGAGAGGAACTTGAAGGAAGGGACCGTTTCCGCTAAGGAGTGGGAACAGTTTCTCAAAAAGCTCCCCGATGTTTCAGATAAGGTAGAGTTTGTCATGTCCGAAGAAACACAAGAAGAAGAAACCGTCGAGGATGAGAAGACAACACCGAAGGAACCCGTTGGCGAAGAGAGAACCCCGGAGAAGGAATAAGGGCTGAGGGGCATATGCCCATCTACGAATATCGCTGCAAGAGATGCAACGGCGAGTTTAGCGCGCTGATCATCCGTTCTGGAGACGAATCGAAAATCCGATGTAAAATGTGTGCCTCGACCGAACTGACGCGTTTGTTATCGCGCTTCTCTTACCACCAGTCGGAGGATTCCCGCCTCGCGGAGTTCGATACGGGAAAACCGCGAGATGATACCTTCTATAAGGATTCCCGGAACGTAGGATTATGGGCCAAGAAGCGGGCCAAAGATTTGGGTGTTGATTTGGGGTCGAAATTCGATGAAGTAGTGGAAAGGGCTCGAACAGGAAAGATTCTCGAGGATTATGAGAAATAGATAAGTCAATAATTTCAATAACTTGATCCTCTATTGCTTTGAATAAAATGAAGAAATCAGGGTCATCTCCAAAAAATTTTGTGGTCATAGGAGGATTTGAGACCTCAAGGATTCCGGGATTCAAGGGTGCAAGTGTTTATTTTCTAATCTTTGTAATTCTTGATCATTTCACTTGAACCCTTGATCACTTGAATCCTTGACCCCTTTCTATCAACTAATTGGGATAAGACCAAGAAATCGAAATGGCGGAAAGAGACTATTACGAAATCCTCGGCGTCGGAAGGGATGCGGGAGAAGAGGAGATCAAGCGATCCTACCGGAGATTGGCAATGCAATATCATCCGGATAGGAATCCTGGGGATAGGGAAGCGGTGGAGAGGTTCAAAGAGGCCTCCGAGGCTTACGAAGTCCTGAGGGATCCGCAGAAGAGGGAAATCTATGACCACTACGGCCACGAGGGCCTAAAAGGAACGGGGTTTACCGGATTTAGGGGATTTGAGGATATCTTCTCCACGTTTGGCGATATCTTCGAGGATTTCTTCGGTTTTGGGAGCACCCGAACGGGAAGGACAATGGCAAGGGCCGGTGCCGACTTGAGGTACGACCTGACCATATCCTTTCTCGATGCCGCATTCGGGAAGGAAAGAGATATTGAGATACCCAAGTCCATGAAGTGCGATTATTGCGGGGGTTCTGGCGCTGAACCCGGAACTTCCCCTTCAAGTTGCCCCACGTGTGGAGGGCATGGTCAGGTCTCCCGCTCCCAGGGGTTCTTCAGCATAACCACGACCTGCCCCCACTGTCAGGGGGAAGGAGAGGTCATCCACACGCCGTGTGGTCAATGCAGGGGCAGGAAAAAGGTGAGAAGAAACAAGAGCATCGCCTTGAAGATTCCCCCGGGGGTTGAGACGGGATCCAGGCTGAGATTGAGGGGAGAAGGAGAAGAAGGGGAACGGGGAGGTCCACCTGGAGATCTGTATGTGATTATTCACGTGGAACCCCATGAATTCTTTGGTAGGGACGGGGATGATATTACCTGTCAGATTCCCATATCCTTTTCCCAGGCTGCCCTTGGAGAGGAAATCGAAGTCCCTACCTTGAACGGAACGAGGAAATTATCCATCCCAAAGGGTACCCAGAGCGGACAGCTTTTTCGATTAAAGGGGGAGGGCTTTTTTCACATGAGGGGGTATGGGAAGGGAGATGAGATCGTCCAGGTTATCGTGAAGACCCCGACTAAGTTGACCAAAAAACAAGAAGAGTTGCTGAGGGAGTTTTCAATGATCGAAGAAGGGAAGGGCAAAAAGGGGTTTTTCAGGAAAGGGAAAAGATGAGGAAAACGCTCATTTGCCCGCATTGCCGAAAGGAAACGACATGGGAGGGGAATCCCTACCGCCCTTTTTGTTCAGAACGGTGTAAGCTCATCGATTTGGGATCGTGGATCGATGAACGATATGCAATTCCCGAGGAGAACGGCAATCAACCTCCGCATAATAAGGAGTTAAAGGCATAAGATTGATGGCTTCTTAAAAAGTCCAACTTCCGTTCGACGTGCTCACGGCCCTGAGCAAAGCCGAAGGGCTGCGTTG
>JABAOH010165095.1_pt1 | contig 12460 bp, 13 predicted proteins | sample 7062181 | NCBI WGS metagenome assembly JABAOH01 (sample SAMN14538630, study PRJNA623070) | marine sediment metagenome | biome: marine biome [ENVO:00000428]; feature: marine pelagic biome [ENVO:01000023]; material: deep marine sediment [ENVO:00002113]; isolation source: pool of 5 deep marine... | reverse complement strand
ATAGGGTGGTGCCTGCGCCGGCTCGAATCGGCAACCCAGATTGACCGATGCCTTTGGCTAGTCGAGCAGGGGTGACAGAATGATAAGGGATGCCCCGATCCAGACAGCCAGGCCTATGGTGAGAAGTATCCCTCCGAACTTGAAGTAGGCATTGGCTAGGATTGTCCCCAGTGGGATTACCACGGCGACAAGCGTATAGACGAGTTTTTCGGCCCATGGCTCCATGGCTTCTTCCTCGAACCGTCCTACTGCAGGGCCTTCAAGGCGCTCTCCCTGATCTTGGCGATGCGCCTCTTCACCCTGCCACCGAACACTGCGGAGCCGGCAACGAAGACCCTAGCTCCGGCCTTTGCCGCGTAGCCAGCTGTGACTTCGTCGATGCCACCATCGACCTCGAGCTCAACGTTCAGTTCCGCGTCGTCCATGAACCGCCGGGCTTCCTCCACCTTTGGCATGACCTCCATCATGAACTCCTGACCCCCGAAGCCGGGCTCGACGGTCATCAAGAGGAGCAGGTCCACATCAGACACGTAGGGCTTCACCGCCTCGAAGGTCGTATTGGGCCTGATGGAGATGCCAGGTGACGCCCCAAGCTCTCTGATGGTTCCGAGCGTACGCTCCACCTCCTGCTCTGCCTCTAAGTGAATCGTGAGGATATCGGCCCCCGCCCCAATGAAGTCCTCCACGTAGCGCCCCGGGTTCTGTATCATCAGGTGGACGTCAAAGGGCAGCTTGGTAAGCGGCCTGAGGGAGGAGATGACGGGAGGGCCGATGGTGAGGTTGGGGACGAAGGCGCCGTCCATGACGTCGACATGGACGTAGTCCGCACCCCCTGCCTCTACCCTTCGGACCTCGACCCCCAGGCGGCTGAAGTCCGCGGCCAAGATTGAAGGGGAGATCTTGATCATTCATCCCGCATAGACCGCGGCTATTTATCTCTCTGCCTGCGGCCGCCTCACGTGAGAACCTTAAAGTCCCATTCGAGCCTGCACATTGACGTTGTCTCCCAGGGGCGTTGGTTGGCTGAAGGCGGGAGGAATCTTTGTCGTCTCCCTCACAGCCGCTACGGCCCTGGGCTTCGGCCTCGTCTCCCTCTTCCCCGTCTCGCAGTGCGATTTCACGGTCCTCATGGACGCCAAGGAGGTCGAGGAGGGCCTAAGAGCTGACATCACATGGGTTGGGGGAGAGTACAGGGTAGACCAGCTCGTCTACCGCATCCTGCGACGAGATGGCGGCTCCTTCGATGTCGTTGCGGAGGGCAGACTCTCGGACGCCCTCGTGGGGGAGCGAGGAGTCACCTTCCACCAGCAGCTGCCAGCCGCGGCTGCCTTGATGCCTGGAGACTACATCATGGTAGAGGGCCTCGGGGGGACTGACGTGATCCTGTTGACCTCGTCCGGCACCCCTTTAGGCTGGACCGTTGGTTGTGAATCCTAGCCTGGGATTCTTATATAAGGCCCCGCCCCTTCGTACGACCTCGAAAGCTGGCGGTCGAGGTGGCACCAACTATTAAGAACGGGGGGGCATTACGCTTCCATTCGCCGGGGGGGACCGATGGGCGTTGACGAGAGCCTCATCGAGGAACTGACCGAGAGGGCTCGACACCTGCGGGTCCACGTGCTAAAGATGACTCATGCTGCGGGCTCTGGTCATCCTGGCGGCTCTCTCTCCGCCGCGGACGTGATAGCGGCCCTCTACTTCCACGTTCTGAACGTCGATCCCAAGGACCCCCAATGGACCGACAGGGACAGGTTCGTGCTCAGCAAGGGGCACGCCTGCCCGGTCCTCTACGCCGCCCTGGCCGAGCGGGGTTTCTTCCCCGTGGAGGAGCTGCTGACCCTTAGGAGGCTCGGTAGCCGCCTGCAGGGTCACCCGGAGCTTGGGACGACCCCAGGTGTGGAGGCATGCGCCGGCGCCGAGGGTCAAGGCCTGAGCGTGGCAGTGGGCATGGCGCTGGCCGCTCGGTTGGACGGCAAGTCTCACCGAATCTACGTCATGATGGGTGACGGCGAGAACGACGTGGGGCAGACCTGGGAGGCTGCCATGGGCGCCGCTCACTTCAAGCTAGACAACATCACGGGCATTGTCGACAGGAATGGAATCCAGCAGGAGGGGCGGACTGAGGAAATAATGAGTTTGGAGCCTCTAGCGGAGAAGTGGCGGGGCTTCGGGTGGCACGTCCTGGAGATCGATGGTCACGACATGCGAGCCATTGTGGACGCCCTCTACGCCGCAAAAGGAGTGAAGGGAAAGCCCACGGTCATCATCGCTCGCACGCAGAAAGGCAAAGGTGTCAGCTACATGGAGGGAGTCGTCCGGTTCCATGGCGTCGCTCCGACCGATGAGGAGCTCAGGATAGGCCTGAGGGAGTTGGGGGAACCCGCTTGAACCCGAAGCCTTGGAAGGTGGAGTCCATGAGGTCCTACTTCGGTGAGGCATTGGTGACTCTAGGGAAGGCGAGGCCCGATGTTGTGGTCGTGGGAGCCGATACCACTGAGTCGCTGAAGACCGCACTCTTCGGAAAGGCCTTCCCCGAGCGGCTATTCAACATTGGCATCGCGGAGCAGAACATGATGGGGGTGGCCGCTGGCCTTGCGGCCTCGGGGAAGATCGCATACGCTTGCACGTACTCCGTGTTCGGGACCGCTCAGGTCTACAACATCATCCGCCAGTCTATCGCGTACCCGAACCTGAACGTGAAGATCTTCAGCAGCCACGCGGGTCTCACAGTCGGACCTGACGGCGCCACCCACCAGATGAACGAGGATATCGCTCTGCTGAGGTCCTTGCCGAACATGAAGGTAATCGCTCCCTGCGACGGGCCTGAGGTGGCCAAGGCAGTACACGCTGCCGCGGATGTATCAGGACCCCTGTATTGCAGGTTCAGCCGCGACAAGTTCCCCACCCTTACGTCGCCGGAGAACTCCTTCGAGATAGGAAGGGCCACGGTCATGAAGGACGGGAGCGATGTCAGCTTCATTGCCACCGGGATCATGGTCTCCCGGGCCCTCGATGCGGCGGAAGAGTTGGAGAAACAGGGCATATCCTCCAGGGTGATTAACATGAGTTCGATCAAACCCTTGGACGCCGAGACGACCCTTACGGCTGCGAGGGAGACTGGGGGCATTGTGACAGCCGAAGAACATACGATTTACGGGGGGATGGGCAGCGCGGTGGCCGAGGTCGTCTCCCAGAACTACCCCGTCCCCATGAGGATCATCGGGGTGGAGGACAGGTTTGGGGAGAGCGGGAAGGCAATGGAGCTGCTGGAGAAGTACGGCTTGACGTCGGAGAAACTGCTTAAGGCAGCAATGGATGTGGTTGGGCGAAGGGAGGTCGTGGCCTGAAGATTTTCCTGGATACGGCGCACATTCCCCACATCAAGGAGGCGGCGGAATGGGGGGTTCTAGATGGCGTTACCACAAACCCGAGCCTCATCGCCAAGGAGGGGCGGCCCTTCGACGAGATTGTGAAGGAGATCTGCAGCATGGTGGACGGCCCCGTGAACCTCGAGGTCGTGAGCGAGGACGCCCGAGGCATGGTCACAGAGGGGCGCCAGCTGGCATCCATCCATAAGAACGTGGTAGTGAAGGTGCCCATGACGCCAGAGGGCCTCAAGGCCGCGCGCCTCCTCCACCAGGACGACATCCGCACTAACGTGACCCTGGTCTTCAGCCCCAACCAGGCCATTTTGGCCGCCAAGGCTGGGGCCTATATCGTCTCCCCCTTCATCGGGCGGTTGGACGATCAGGGCCACGAGGGCATGGACATCATTCGGCAGATTGTGACAATATACCGCAACTACGGGTTTGAGACCAACCTCCTGGTGGCCAGCATACGCCACCCGGTCCACGTCGTGGAGTCAGCAATGGCCGGGGCACACATCGCAACCCTTCCTTACGAAGTTCTAAGGAAGATGTTTCAGCACTCCCTGACGGACGTGGGCCTTCGACGATTCATCGAGGACTGGAAGTCCGTACCCCGTGAGATGCGACCCTTCTGACGGTGGAAAAAGGGGTTTATATAGACTCCCCACGATGATTGCGCGATGGCCATTCTAGTCTGGGATAGGGGCACCCTTCCCATTCTTCTCTTGGTCCTCCTTATCGTACTGGCGTTGGCCAACCTGGGCGCTAGCCTCGAGAATATGGTCCTTGGACCCGATGTCTTTCCCCCACCTGAGGGCGGGTCAGGAGGAGCTGGAGGGGGTAGCGGCCAGCTCCCTACTCTGATAAACGCAGAGGTCTTCGTCATAGGGATAATGGCATTCCTGGCGGTGATCTCGGTCCTGGGATTCCTCTACGCCCAACGTTCGGGAAGGATGAAAGAGCTAATGCCCCAGATTCTTGGCCCCCTACTGGCCCTGGCCTTCATGCTCGCCTTCATCTTCATGTGGAGGGCCGTGGCAGGCACCACTCTATTCTCCCCCACCAATGGGGGGGAGGGCGGTCCCATTCTGCCCTATGAGCCTCAGACCCCCGCCGCGCCATTCCTGGGGGCCACGCTCGCTCTCCTACTTATCGGGCTCGCCTTCCTCCTGCCTCTCATCGGATTCGCCCTCGCACGACGCCTTCGGCCCCGCGAGGAGCCGGGGACCACTGAGGCGTCCAGAGGGAGGGCGGTTAGACATATCGAGGAGGCTATCTACCGGTTGGAACTGGGAGAGGAGGTTCGCCTCGCCATTCTCCGCTGCTACTCCGCCATGACCCACCTCTTTCAGGAGCAAGGACTTCGAGACCGCGAAAGCTTGACGGCTCGGGAGCTCGAGCGCCTCGCCACGCGGGATCTTGGGCTGTCCAGTGATGCATCCGTACGCCTGCGGGAGCTATTCGAGGAAGCCCGCTACAGCTCACACGTTCTGACAGAGGAGTACAAGGAGACCGCCTTGGGTTGGTTGCGTGCCGTCCGGGAGGAACTCGCGGCGCCTGGTTCGACTCTCCAGTGAGGTGAACCTACGAGATCGCCACAGAGTCTGCCCACTGAACCTCGCTCGGACCGGAGTGGTGACGCGGCAGGGAGGCAGATTCTTCGCCCGGAGTTGGCCCTCCTCTTGGTGGCGGTTGGCTTCTCCTTTGTCCTGGCCTCCATCTACGCCCCCTACAGCCCCCGTCTCCGCTGGGTCCTCCTGATGGCTCTCTTGCTCTTGGGGGCTTGGATCGCCGGAAAGTTCGTATACAGCCGGACGCAACCAGTCGCTCCCTTGGGTCCCTTTGAGGAGGAGTCCCCCCTGGCCCGCGGGCGTCTGGGCCGCCTGGCCATGGCCCTTCATCGCGGGAACGAGGGGAGGCGCTACAGTCAGCTGCTCTTCGCCTTGGCGCTGCGTGACGCCTTCCTGGCGAGGGTGCGTGCTCACTCGGAGTTCCAGGGAGGTGGTCTGGAAATGAGCGGGGATCTCGTTCGCTTCGAGGACTACTGCAGCGACCCTGAGATCGTGCGTTTCGTCGGGAGGATCACGATGCTGGAAAGAAACATGAGCACTGTGTTGAGCGCAGTGGACGCCATCTTCCCCGCGCAGCCGCCTTACTGGAAGGTGATGGAGGACATGCTGAAGCTCATGGAGGCCTGGCCTTGAAGGTCGATGAGCTGGCGGATCAGGGCAAACGTATCCTTGCGGCCGTCTCCCATGCCATCGTAGAGAAGGAGGAGGTCCTGGAACGTGTCCTCCTATCGGTCCTGTGCGATGGTCACGTGCTCATAGAGGACTATCCAGGTCTTGCGAAGACACTGATGGCTAAGAGCTTCGCTGCGGCCCTCGGTTGTCGCTTTCGAAGGGTACAGTTCACACCGGACCTCCTCCCTGCCGACATCACGGGAACCTACGTCTTCGACCGAAAGAGCGGAGAGTTCGTCCTGCGCAAGGGCCCCATCTTCACCCACATCCTCCTGGCGGACGAGATCAACCGTGCCCCGCCCAAAACACAGTCTGCGCTGTTGGAAGCCATGCAGGAGCGTCAGACCACCTTGGAGGGAGAGACTTACGCACTGGATCGGCCCTTCGTTGTCTTGGCGACCCAGAACCCCATCGAGTATGAGGGGACCTACCCCCTTCCCGAGGCGCAGATAGACCGTTTCCTCATTCGCATCGGTATGGGGTATCCCTCCCGCCAGGGGGAGGTGGAGGTGCTTCAGCGTCGGCGCGCTAGAAAGAAGGAGGAGGTTGACATCGAGAAGGTTGCGGGACCCAAGGAGGTGCAGGAAATGCAGGCTGGTGTGGAGGGAGTTCACGTGGAACCCGACCTGGAGAGATACATCGTCGAGCTTGTTCGGGGGACACGAGACCATCGCCACGTGGAGGTCGGTTCTAGCCCTCGCGGGTCATTGGCCCTCATGAAGCTCGGACGCGCTAAGGCTGCCCTTGAGGGTCGGGACTTCGTCTTGCCAGACGACGTGAAGGCCCTAGCGGTACCGGCCCTCGCCCATCGCCTCATCCTGAAGCCGGATCCGTGGATCCGGGGCATCCGGACTTCGACCATCGTGGAGGAAGTCTTGACTCAGGTCCCCGTCCCCCGGGTAAACTGAATGCAGACAGAGAAATCTCTCTGGGTTTTCGCGGCGGCACTCGCCTTTCTAGTGGCGGGAATCATCACACGGGATGTGCGATTCCTCGCCCTAGCTTTGCCTCTCCTCTTGTACCGAGCCTTGGCGGGGGTCTTCGCTCCTCCTCCGACATCTCTCAGTCTAGCGCGAGAGCTCGAGAGCGAGCGGTCCATCGAGGGTCAGGATGTCTCAGTCGCCTTGACAATTCGCAACCAGGGAGAGTCCCTTTCCCTTCTGGAGGTTGTCGACCTCCTCCCCCCAAGGAGCCAGGTGACTGAAGGGACGAACCATCTCTTCCTCACCCTACCTGAGGGTCTGGCAAAGACCCTACGTTACCGCGTCAGCTTCCCGTTGAAGGGTCGCTACGGTCTTGGCCCCGTCGTGGTCCGAAACTGGGACCCCCTAGGCCTCTACATGGAGGAGCTGAGGGTTGACGTTCCACATATGATGGTAGTCTCCCCGCGACTCGAGGATCTGCGGAGGGTCACGCTCTTCCCAAGGAGGACGACCCATCGTCTTGGCCAGGTCCGTTCCCGAACTGCGGGCCTGGGCCTCGACTTCTGGGCAATACGGAGCTACCAAGCGGGGGACGAGATGCGCCGAATCAACTGGAAGGCCTCTGCCCGACTAGACTCCTTACTGACTAACGAGAAGGAGGCGGAACGTAGCGGCGACATCCTCATCGTCCTGGACGCCCGCCAACAAGCGAGCGTTGGACTGCTCATCCAGAACACCGTGGAGCTGGGCATCAGGGCTGCGGTCTCCGTGGCGGCCAAGCTGCTCCAAGATCGCCACCGAGTGGGGCTGGTCGTTCAGAGGGACGTCCTTGACTGGGTCTATCCTGCCTTCGGGCGGAAGCAGTTCTACAGGATCCTGGACGCACTCATCTCGGTACGTCCTGGGGGTGAGTGGCCCTTCGAGCAGATAGCGTGGGTCCTCACCCGGTACTTCCCGCCAAAGGCTCACCTNNAGTCCGTCGTGGACCTCCGGGCCCGTGGTTCCGACATTCTTCTCCTCTCGCCTTCCTTCTTGGAGGTGGAACGTCTTAGTACTGAGGGGAACGGTGCCACGGAGATGGCCTACCGAGTTCTGAAGATGCATAGGGATGCCAACGTCTCCTACCTTAGGCGGTTCGCCAGCGTGGTGGATTGGAATCCGGAAGAGCCTCTGGCCTTGGCTTTAAAGGAGGTGTCGCTCTGGCAACGATATGGACGCTGAGAGTCTTGGGCGGCCTCCCGGTCGCCCTGACGGTTTCACTGGCCATCCTAGCCTACTCGCTGGCACCCGGCCTCTTTGGGCCCGCACCGTGGGCAGCTCCTCTGCTTGTCCTCGTAATCTCTAGCTGGGCCCTGGTAGGCTACTTGAGATCATGGCAGGGCGTCGAGCGGGCCGTATTCCTAGTCGCGGCAGCCTACCTCCTCGTGGTTTCGGTCCTCGCCCTGCGTCTCGACGTCGTACCTCTGTACGGCATCATGGCTCTAGTCGTGCTGAGAGGAGAGCTAGGCAGCCTCAGAGGACTACTCCAACCCCTGCAGGGGTTGTCCCTCCGTGAGGAGCAGGTTGGGGAGCTGCGAAGGGCTATTGGTGGGCTTCTGCTGCGCCTTGGGGTTATGTTGGCTTCTGCCTTCTTCTTAGCCCTGGTCGTCTGGTGGGTCCTCCCGCTGCTGGACCTTGGGGCCACCTCGGAGTTTGCCGCCTTCATCGCTGCCGCAGCAGTCATCTTTCTCGCAGCCCTCCTGTTCGCAGCAAGAGGAAGGACGACATCATCTTGATATAGCCCTGTCCATTGAGAACGCCAGCGGCCCCGATAGTGTAGCGGCCTATCATCCGGGCCTGTCGAGCCCGGGACTCGGGTTCAAATCCCGATCGGGGCGCTACTCTTCATGGCAGGCTTACTGAGGTTCCGCACCTAAGCTCTCGACGAGTCGGGCCAGGTGGGCCGCGAGGTTACCAGTGGGGATCTCTCTCTGCTCACCGCTGTTCATATCCCTCAGGGCCACCTTACCCTCCTCCCACTCCTTCTCGCCAACCAACACTGCGAACCTCGCCCCAAGGGCGTTCGCGTAGTCTAGGTTCTTTGAAAGACCTCTACCCACGAGGTCGATGTCAGCAGAGTAGCCCTTCCTCCTCAGGACAGCGAGTACCTCGTAGGCCGCCTCTCTCATGTGGTCGCCGACCGGCACGATGAAGGTGTCCAATGCGACGGACGGGAGATGAACCTCGGCCTTCTCCAGGGCCAGGAGGACTCTGTCGAACCCCATTCCGAAACCGGTGGTCGGCAGGGGCTCGTCACCGAAGATATCTGTAAGGGAGTACGACCCACCTCCACAGATCTGGCTCGCTGCCCCAAGGGGCTCGTAATGGAGTTCGAAGACCAAGCCAGTGTAATAGTCCAGGCCGCGCACGATTCCCAGGTCGAAGAGGAGATCCCGGATGTCGTAGAGACCCAGTCTGTCACCTAGCTGGCCGAGGTATTCAAGGGCGCTTCTAGCAGCCTTTCCGCCGCCGAGTTCATCGACGATGCCTACAGCCTCCTTCAGAGTATCGCGGCCCCCCCGAAGGTTAACGAGCTTCAGCAGGGCCTCCGTCATCTCCCCCTTGCCAGATGCATCGAGTTCCCCCTGCAAGCCTTTCTCGTCCCGCTTGTCCAGGAAGCCGATGATTGCGGTCTGCTTGGCAGAGTCCACTGGCAACAGGGACCTGATGAGGCCGATGTGACCAATCCGTACCTGGAAACCCTTTAGACCAGCCTCTCGGACTGCCTCGACGGCCGTGGCCACAACCTCAGCGTCCGAGTCCAAGGGATTGGCGCCCAGGATTTCGACGCCAAACTGGAAGAACTCGCGGTAGCGGCCAAACTGAGGCTCCTCGTACCTGTAACAGCTTCCCAGGTAGTACACCTTGATGGGCTTAGGCCTGTTTCTGAGCTCGCTCAGGTAAAACCGCACCACCGGGGCAGTGAGCTCCGGCCGCAGGGCCAAGCGCCTTCCAGCCTTGTCCTTGAAGACGTACATGTCCTTGACTATGGCCGGACCCGATTTCGCGATGAAGAGGTCGGCGTGCTCGAAGGTGGGCGTTGCAACCTCCTGATAGCCGAACCTTCTGGCGACGGCCGAGAAGGCCGATTCCAGGGAGCGCCTCCGGGCCATTTCTTCCGGTCCGAAGTCCCTGGTGCCTCTGGGCCTCTCGATCATAGTCGGGCATCCAACCATGGCTTCGGCTTAAAAGGTTTCCTGGCCAGTGCTCAAGGGATAAATAGAGTGGGAAGGTTGGCTACGCCGTGTCCCTCGACCTGAAATGCATCTTCTTCGACATCGACGGTACCCTCTGTGACTATGGAGTTGACCCTCGGGAGGTCCTTGACGATGTGTGTGCTCGTCGGGGCGTCAACGCGTCTCTGGACGCCTACGAATACTACGAGCTCTACGAGGTGGTCGCTGGGGAACTGCCTCGGGCCAGCTACGGGGAGATCAGTGACGAGGCCTATCGAAGGCTTCTCGAGAGGGAGGGTTATGACGACCTGAACCTCGCCCGGCAGATCGCGGAGGAGTACAGGCGCATCCGCATCGCGAGCGTCAACCTCTACCCCGGGACCAATGAGCTACTCCAAGACCTATCCCTAAGGTTCAGTTTGGGCGTCATCTCCAACGGCCCCAGCCCAGTACAGAGGGCGAAGCTCAGCAAGTTTCACCTCGGCGACTACTTCGACGCCATCATAATCTCGGGGGAAGTGGGGGTAGAGAAGCCTGAAAAGGCCATCTTCCGAGCGGCCTTGGGGGAGGTTGGGGCGGACGCGGAGGAGAGCGCTCACGTTGGCGACAGCCTGATGCACGACATCGTGGGGGCTCGAGGGGCGGGATTGGTGAGCTTCTGGGTCAACAGGCAGGCAAGAGACTACCTGCACCCAGACGCCAACGTGTCAGACGTCGCGCCTGACTACGAACTCAGCGACTTGAGGGAGTTACCTCCGATCCTCGACGGACTATCTACTCCACCGTGACAGTCTTCGCCAGGTTCCTAGGTTTGTCTATGGAGCATTCGCGCTCCCGCGCAGTGTAGTATGCGAAGAGCTGCAGGACGACCGCGTTCACCACGGGAGAGTGGACGGGCTCCATCCAGGGTACGTGAAGGACGTGGTCCACGTACTTCTCGATCTCATTGTCGCCCTCGTAGGCGACGGCGATTACCGGGGAGCCGCGGGCGGCGATCTCGCCGATATTCCCAATCATCTTCTCGTAGGTGTGGTCCCTGGGAACCAGCGCAATTACGGGAGTGTCCTCCGTGATCAGGGCCAGGGGTCCGTGCTTCAGCTCCCCCCCGGGATATCCCTCCGCGTGGATGTAGGAGATCTCCTTCATCTTGAGGGCACCCTCGAGGGCAATTGGGTAGTTCACGTTTCGTCCCAGGAAGAACATGTCCCGACTCTGGGCGTATCTTCGCGCGAGGGCCTCCACCTCTCCCGCGGAGTTGAGAACGGACTCCACTGCCCTAGGAAGGGTGCGTAACTCCGCCGCCGCTTTCCTCGCCTGGTCGACCGTAATGCGACCGCTCTGCACCCCTAGACGAAGGGCCAGGATGTAGAGGGCGAGCAGCTGAGCAGCGAAGGTCTTCGTAGCAGCTACTCCGATCTCGAGCCCCGCCCTGGTGTACATGACGTCGTCCACCTCACGAGAGAGGCTGGATCCCATGTAGTTGGTGATAGCCAGGGTCCTGCAGCCACGCCTCCGTGCCTCACGTGCGGCCCCGATGGTGTCAGCCGTCTCTCCGCTCTGGCTTATGAGGATGGTTAGCGGCCTCTCGTTCGGGACAGGGGAGTACCGGTACTCAGAGGCTAGGTCCGCGGACGCGGGGATGCCGGCCACTTCCTCCAGGATGTACTTACCCGCCAAGGCAGCGTGATAGGCGGTGCCGCACGCAACCAGCTTCACGTTCCCAACCCCGTTGAGATCGAGGTCACTATGCTCAAGGTCAGTAAGGCGACCGAGGGAAGTGGCGTGAATGACCTCAGGTTGCTCGTATATCTCCTTCAGCATGAAGTGGGGGAAGCCACCTTTTTCCGCGTCCTCGACGCTCCAGGAAATCGTCTCAGCTGCCCTCTTGACCTGTGAGCCATCTGGGGCAAAGATCTTGACGTCAGCGGGCTCGATGACCGCCGTCTCACCGTCGACTAGGTACACGACCCTATTGGTCTCCTTCAGGAGGGCGGGGACATCGGAGGCGAAGAAGTTCTCGTCCGTTCCCAAGCCGAGGACGAGGGGGCTGTCCTTCCTGGCGACGACCATCTTGCCCTCTTCCTCGGCGTGAAGGAGGGCGAAGGCAAAGGAGCCCTGAATGCGTGGGAGGACTGACCTCAGGGCTTCCTCAAGGCTCCCGTCGTACGCGTCCTCCACCAGGTGGACCACAGTCTCCGTGTCGGTCTGAGACGCGAACTCGTGACCTTTCGACTCTAACTCCGCCTTTAGCGCGGCATAGTTCTCGATGATGCCGTTGTGTGCCAGCACGATCTTCCCACTGCAGTCTAGGAAGGGATGAGCGTTCTCCTTGCTGGGTGCTCCATGGGTGGCCCAGCGCGTGTGTCCCACACCCGACGTGCCCTCTAGGGCTGGAAGGGACGACTCCAGCTCCCGGATCTCACCCTTGTCCTTGTAGAGTTGGACTCCCTCGTTGAGGATAGCGACGCCCGCTGAGTCGTACCCTCGATACTCCAGCCGCTTGAGGGCGTCGAGTATGATCGGTAGGGCACGACGACCACCGGTGTAGCCTACGATCCCGCACACCTAAACCACCGTCGCGCCGTGGGGGATGACCGCTCTTAGGACCGCGCCCGTGGCGACCTTACAGCGCGCCCCCACAATGGATCCGGGGAGCACGTCGACACCGGTGCCGAGAATTGTGTCCTCGCCCAAGAACGCCCCAACCCTAG
>JABAOH010149463.1_pt1 | contig 12462 bp, 12 predicted proteins | sample 7062181 | NCBI WGS metagenome assembly JABAOH01 (sample SAMN14538630, study PRJNA623070) | marine sediment metagenome | biome: marine biome [ENVO:00000428]; feature: marine pelagic biome [ENVO:01000023]; material: deep marine sediment [ENVO:00002113]; isolation source: pool of 5 deep marine... | reverse complement strand
TTCGGTAGCCGGCCATCCGGGCTCCGGGTGGCCGGCCGCTGTTTTCGGCCGGTTGCCGCCTTGCAATCGGTGACGCGGGCGATTAGCTCAGTTGGGAGAGCGTCCGGTTTACACCCGGGAGGTCGGCGGTTCGAGCCCGTCATCGCCCACCAGCCACCGTTCCCAAAGACGGGCAGGTTCCTCTCCGACCCGGGGGAGGCCGCTTGACACTGCAAGGTGCGTGCAGTACATGGACGGGCCTTGAGGAGCGCACGGGGGTGTAGCTCAGTTTGGTTAGAGCGCCGGCCTGTCACGCCGGAGGCCGCGGGTTCGAGTCCCGTCACTCCCGCCATTATTTGTCGAACGATGTGGCAGCCCAGCAGCTGCGGTTTTCGCTTTTGCTGCCCGCAGCCGGTCAGCCGCCGCGCAGTGGCGGGACGATCGACACCCGGTCGCCGTCCGACAATACATGCGTCTTGAGGCGGTCCTTGGGGACCGTCGACTCGTTGACGATGACAAGATAGCTCTCATCTCCGGGCAGGCCGAGGCGGGCCAGCAGACCCGAGATCGTGGTGCCCTCCAGCAGACTCATTTTCGTGCCCTCGGCGCTGCCCGGCACGTGGCGCGCGATCAGGCCCGACATCTTCAGCGTCACTTGCATCGCCATCATCCCTTTTGCGCGCGCACTGCCGCGCCCTGTGCCGTCGCCAGATAGGCATGCATAACGAGGTGCGGGTCGCGCATGAGCGCGTCCTTCCAGGGGCCGAGCCGCGTTCGCGTCTGGATCAGCCCGCGCAGCACGCCGACATGTTGCGTCAATCCCAGCGCCAGCGCACCGACCAGAACATCGCCGTCGAATTCGAGGCGGAGGTAGCGGAATGCATCGTCGTCGCGGGCGACCGCACGGTCACTGCCTTTCCCATTCACCCCCTGCCAAAGCCCGTAGGACGCGGAGATCAGCCCCAGGGTGTTCAGCACGTTGAGGGCGAGGCTACCGCGATATCGCGTATCGATGCCGGCCATGTTCATGGCGGCGACCCGGCCGTGCTCGCTGGCGGTCGGCTGGATGGCATGGATCGCCAGCTCGCCGGTCGAGAAGTCCGGGCCCTGGGCCACGTCGCCGGCTGCGTATATGCCGTCCCTGCTGGTGCGGAGCCGGTCATCGACGAGAATACCGCGGTCGGTTTCGATGCCGCTGCCCGCAAGGAACCCGGTATTCGGCGTCACTCCGGTCGCGCAGACCACGAGGTCGGCATTCATTTCCTCGCCGCCGGCCAGTGACAACTGCAGGATATCGCCGGCCGCCGCGACCGACTCGACGGACGTCGACGTCAGGACCCGGACACCCTTGTGTTCGCACCAACGCTTGATCATGGCGGCGCCGATATCGTCCATCATGCGCGGCAGCATGCGGTCCTCGGTTTCGACGACGGTCAGTTCGACGCCGCGCGCCGCCAGTGCCTCGAGCACGATGCAGCCGATGAAGCCCGCTCCCATGAGGACAACCCGGGAACCCGCCGTTGCGGCCTCGGCGATCCGGCGCGCATCGCCCATCGTCCAGCAGTTCTCGACGCCTGCCACGTCCATCCCGGGAATTGGCGGTCGGGCTGCCTGCGAGCCTGTGGCGATCAACAGCCTGTCGTAGTGCAGGCGACCGCCGCCCTGGAGCTCGACGTGACCGCTTTCCGCATCGATCGCGGACGCCCGTGCCATGCGCAGATCGATGCCGTGCGCCTCGAAATGACCCTCGCCATGGCGCAGATGCGTTCCGTCTTCCCCAATGCCGCCGGTCAGAAGATAGGGAATGGCCATGCGGGAGTAGGGCGGTTCATCTTCGCCGCACAGCAGCACGATGGTCCCGTGGGGATCCGCCTTCCGCAGGCTTTCGGCCGCGATCACCCCCGCCGGCCCGGCCCCGATGATGACGTAGTCCACCGCCGGCGGCCCTACACCAGGCCGAGCCGCTGCAGCGTCTGCGTGGTCGGCTCGCCGTCCTCGGTCCAGCCCCGGTATTCGTAGTATTCGGGCAGCATCTTCGCGAGTTCGCTGACCTTGCCCTTGGCCGTGCCCGATGGCGCCGGGTCCTCCAGCAGTCGCTTCGGCAGGGTATCGTCCGACGCGGTGATGCCGGCCTTCAGGTTGTACAGCCGCTCGACGTTCCAGACGCGCTCGCCGATTTCGATCAGCCGCTCCTCGGTCCAGTCGTTGCCCTCGCAGGCCGCGGCGATCTGCTTCTGGAACTCCGGCACGCCCCACGCGCACGTCGTGAACAGGCACAGCCCGGTCGAATCGATCATCGCGACCCGGTCCTGCGAGTCCTTGCAGGGCTTCGCCTTGCCCTCGCCGGTCTGGTCCTCCATGTCCTCGGCGAAGACGTCGTGCTTCAGGTGGCAGGCGCCGCGGTTGCTGGTGGCGTAGCCGAGGCCCATGCCCTGCAGGGCCCGCGAATCGTAGCCGGCGAACTCCTGGCCCTTGACGTGCATGGCGATCTCCGGGTGGCCGTACTTCTCGCACAAAAGCTTCGATCCCAGGCCAAGAATCTGGCCGAACCCTTCGTATTTGCCGGTCTTTTCGGCCATCACCGTCAGCGCCTCGGCATTGCCGAACTTGAGCTCGATGCCGTCGGTCTCATCCGTGCCGATGACGCCCATCTCATAGAGTTCCATCGCCGCCGCCAGCGTGCCGCCGAAGGAGATCGGATCGTATCCGTGCTCGTTGCACATGAAGCCGGCATAGGTCAGGGCATTCAGATCGTCGATCCCGACCATCGGCCCGAAGGCGAACGCCGTCTCGTATTCGAGACCGCCGGACGCATGCCGGTACTCCGGCTTGTTGACGATCGTGAAATGCGTCTTGTTGATATGGGCGATTCGGCCGCAGGCGATCGTGCAACCGAAACACGCTTTGTTGGTCACGAGGTTGCGGTGGCCGTCCGGTCCCGTCGCCATCATGGCCGCTGGGTTGATCTTGTCGACGCCATCGAACTGCACCTTGTGGAAGTTCTCGGTCGGCAGGCCGCCGAACGCCTGCATCGAGTCGATCATATCGTTGGTNNCTTGCGACCGCTGTTGTCGGCCAGCAGGGCGTGGGTTTCGCGCACCGCCTGCAGGAAGGCCCTCGGGTCCTTGACGGTGACGCCCTTGGTGCCGTGCACCGCGACCGCCTTCAGGTTCTTCGAGCCCATCACCGCGCCGACGCCGGAGCGGCCGGCCGCCCGGTGCAGATCGTTGACGATGCACGCGTAACGCACGCCGCGCTCGCCGGCGACGCCGATCGAGGCGACTTTCAGCAGCGGGTTCTGGTGCTTCGCCTTGAGGTGCTCCTCGGTGTGCCAGACCGTGGTGCCCCAGAACTCGTCTGCCGGCAGGATTTGCGCGTCGTCATCGACGATATGCAAGTAAACCGGCTTGGCAGCCCGGCCCTCGACGATCAGCAGGTCGTAGCCCGCGTATTTCAGCTCGGCGCCGAACTTGCCGCCGGAATTCGAGCAGGCGATGGCGTTGGTCAGCGGTCCCTTGGTGACCACCGCATAGCGGCCGCTGGTCGAGGCCATGGTGCCGGTCAGCGGGCCGGTGGCGAAGATGAGCATGTTGTCCGGCCCCATCGGATCCGCCGTCGGATCCATCTCCTCGAACAGGTACTTGGTGGCGAGCCCGCGCTCGCCGAGGTAGTCGTGTGCCCAATCCATGTTGAGCGGTTCTTTCACGGCGGTGCCCTCTGTGAGGTTCACCCGGAGGATCGATTTCTGCCATCCCATTTTCTGGATCTCCCGTGCCGAGTCTGCGCGTCAGTTGCGGGGTTCGGCGTGCGTGCGCACGGCCCACTCCCGCATGCGGTCGTACCCGGTCCAGCCAGCATCAACGTAGACGATGGCATCGGTCGGGCAGGCCTCGGCGCATTTCGGATCGCCGCCGCACAGGTCGCACTTGGCGACCTTGCCGGTCTCGGGGACGTAGTTGATGGTGCCGAATGGGCAGGCGACGGTGCATACCTTGCAGCCGACACAGGTCGCCTCGTTCAGCTCCACCGCCCCCGTCTCGAGGTTGCGCGTCAGCGCCTCGACCGGGCAGGCGTGCAGGCACCAGGCCTCGGCGCATTGGGTGCAGGTATAGGGAATCGCCCGGGCGCCGTGCTCGAATTCGAAGATCTTGATGCGCGACCGCGCCGGGTTGAAGGCGCCGGTATGTTCCAGCGAGCAGGCCATCTCGCACTGCAGACAGCTGGTGCATTTGGCCGGATCGATAAGCAAAGATTTCTGCACTTCCGCCTCCTTGTCGTGGTCGCGCCGCTGTCCGGTGCACTGGGGCGAGCGACCCGGAACCTAGCAAGTCGGCCCGCCGCAAGCGAGGGCAATTTTGCCGCCGCCACGCGGGCCGGGCATCGCAACACACCCCGGACATCTCGCGCGGCCTACCGGTAGATCGCCGCGCCGAATTCCGACTTCAGGGCATCCCATTCCGCCTTATTCACGATCACGATGTCGTTCGTTTCGATAAGGCGGTCAAGCGCACCCTTGCGTTTCTCGTGATACTGGGTGAGCCGCCCGTCGCCGCCGGTCACCGCTATGTCGTCGCCGACACGCACAACCTTCCGGACAGTCGCCGCGCCAGCCGGGCTCATGACGGTCAAGACCCGGCCCCAGCCATGCGTGAACACGTAATGGCCGTAGAACTGGGGCTTGTCCGGCATGGCCCTCCTCATGGCGGTTCAACAGCGGGTGTCGGGCGATTCTAGCCCGTCGGCGCGGATCTTGCCAGCCCACGACACCGGACGCGGGCACCCGGACCGGGCCGATGTGCGCCATTTGTCGCACTGCAGCATTTTCTTCCGGAATTGATGGAAAACATGGGCATTTGCCCTTTGCATCAGCGACGCGGAGTCCTATAGTGCCGCGCGCCGCCGGCCAACGCGGAAGGCGAAACCAACGAGGCGGGGTCACGGACAATTCAGGGGGCGGTCGATGAACGAACTGCTGCGCGAGTATTTGCCGATCCTGGTCTTTCTGGTGATCGCCATCGCCATCGCCGTCCTTCTTCCGGCGCTGAGCTGGCTGGTCGTCAGACAGCGGCCCGATGTCGAGAAGATGTCGCCCTATGAGTGCGGATTCGAGGCCTTCGGCGACGCGCGCAAGCAGTTCGACGTACGGTTCTACCTAGTTGCCATCATGTTCATAGTTGTCGATCTCGACCTCGCGTTCTTGTATCCCTACGCGGTCGCCAACGACCATTTGGGCCTTTTCGGCTTCTGGTCGCTGATTATATTCCTTGCCGTATTCGCCATCGGCTTTCTGTATGACTGGCGCATGGGGGCACTGGAATGGGAATGAACGAGAGCATGAGAGGATCCGCGCCGGAACTGCCGCTCGGGTCGGATGCGACGCCGGAGCAGGTCACGCGCGCGCTTGGTGAGGAACTCAACGACAAGGGGTTCCTGCTGACGTCGGCGGCCAACGTGATCAACCTGGCTGCCAATTGGGCGCGAACGGGCTCGATGTGGCCAATGACGTTCGGTCTCGCCTGCTGCGCGGTCGAGATGATCCACGCCTATATGCCGCGTTACGATCTCGACCGGTTCGGCGTCGTGGTGCGCGGCTCGCCGCGCCAGGCCGACGTGATGATCGTCGCCGGAACCCTGTGCAACAAGATGGCGCCGGCGCTGCGCAAGGTGTACGACCAGATGGCGGAGCCGCGCTGGGTCATCTCCATGGGCTCCTGCGCCAATGGCGGCGGCTACTACCATATTCCTACTCCGTCGTGCGCGGCTGCGACCGCGTCGTGCCGGTCGACATCTACGTGCCCGGCTGCCCGCCGACCGCGGAAGCGCTGGTCTACGGCATTCTCCAGCTGCAGAAGAAGATCCGTCGCACCGAGGCATTCATTCGTTAGGACGAGACCGGACAGGTAAATGAATCAGGCGCTCGAAGACCTGGGCGATTACATCGCGGGTCGTCTGTCGGAGGAACTCGACGGGCATCGGGTCGCGTACGACGAACTCATGGTCACCGCGCGGCCGGACAGTCTGATCAAGGTCATGCGCTTCCTGCGCGACGATTCGCAATGTTTGTTCAAATGCCTGGTCGATGTCTGCGGCGCCGACTACCCGGAGCGCGAGCAGCGCTTCGACGTGGTCTACAATCTGTTGAGCGTAGCCCACAATCAGCGGATCCGTGTCAAGGTGCCGGTCGGCGAGAACAAACCGGTGCCGTCCGTGACCAGCCTGTTTCCGTCCGCCGGGTGGTTCGAGCGCGAAACCTGGGATCTGTACGGCGTGTATTTCAGCGAGCATCCCGACCTGCGCCGGATCCTCACCGATTACGGCTTCGAGGGGCATCCGCTGCGCAAGGACTTCCCGCTGACCGGCCATGTCGAGGTGCGCTACGACGAAGAACAGAAGCGGGTGGTCTACGAGCCGGTCCACCTGACCCAGGAATTCCGCACCTTCGACTTCCTGAGCCCCTGGGAAGGCATGCTGCGGCAGTTGCCCGGCGACGAGAAGGCCGAGGAGGGCGAGAGCTGATGGCGGCGGAAACCCAGATCAAGAATCTGACGGTAAATTTCGGCCCGCAGCACCCGGCGGCGCACGGCGTGCTGCGCATGGTCATGGAGATGGACGGCGAGGTCGTCGAGCGGCTCGACCCGCATATCGGCCTGCTGCACCGCGGCACCGAAAAGCTGATCGAGTACAAGACCTACCTGCAGGCGATCCCGTATTTCGACCGCCTCGACTACGTCTCGCCGATGAGCCAGGAGCACGCCTTCGTGCTGGCCGCCGAGAAGCTGCTCGGTATCAAGCCGCCGCCGCGTGGGCAGTATGTGCGGACCCTGTTCGCGGAGATCACCCGCCTGACCAACCACATGTTCAACGTGCCGGCGCTGGCCCTCGACATCGGTGCGATGACGCCGCTTCTCTGGGCTTGCGAGCAGCGCGAGATCGTCATGGAGTTCTACGAGCGGGTCTGCGGCGCGCGGCTCCACGCTGCATATTTCCGGGTCGGTGGTGTGCACCAGGACATGCCCGCGGGGCTTGCCGAGGACATCATGGACTGGGCCGAGAAACTGCCCGCCTTCATCGATGACATCGAGACGCTTCTGAACGAGAACCGCATTTTCAAGCAGCGTACCGTCAATATCGGTGCCGTGTCGGCCGACGACGCGTTGGCGTGGGGTTTCATCAGCGGCCCGATGCTGCGGGCTTCGGGCGTGCCGTGGGACTTGCGCAAGGCGCAGCCCTACGATGCCTACGCCGAAATGGATTTCGACATACCCATCGGCAAGCATGGCGACGTCTATTCACGCTACATGGTGCGCATAGCGGAAATGCGGGAAAGCCTGCGCATCGTAAAACAGTGCATCGAGAATTTGCCGGACGGGCCGGTGATGACCGAGGACGGCAAGGTCGCGCCGCCGTCCCGCAGCGAGATGAAGACCTCGATGGAAGCGCTGATCCACCATTTCAAGCTCTACACCGAGGGCTTCCACGTGCCGGAGGGCGAGACCTACACCGCCGTCGAGGCGCCCAAGGGCGAGTTCGCCGTCTATCTCGTATCCGACGGCACCAACCGGCCGTATCGCTGCAAGATTCGCGCGCCCGGCTTCGCGCATTTGCAGGCGATGAATTTCATGTGCAAGGGCCATATGCTGGCCGATTCCGTGTCCGTACTCGGCTCGATCGATCCGGTGTTCGGCGAAATCGATCGCTAGAGGCAAAGTCAACGATGAGCGAAGTTTTCGAATTCACCGCCGAGAATCTTGCCGAGGCGAAGACGTTCATCGCCCGCTATCCGGAAGGCCGGCAGCGCAGCGCGGTCATGCCGCTGCTCGACCTAGCCCAGCGCCAGAACGGCGGCTGGCTGCCGAAGGGGGCGGTCGAGACGATCGCGCGGATCCTCGATATGGCGCCGATCCGGGTGCTGGAGGTCGCAACGTTCTATTCGATGTACAACCTGGAACCCGTCGGCCGGCATCAGATCAACGTCTGCACGACCACGCCATGCTGGCTGCGCGGCTCCGACGAGGTGGTCGGCGCGTGCAGGCAGGCGCTCGGCATCGGCATCGGCGAGACCACCGCGGACGGCGAGTTCACCCTCGGCGAGGTCGAGTGTCTCGGCGCTTGCGTCAACGCGCCGGTGGTGCAGATCGGCGACGACTACTACGAGGACGTCGACGCCAAGGCCATGACCAACATCATTGAGGCCATTAAACGGGGCACCGGCCTGGCGCCGGGATCGCAAATCGGCCGCACGGCTTCGGCCCCGGAAGGCGGGCCGCAGGTGCTCACCGGCGACGTCACCCGAAAGGCGGCAAAAGCCACCGACAAAGCGAGCGCGAAAACCGCCGGCAAGGCGCGCGCGACGGCTGCCGGCGACGAGATACAGGAGTCCGCTGACGGTGCGCCAGGAAAGGACGTCCCCGAGACGTCGGGGAACGGCGCCGACGAGGTGAAGGAGTAGTTTCGTGCTCGACGACAAGGACCGCATCTTCACCAACCTGTACGGCCTGCACGACTGGTCGCTGACCGGCGCCCGCGCACGCGGCGACTGGGACGGCACCAAGGCGATCCTCGCGAGGGGCCGCGATGCGATCGTCGACGAGGTCAAGGCCTCGGGCCTGCGCGGCCGCGGCGGCGCCGGCTTCCCGACCGGGCTGAAATGGTCGTTCATGCCGAAGGAGTCGGACGGCCGGCCGCACTACCTGGTGGTCAATGCCGACGAGGGCGAGCCGGGAACCTGCAAGGACCGCGACATCATGCGGCACGATCCGCACAAGCTGATCGAAGGCTGCCTGATCTCCGGCTTCGCGATGGGGGCCGAAACCGCCTACATCTATATCCGCGGCGAGTTCCACAACGAGGCGAACCGGCTCGAGGCGGCGATCGACGAAGCCCGCGAGGCCGGTCTGATCGGCAGCGACTCGTGCGGCTCCGGATGGCCGTTCGAGATCTACGTGCACCGCGGCGCCGGCGCCTATATCTGCGGCGAGGAGACGGCGCTGCTCGAGAGCCTCGAGGGCAAGAAGGGCCAGCCGCGGCTGAAGCCGCCGTTCCCGGCGGCCGCCGGGCTCTATGGCTGCCCCACCACGGTCAACAACGTCGAGAGCATCGCGGTGGTGCCCGAGATCCTGCGCCGCGGCGCCTCCTGGTTCGCCGGCCTCGGCCGCGAGAACAACACCGGCACCAAGCTGTTCTGCATCTCCGGCCACGTGAACAAGCCGTGCAACGTCGAGGAGGAGATGTCGATCCCGCTGAAGGAGCTGATCGAGCGGCACGCCGGCGGGGTGCGCGGCGGCTGGGACAACCTCCTCGCAATCATCCCGGGCGGTTCCTCTGTGGCCTGCCTGCCGAGCACGATCTGCAACGACATCCTGATGGATTTCGACTCGCTGAAGGATGTGCAGAGCGGCCTCGGCACGGCGGCGGTCATCGTCATGGACAAGTCGACCGACATCGTCCGGGCGATCGCCCGGCTGGCGCAGTTCTACAAGCACGAGAGCTGCGGCCAGTGCACGCCGTGCCGCGAAGGCACCGGCTGGATGTGGCGGGTGATGGAGCGGCTGTGCGAAGGCGCCGCGAGCATCGAGGAAATCGACATGCTGGACGAGGTGACGCGCCAGGTCGAGGGCCACACGATCTGCGCCCTCGGCGACGCGGCGGCCTGGCCGATCCAGGGCCTGATCCGCCATTTCCGGCCGGAGCTGGAACGGCGCATTCTGGACCGGCGGGTGTCGGGGCCGGCAGTCGCGGCAGAGTAGGGACAGGCGATGCCCAAACTTACCATCGACGGAAGAGAGGTCGAGATCGAGGCCGGCACCAGCGTGCTCCAGGCCTGCGAGTCGGTCGGCATCGAGATCCCGCGCTTCTGCTATCACGAGCGGCTCTCGGTCGCCGGCAACTGCCGCATGTGCCTGGTCGAGATGGAGCGGTCGCCGAAGCCGATCGCGTCCTGCGCCATGCCGGTTGCCGAAGGCATGGTGATCCACACCAATACGGAGACCGTGCGGCGCGCCCGCCAGGGCGTGATGGAGTTCCTGCTGATCAACCATCCGCTCGACTGCCCGATCTGCGATCAGGGCGGCGAGTGCGACCTGCAGGACCAGGCCATGGCCTACGGCTCGGACCGCAGCCGCTACCACGAGAACAAGCGCGCGGTGCGCGACAAGTACATGGGCCCGCTGATCAAGACGATCATGACCCGCTGCATCCACTGCACGCGCTGCGTCCGCTTCGCCACCGAGGTCGCCGGCGTCGAGGATCTTGGGTTGCTCGGGCGCGGCGAAAGCGCCGAGATCACGACTTATCTGGAAAAGACGCTCGCCTCCGAGTTGTCCGGCAACGTCATCGATCTGTGCCCGGTCGGCGCGTTGACCTCCAAGCCATATGCATTCCATGCGCGGCCTTGGGAACTCACCAAGACCGAATCGATCGACGTCATGGATGCGGTGGGCAGCAACATCCGCGTCGATACGCGCGGCAACGAGGTCATGCGCATCCTGCCGCGGCTCAACGAGGACGTGAACGAGGAGTGGATCTCGGACAAGACCCGCTATGCCTGCGACGGTCTGCGCCGGCAGCGTCTCGACCGGCCGTATGTGCGCGGCGCCGACGGCAAGTTGGCGGCGGCGGACTGGGACCAGGCCTTCGCCGCCATCGCGGAGCGCCTGAAGGGTCTCGACGGATCGAAGATCGCCGCCATCGCCGGCGACCAGTGCGACGCCGAATCTATGTTTGCCCTGAAATCGCTGATGGGGGCGCTGGGCTCACCCAATATCGACTGCCGGCAGGATGGGGCGGCGCTTGACGGCGGAGGCGCCCGGGCTGGCTGGCTGTTCAACAGCGGTTTTGCGGGAATCGAGGACGCGGACGCATTGCTGATCATCGGCGCGAACCCGCGCATCGAAGCGCCGGTCGTCAATGCCCGCATCCGCAAGCGCTGGCTGGAGGGCGGATTCCCGATCGGCGTGGTCGGACCGCAGGCGGATCTGACATATGACTACGCCTATCTCGGCGCGGGTCCGCAGACCCTGGCCGAGATCGCCGACGGCAAGCATCCTTTCGCCAAGGTGTTGGCCACGGCGAAGCGGCCGATGCTGATCGTCGGCACTGGTGCGCTGGCCCGCAGCGACGGTGCGGCGGTGCTGGCGGCGGCGCGCGAGATCGCCGAGACCGCGGGCATGGTCGACGACGAATGGAACGGCTTCAACGTCCTGCACACCGCCGCATCGCGGGTCGGTGGGCTCGATCTCGGGTTCGTGCCCGGATCGGGGGGTCGCGACGTCTCGGCAATCCTGGACGACGCCGCAAGCGGCGACATCGAAGCGGTCTACCTGCTGGCTGCGGACGAGATCGACATGGCCCGGCTCGGCAAGGCGTTCGTGATCTACCAGGGACATCATGGCGACGCGGGNNTGCTGGCTGCGGACGAGATCGACATGGCCCGGCTCGGCAAGGCGTTCGTGATCTACCAGGGACATCATGGCGACGCGGGCGCACATCGTGCCGACGTGATTCTGCCGGGCGCCGCCTATACCGAGAAGAGCGGCACCTTCGTGAACAGCGAGGGGCGCGTGCAGCGCGGCCTACGCGCCGCCTTCCCGCCCGGTGATGCCAAGGAGGACTGGGCTATCGTGCGGGCGCTCTCCGCCGTGCTGGACAAAACCCTGCCGTTCGATTCGCTGGGCGCGCTGCGGGCCCGGATGGAAGCGGCGCATCCGAGCTTTGCGACGCTCGACGAGCGGCTTCCTGCGGCCTGGGGCGACTTCGGCGGCAAGCCCGGCAAGCTGGGCGACGGGCCGTTCGAGCCTGCGGTTGCGAATTTCTACATGACGTGTCCGATCAGCCGCGCCTCCGCGACGATGGCGGAATGCGCAGCGGCGTTCGCCGGCGCGGGGGAGGCGACGGGAACCGATGGCTGAAGTCTTCATCAATACGATCTGGCCATGGGTCGAGATCCCGGCCCTGATCATCGTCATCATCGTGCCGGTGCTGCTGTCGGTCGCGTACCTGACCTACTGGGAGCGCAAGATCATCGGCTGGATGCAGCTGCGCAAGGGCCCCAACGTGGTCGGACCGCTCGGCCTGCTGCAGCCCTTCGCCGACGGGATCAAGCTGTTCCTTAAGGAGACGGTGATCCCGTCCGGCGCGAACCCGATCGTCTTCCTGATCTCACCGATGATCACTTTCGTGCTGGCGCTGGTCGCGTGGGCGGTGATCCCGTTCGACGAGGGCTGGGTCCTCGCCGACATCAATGTCGGCATCCTCTACCTGTTCGCGATCTCGTCGCTCGGCGTCTACGGCATCATCATGGCCGGCTGGGCGTCGAACTCGAAATACGCCTTCCTCGGCGCGCTGCGCTCGGCCGCGCAGATGGTCTCCTACGAGGTCTCGATGGGCTTCGTCATCGTCACGGTGCTGTTCTGCGTCGGCTCGCTCAACCTGTCGGACATCGTGCGCGCGCAGTCGGGCGGAATCCTGAACTGGCACCTGTTCGGT
>JABAOH010013030.1_pt3 | contig 12465 bp, 15 predicted proteins | sample 7062181 | NCBI WGS metagenome assembly JABAOH01 (sample SAMN14538630, study PRJNA623070) | marine sediment metagenome | biome: marine biome [ENVO:00000428]; feature: marine pelagic biome [ENVO:01000023]; material: deep marine sediment [ENVO:00002113]; isolation source: pool of 5 deep marine... | reverse complement strand
ACCCTAATTTCGTCCTGGGCGTTCGCAAGAAAGCGGCACCAACAAGAAAGCCCAATATTGGAAAGAGCGCGAAGAAAGCCACCGAAGCGTAAAAGTGCACGGGTTCAACGTTTTCTGGGAAAACACCTATCGCAGTTAAGGCAAACGCGTCAAGAACAAACACGAAGGCCCCGATTTTGCCTAGTAGATTTTCTTGAAGAAACGTGAACAGTCCGGTGGCGAAAAGGATGGCGAGAACCCCGGTAATTATGAGTCCATTATTAAACAGAACTGCGGTAACTCCTTCTTGGACGCCTAGATCACTCAGGGCATTTTCCGTCCAGCTGAAATTTGGAGAGTATGCTATCGCAAGCAATATCAATGTAAACGCGATAGGAGGCGCGATTATGCCGCTAATCCCGGATATTTTCAGCCAATTCATAGCAAAACACTTGTTAAACTTTAGACACCCAAACCAACTATAAAACCATTATTCAAAAAGCATTAGCAAGTTTGCTCAATGATTTATGTTGTGCGCACGCAAGTAGGGGAGGAAGGGCGACGCAAAAGAGAGAATTCAGATGTTCTGTTGAGGTCTAGTATCTCCAAAATGTGGTGTTACCCAAATAGGAGCTTGGGTCCATTTCGCGTGTAGTTAACGTCTCTACATCAATGATATAAATTGAGTGTAGGCGGGCGTTCCTTATCTCATTGAGGCTTACAGGGGGGTTCTTATAATAGAGGTCGCAGAGGCGTTTAATCTCCTCGAACTCTTCTAAGCTTCTATATCTGGGAGCTTTGGTAAAGGCTGGAGGGATCTGCATAATATAGTGCGGTGGTGTTCCAAGCACAAACTTGCCTGCATAGTTGCTGTATCGCGATATTTTACTGGCTATCCTTGCTTTAGAGTAGGTCATTGGATCTAACGCGTGCTGAGGAGGAACAAAACCTGTCTCAACTTCTACAATGAGTGTTCCATAACCTTTCATGCCACACAGGTCGCAGGTTAAACCTCCATTTATGGGACGTTCAACATCTACGTCATAGCCTTTTAATATTAGATGTTTGGCGCATACAAGCTCCATGACACTGTGATTAATCTTTACGACGTTTTGTTCACGAAGCTGAATTAGCCGATCCCTAAGTGTGTTCAGCTTTTCCTCCATATCTTTATCCAGTCCACTCCTCAATTTCGTCAATAATAGGTCAATATCCCTCTCAAAGTCTCCCATGCCTAGACGTCCTAACCAGAATTTTGGAAACCCATATTTCAAATTTTGCATGTGCTTTTCAAGTTTTGTCGACAATGCGCGCGCAAGACCTTGTAGAAAAGATGTCAAGAGGAAAGCTTTAATTCGGTTATCAACAAAAAATTGATGGTTATTAAAGTTGTGAAAATGTGTTGAATGCATGAAACTGCAGAAAACTAGTGGCGGCGTGGTCATAGATGTTCACGTTAAACCAGACTCAAAGCAGTTCAGAATAGCTGTTGAACTAGACGAACTTGTAGTGTTTTGTCGAGAGACTCCAGTAAAGGGCAGAGTTAACAGAGAGTTGATAAGGGAATTTTCGAGGCTTTTCAAGAGAAGAGTGGAGATTCTTTCAGGGTTCAGTTCAAGACAGAAGAAAGTCTTGATTAGGGACATTGAAGCGAAGGAAGCTAAAGAGGTCCTAGATTTTGCTGTGTCTTCAAAAGTTCGCTAGATGAATGGATCAACTGCTACTGGATTTCTTTTTGATAGGATATCGAATTAGCGTTTTTTAGACTTTTGTTTTTGGGGTAGTGAGGTATTCTTCTTCGTGGACGTCTGCAATGTCGTAGTTATTTTCAGAAATGAATTCATGTAGTCTTTTTACTCCTTTCTTTTTGGTTCAATTTTTTTTAGCGCGCGCAACTCGTTAAACTTCTTATTCACTGTTTACTCAACTAGCATTAGAAGCTCCTCTAAGATGTAATCTATGAACTCTTCGATAGTGCTTTTGCTGAAGAGAGTTACCACACAACTCCTTGCAATTCCAACTACGATTCCGCGCTTCTGAGCTTCAAAGACAACGTACCAGATCTTTCCATGCTCAAGATAATCGCGGTAGAGTTTGGTGTCAGCAAGATCAGATCCTGCTAAACAAAGCTTTTCTACGCCCGGTATATCAACTTCGTCGAACCATATGAGTTTCGTCGCCTGTGGATTCGACTCGTGAAGCTTCTTAAGAGTCTCATGGAGGATCTTTACCTTGACGATCGCTTTGGACGTGATGAAAAGAACCTTGCTGAGGTTATTCGCTATGTGACTTGTTAATAACTTTTTTACTCCACGAGCCACAGATGGTGCTAGTACGATTAAGAAAACTCTCTCTTTGAAACGCTTAATCCAGAAAGGAGATTCTTCTGTAACGGGGGCTTCAACTAACTTGCGTCTGTAGTAGCGTCTACGCACGAAATCCTTGCTGAAAACTCCTGCTATCGAGTCCTCTTTTTGTTGCAGGTCCAAAATTTCCGTTACTAAATCTATGGTTTCTCCTTTCTCCGTTTGATAAGACTCCTCTTCACGGAAATCTTTGAGCTTCCAAACCATCAATCCAAGATCAGCTTTCTCTTTTATCTCAAAGATTTTCACTGGCAGAACCAATTTTCACACCAATGAAATAGTTTCAAGCATCTGAATTTAAAAGGTTCTACGCGCGCAACCATAAGCAAACTAAAGGCATAATGCTTGTCCTTAACTACACACGTAAATGCTAATTGCACGTGCAAAGGATAAGGGAACTCATGCGCGCGCATGAGGAGAGAAAAATGGCTAGGATAAAAGTGATATCTTTCGATCTGGATGGCACACTTATCAATAATCGGTTCGCAGATTCTGTGTGGTTAGACGGAGTACCTCGATTGTACGCCGTTAAGAAGATGGTCTCCTTTGACGATGCGAGGAAATTTGTGAAGAGAGAATACGATAAGGTAGGCAAGGGTAGACCTGAATGGTATGATCTTGACTGCTGGATAAGGAAGTTCGACCTTGATGTTGAGCGGCAAGACCTTTTCAGCCATTTTGAAGACAGAGTAGAAACCTATCCTGAAGTGCCAAACNNNAAGGCTAAGTTGGAAAACTATTTTGAACGTGTTTTTTCTTCAACCTCTGATTTTGCGCTGGTTAAGAAAACGGTCAACCTTTACCGAAAAGTCTGCAACGTCCTCGAAATCTCTCCACAGGAAATGATTCATATAGGTGACGACCGGAATTTTGACTTTGATGTCCCTAGAAGACTAGGTATACTAGCTTTCCACCTCGACAGAACCGGCAAAAACAAAGGAGAACTTGTGATCTACAGTTTAGAGGAGTTAGATAGAAAAATGAAAAGGCTGGAAGAGTAGAAAGGTATCCACGCGCCTGCGGTTTGGCACGTTTCAAAATTTCAAAAATACTATTTTTGTTTGTACTACTCGCATGAAAAGACTAATTTTTCCCTTTCCTATGCCTTTTGGGAAGCTCAACCTTCTTTCTCTGTTTCTTCTGCATTTTCTTAGCCCGTTTCAATTGTCTATGCTGTTCTCGACCTGCAGCTTTCTTTTTCTTGCTTTTTTTAGCCATATTTTGACCTCCGCTTGTGGCATTAACCACACGATACTTATTAAAAAATATTACTGTCCCTGCTTCTGTTAAGTCTTTTGACCTATGTCCGTGAGCTAAAACTATATCTTTATGCGCGCGCATAGATTCGACATTTTCTTTCGATTTTTTCATTTATATTTAAAAGAATAAGGAATTTTCAAAACAAGTGCGCGTGTAAATTTGACGAATGTAAAAAAGCTGTCGGTTGCTATTGCATAGAAGAATCTTTCATAAGTGATAAATAGCTTTCAGGTGTATACTCTCATTTACTAGCGCCAAGTGTGTGGCGCAATGACAATAAATAACCAAACCACAGGATAGTGGTTTAGAAGGGGGGTGTGAGTTGAAGAAAAAAGTTTTGGCTGCGATTTTGGTTACAGTGTTTGTTATAGTAAACTTTACGGCTTTCTACGTTCCAGTTTCTGCCAAAAAATTAAGCCATCGCGATATTGAACGGATGGTTGCGGAAGAAATAGAATCGGGGAACATGATCCAGTATGTCATAGATTTGTGCAATGGAACAATGGGACCAGTGGGTGGAAGACTCTGGAACCCACGTACACAAGGTACGCCATATGGTGAGGCTTCCAACGCTTATATCCGCGACAAGTTTGAGGAGTGGGAACTCGACGAAATAGAAATCTTTGAGAACCCCAGCGAGCGCGACTGGTACTATTTAAAGACGTGGAACGTATCGATTGATGGATTTACTTTCTATGCAACTTGGCCATGTAGATGGTCCGCTGCTGGTGAATTTGAAGGCGACCTAGTGTACGTTGGAGAGGGCACCAGCGATGAAGATTACGAAGGCAAAGATGTTGAGGGCAAAATAGTATTAGCTGATGGACGGGCCAGATCCGTTTACAGACTAGCTGTCGAGAAGTACAATGCTACAGGAATCTTGACAGATCGGCCGAATTTGGAAGGGTTCTATACAACTTGGGCTTTGTGCGACTCGATTTCTTTTGGAAGCGAAGGTCCAGGCATCACAATATCATATATGGATGGTCAAGGGCTAAAGGGCCTACTCGACAATGGTCCAGTTGCTGTGCACATTGATGTCGATGCGGAAGTAATGCAGGGTACAAGTGAATCAGTGATAGGTACCATCAAGGGGAGAACGAACTCAGAGAGGTACGTACTTGTAGTTGGCCACGCAGACGCAGACGCGGGGAATATGGGAGCAGATGACAACGCTTCGGGTATAGCTGTGCTGATGGAAATAGCTAGAGCCCTTATGAAACTTATAAGGGAAGGGAAGATTTCAAGACCGAACTTCTCGATAAAGTTTATGCCAGTGGGCACGGAAATTTCTGACACATGGGCTTACATAGAAGCTCATGAGGACGAGCTCGACAATATTATAGCCGTCATCAATTTTGACGAGTGCGGGTATGGCGGTTGGGCTGATATGCTATACTTTGAAGGCAACGATATACCGGTTCCCTTCAAGTCTTATGGTTGGTTCCCAACAAAGGTAACCCTTCAGCCGCTGATGAACATGTTTGAAGACGTTGGAAGGGACTATGTAGGTGTCTACTGGGACGACTACGCAACCAATCCGTTCTTGGGAGGATCAGATCATCAGCCGTATGTAGAGGTAGGTGTGCCTTCGACGATAATATGGACCGATGCTTGGTGGGCTCCTGAATTGGTTGAGCAACCAAAGAAGTGGGGTGGCGAAGAGATCCTCCTGGACGCTTGTCCATACTATCACTCCAGCGGCGACACGCCTGAAAACACCGTACTTGTAGAACCATGGAATATGGAGTGGGGTGCACGGTCAGGGGCAATAGCAGTATTGAGACTAGCGCTTAGTTGGACAAGTCTACATGCAGCTTCACCTGTGGGATAATAGAGGCATCTTTAAGTGACAAAAAGGAACCAGAACCACGTAAGAACCAGTAAACTTCCTTTTATTTTTTAATGAAACCCAGATTTTTAGAAATTGTAAAGTTGCAAAAGAAGGAACGTGGCGAACGCACAAGTACTTTGGTTTAAGTGACGCGCCAGTGAGAGAAGATAGTTTGCGCGCCAGCACACAGAACGGGAAAAATTCGAGTTTAAGCCTTACGTGACTTAAGTTCTTTGATTAACTGGTCTATCTCTTCTTCACTGTTGTAGAAGTGAGGTGAAACTCTTATTCCATGCGTCCGTGCAGAGACAATTATTCCCTTCTTGCTTAACCTTTTCACTCGCCTTTCTGGTTCGTCGATAAGAAAGTTAACAATACCCGAGCGGCACTGTGGCTCTTCAGGTGTCTGAAGCCGCAACCCAAGTTCTTTCAGTGCTTCTATCAAGTGGAAGGTAAGAGTCAAAACGCGCTTTTCTATCTTGGAAATTTCAATGTCCAAGAGGAGTTGAACGGCTGCTGTGGCTCCAACTAGGCTGTAGATGCTGGGACAGCCAATCTCGAAGCGATTTGCGGTTTCTGAAAGCTTTAGTGTCCAAATGTTCCAGAAGTCTATTGTCTTGAAAACTTCTGGTTTGACGCTAGCCCAACCAATGAAGGGAGGTTCAAGGTTTTCGATTAGTTCTTTTCGTACATACAGAAAGCCTGCACCAGCGGGTCCCAGTAGCCACTTGTAGCAGCCAGCCGTCAGAAAGTCAACGTCGTCTCGTTTGACATCAATTGATATGACACCGGCAGATTGAATGGCATCAACGATGAAATAGGCTCCATGCTTGTGTGCAATTTCAGCTAAAGAACGAAGATCATGTCGAAAACCATTCGCGTATTCCACATGGCTAACCGCTAAGGCAACTGTGTTGTCGTCTACAGCTTTCTCAACATCATCGAGCAGAATCTTGCCATTCACATTCTTAACGTAGCGTACCTTCGTGTCAAGTCTCTGTCCCAGCCAAGGGTAAACAACCGATGGATATTCCAAATCTGTCGTCACAATGTTAGAGCCCAAAGGATATTCCAACATGTGAGCAGCAATGTTTAGGCCTGTAGAAGTGTTCGTGACAAACGCAATTTCATCCTTCGTGGCGCGAACAAGTTTTGCAAACAATTTCTTAGGCTTGTTGAGGTCTTCTTGTATGTTTCCAGTTTCAGAAAATTCTTTTGTAAATTTTTGCATAGCTCGTATAGCGGGTTTTGGGAGAGGAGACATTGCAGCATGGTTCAGGAAGATTTTGTTTTGCACTATGAGAAACATCTTGCGGATTTTTTGCAGGTTTTTCACTCTTAGCTCTCCAAACTTTTCGACTTAACCGACTACTGTTTGCTTCCATATATCAAATTTAATACCAACTTTATGTGCACGCATACACCTTTATGATGGGTAGATCCACTTTCCGCGCTCGCGTTTGCGGTCCTGATTGTTGCAAAGGTTTTTCAAATATGTTTAGTATGGCATCTAAACGATTTTTGCATGTGCTCAAAAACGTCTGCGTGTTCCGTTGATCTTTCATCTGAGCTTGTTGATCCATGCAGTATAAAATATCGGGCGGTTTGTTCACAGTAGAGGTGAGATGACAAAAGCTCTTGTGAAAACTCTCTTCTTTTGAGAAAGAAGCCTTGGATGAATGTTGCCTTTAAATGGGCGAAGATGGTTCTGTGCCCGTTCATTTCTAGCTCTTTTTGCTCCACAACCTCAAGGGAATTCACGCCCCGAATTTTTTTCACTTTCTTTATGGTTTGTTCCACATGCTCGTCGAGTGATGCATACCTCTTCTTGACTTCTTCGAGAACACCCCAAAAAACGAACATTCTGTCTCTCTCAGGGGAGTGAAACGCAACTTCTCCTGTCTCTTTCTCAGACTTCGGGCTTAATTCCACTCTCCAGTCCTTAGGATATTCCACATCGAATCCGTAAATTGAGAAGCGATCGTACTGCATGCTTAATCTGGCGGAATACAGGTTCTCATAGTATTTAAGATTCTTCCAATTAGCCTAGCCGCCCGCGCATAAACCTTAGCTAAGTCCTTATAGAAACGTAGCTGCCTATTGTATTGACTAATTAATGATAAAGTTTATTTCGAATTTGTCAGTAGTATTCTGTGGAGTTAGTATGAAAGACGTTGTGTACGTGGAATGGGTTCCAGCGGGCACATTGATTAAGGCTCTAGTGGGATTTTTTTCTTTACTTAGCTTGTGCATACTATTGATAACCATCGCTGTTGGCGTCGCTTTTCAGCATCCTTTTTTGATTGTTGTCTTAGCGTCTCCTTTAGCGTTTGTGTTGTTTGTATTTTGGAATTATCGGGGCATACAGATAAAGGTGAACCCTAAGGAACTTCTAACTTATTACGGCTTTTTCAATCGCAAACGTATTCTAATAGTAGATGTAGTATCCTGTGAACCAACTAAGACCTCTTTTGGAAGATATGGCGGCATTGGCGTTAGATATGGCTCTGATGGCTCTTGGGCTTACACAACATCACTTGGCGATGCGGTGAAAATAATTCGACGGAAAGGAAAGCCATTCGTCTTTTCTTCAAATAATCCTGAAAAAATCTGCAGCGTCATCAGTCAGATGAAAAGTGTGTCATAGATCATTCATTGTGTGCATGCATGCGCTGTTAGACGAGAGGGCGAACGAGAAGGCATATTAATCACTTTTTCCTCGATTTCGGTAGTCCTATGCGCGCGCGAAATAGAGAAATCTTCGATACTCTTTTAGTCCAACTTGCGCGCGCAAATATGGGGAAGGTTAAGCTATCTGAACGTAATATGGCGCGCGTACATGATTGCCACCGATCGCTTCCGTTCAACATCTAATTGGTGAGCCTTAACAGCCCTCCTTTCTTCGTTGCCTAGGAGAGCAAGTTGAGGAGCGAGGACACCCCTAAGTGGTGGTTCAAACACGCTTGAATGCTTCCAAAAGGCGTTGGGCTTCGCTTTTTTTCTGGGTTGCGTGCAAGGGTATTGAATTTTGTCTACTTCTTCGCATCTCATTTCAATCACCGTTTTATTAGCCAAACGTCTGTTTTGTTAATGGCGTGATCGGCTCTTATAAAGTTTTTGTTTTAATAAGACAAAGGTTTTTATACTAATTTAAATCTCTTCTTTATTTGTGAGGCAGCTTGAAGCCGATAAAAGCGATCAGAGATCCTGAAGCGTTTAAGCTGTTAGGCGACGAAACCAGGAGGAAAATAGTGTTTCTGCTTCGAGTTAAGGAGATGACCGTGAGTCAGATTGCTGCGGAACTGAACATTACTCCTCAAGCGGTTTATCACCACATAAAGAAGCTTCGGAAGGGAGGCATGGTTGAGGTGGCGAGGGAAGAACGTATTGACCACCTCATTGAGAGCTACTACAGAGCAACTGCTGAGACTTTCTTTTGCAGCGTGGGGAAAACTCCTCGTAGTAGAGAACTAGCCGAAGACCAAGTGAGGGCCGTCCTCAACGCTTTAGAGAGGCTCGGTTTCAACCTTGAATTCGATGAGAATCAGATTTCTCAGTTGATTGACGTGTGGAGTAAGCTTGATGATTATAAAGGTTCTGAGAAGTTTGAAGATGCGATCTCTAACTTGGACGATGTAGACTTTCTTACGAAACAGACAGTTCAGAAGTACGCTGAAACTCTTTCGATTTCTGACGAGGAATTCGTTAAACAGCAGGAACTTAGGAAGAAGTTTAGGGATTTATTGATCTCCCTCGTTAAGAAATAGAAAAAGAGGGAGAGATTAGGCTAACACCTTGGGGTTAGCCCTATCGTAGATTCGCGAGCGCGCATGCCCTCTTAACGTGTTTTCCTACTTTGTAATTACGATTTTTACTGGTTTTTCAGCAATGTTGCCTGCCGTTTGTATTGCTTGTTCGAAGTCTACGAGCTTAAACCTGTGGGTTATTAAGCCTTTGACATCTACGATTTTCTCTGATATGAGGTTTAGGGCCAAAGGATAATGGATTGGGGTGATATAAACGGTGGAGAACAGCGCTTCGCCCACATTTCCTAGGTTCAAATAGCCCTCTGACTCACCTATCAGCGCAACCTTTCCAGCGCTTCTCACCAGGAACGGGGTCTGTTCTACTGTTTGCTTCGTTCCAGCAGCCTCAATTACTATATCTGATCCCCTTCTGGTGATCCCCTTAACTTTTTTCACCGGGTCTTCCTCTCTCGCGTTTATGCAGACGTCTGCGCCGTATTTTCCAGAGAGCTTGAGCCTATAGTCATACAAATCTATACCGATGACCGAGCATCCCTTGAGCTTGGCTATTTGAGTCATCAGCAATCCTATGGGGCCTTGACCTATTATCGTCACCCAATCGTTAAGGTTTGGACGGAGGAAGTCTAGCGTATCTATCGCAAGGGCAACTGGCTCCAGTATTGCTGCTTCCTCGTCGCTTACGTTTTTTGGAATCGGTACTAAATTTTTGATGGGCAGTGCGGTGAATTCTGCGAAGAATCCGTCTTTTTCCATGCCCATGAACTTACCGTTTTCGCATAGGTGTGGCTGTCCACGGAGGCAAAAGTAGCATAAGCCGCAGTAGATAGTTGGAACCATTGCAACTCTTTCGCCGGTGTCAACTCTTATGCCGCAGGCGTCGTGGCCGATAACTTGTCCAATCCTTATCTTGGTCCATTCTCCTCGGTAGAAGTGCAGGTCGGTTCCGCAGATGCTTCCGGCTTTGAATTCAACTAATGCTTCTCCATTTGGAGCCGTAGGCTTGGGTACATCTTCAACCTTCATTTTCTTTGGACCTCTAAACACCACGGCCTTCAAAATCCCACCCCAATTGCATAATAAAACACCTGCTTTCAAAATTATTTTGTTGCGTATTTGGCTAAAAATGCGCGCGCTCATCTGCGTTCAGGAAGTTTGGAGTATGTTCCGTTCGACACCCTGTAAACTGCTAATCGTCCAACAGTCTCCCAATTGTCTCCGTCTCTGCGTCTGAGTTGCACAACGATAACTTCGTCTTCCGGATTGGTTTTTCCAGGCCAGACGGTGATGCCTAGATAATCTTGTTCGTTGAGGCGTGTATAAAACCGGGCTTTTGGCTGAGAGGTTGAGCTCAACTCAATCACCACAACTCTATATGAGAAGCCCTCGTTTTTAATTTTAAAGTGCGCACGCTATATAAGAAAAATCAAAAGATAGGTTTGTTTGGTGATGTTTCTATCTTTCTGACAACGAGTTAGCCAGTTCCATGACTTTGTCTTTGATCTGTTTGAAGATTTTCTCAGCATATTTATGTGGCAAGAAATAGGGATCTTCGATGTTCCATACAATTGTTTTATTTTCGCATTCTGGACACTTGCTCAAGATGATGTCTTTATGTCTTGGTTCCATAGCTACTATGAGATCATAGTTTTCCAAGTCTTTCTCGTCTAAACTTTCAGGAATTTTCTTGAGGTATTGTTCCGCATTTTCTCTTGCAAGGTATTTCCTGGCGACTTCAGCGATTGGAATCCCTGGGTTTATTCCAGCTGAGTCTACTTGGATCTCTGGCCTAAGCTTCTTTAATAGGGCTTCTGCTACTGGACTTCGAAACGCATTGCCCAAACACACAAATAGAACTTTCATGTAGGTCACATGAGTTTCTAAGTTTCTGCTTTATAAATCGAGTTAAGATTTTATTAACTTCGAGTTTTTCTCATGTTTAGAAACTTATAAAGTTAGAAAGCTCCAGTTAGTAGAGAAAAGGAGATGAACAGAATGATTGCTATGTGCGGGCTTGTTTGCAGCGATTGTATAGCTTTCATTGCGACCCAGAAAGATGATGATAAGCTGAGAGAAAAGGTTGTCGAAGCTTGGTCGACAGAGGAGGAGCGTCTTAAACTGGAGGATGTTGACTGTGATGGTTGCACGACAGGAAAAAGGCTACACTCGTTTTGTCAGGTTTGTGATGTCAGAAAATGCGGATTTCAGAGAAACATCGAAAACTGTGCATGTTGTAACGAGTTTCCATGTGAGAAACTTGAAAAACTCTGGGAAAGCTTTAAAACTGTTTCTGGAGAAGAAGCGAAAGCAAATTTAGCAGAAATAAGAAAGGATTTGGTGACATCGAAAGGTTAGAGTACACTCAAGCAGACGTAGAGTTTATACTTCAAAGGGTTAGCCATTTCATAGAATTCAAAATCAACCCATTATTCGTCGAATGCGCGCGCGAGCGAAAACTCAGTCAAACCATTTTTATATGGGCTTACATATCCTCAGGCGAAAGAGGCAGTATTGGATGACAATAACCATAGATGATGCTGGTGTCGGAGACCTCCTTTTCGGTGTGATCATAGGAGCTTTTCGCGAAGAAACCCAAGAATTTAGGTATGAAATCTTGGATGTCAAGTATTTCAGATCTCAACGGTTCCGCCGAAAAGAGTATCTGAAGCAAGCTTCAAGGGTTGTATTTCAACTACTCGGCAAACTCAGACTTAAGGCAGAGGAACCAATCCACATCTGCAAGGGCTACATCTTTGACGAGGCTGTTAGGGATTTGAGAAGAAGGTATGGTGACGACCGAATTCGCAGAGTCAAAGTGACGGGGGAACCACAGCGTCTCACTGAGATAGCATACCTCGATGAAATAAGAAACTTGGGCTACGAGCCGCTCAGAAAGAGAGACGAAAAAAGGGCAAAGAGCTTCTTTCATATGATGAACTGGTTGAAGGAAAACCCAGACAAACTAAAATACGCCAAGACTGGTTGGCCACGCTTGTCTAGATACCGTCTATTTAGACCATATCATCAAGTTCGATTGAGGGAGGACAGAAACCAGAAAAAATGAGAACCGCAAACCGTTGACAATTAATCCAAAATTTCGTTTGGTGAGACTTGAAAGATAGTACGCTCGTTAAATATACATTCCATTTTCAAAGAAAAAATCTTGATTCTAGAATTTGATGACGACGAGGAAGATGAACACTAAATCACGGATGCGAAACGCATATAAGAATGACATACGTCATATTTTCAGGGAAACTGT
>JABAOH010010453.1_pt2 | contig 12467 bp, 9 predicted proteins | sample 7062181 | NCBI WGS metagenome assembly JABAOH01 (sample SAMN14538630, study PRJNA623070) | marine sediment metagenome | biome: marine biome [ENVO:00000428]; feature: marine pelagic biome [ENVO:01000023]; material: deep marine sediment [ENVO:00002113]; isolation source: pool of 5 deep marine... | reverse complement strand
TTCCGCACTGCTCCAACCAGACAGCAAGCTCATTTAAATCAGCCGTAAAACACTTAAATGGTGCAAATACTGTATCTTATAGGGGGAAGTACGGTTCTTTGGGAGATTAGTTGCTGGACCGTCGAGGGATGGCCCTCGTACTCCGGCCAACCGCTCATCCGGCAGGGTCTTGTAGGCTGAGACCCCGCAGATGAGATGGAACTTGCCTGCCTTTCTTCAGTAAGGTGGGATTCTTTCATCAGGCCGGATCTCTAAGCTATTGCAGCGGCCATGACGCCCGGACAGTGGTTCCCGCCCCTTTGACGGATTGGATGGCAAAAGACCCACCTGAAAGTTCAGTTCGCTCTTTCATACTGGAGAGCCCTAATCCTCCCCTGGAGCTCTTCACAGAGAGTGCCTTTTCCAGATTGAAGCCCAGGCCGTTATCCTTAACGGCCATTTCTATTCTATTGCGCGTCTTGCTCAGGGAAAGATGCACCAGGTCTGCTTCGCTGTGTTTGGTCACATTGTTCAGGGCCTCCTGCAAGACTCTGTAGATAATTGTCTTCAGAGGGTCGGGCACTTCATCTTCTTTTATGTGGATCTGCTGTTCGATGCGGATTCGCGAATAAATCGTTTGAAGTTCCCGACAAAACCATGAAATCGCCGCCAAGATGCCGAGATCATCCAGGATGGATGGCCGCAAGTCCATCGCGATTTTACGGACTTCCTCGATGGACTGCTGGATAATAGGGATGATAGCCTCTAATGACTTAACAACTGGCCGTGTCGTCTCTTTCTCGGTCTGTTTAAGGGTATTCTCCACGCTAAATTTTAAGGCGCTCAAACTTTGCCCAATGCCATCATGAAGTTCCAGTGCAATTCGCTTCCTTTCGTTTTCCTGGGCCGTCAAGAGCTGGGAGGAGAGATGTCTGAGATGGTTTTCTGATTCCCGCAGCGATTCCTCGACCTGCTTGCGCTCTTTTATTTCCTGCATCAATTCAGCAGTCCGTTCCTCGACCCTCCGTTCCAGCATGTCTCTGGCTTCCTGCAGCGCCTCCTCGCTTTGTTTTAGATTTCTGAAGAGGAGGGCATAAGGCCTTGCAAGCCCCGTCTCGATGATTGCTTTGTAAATGAGGTAAAAGGAGCCAATCTTGAGATAGTGACCAATCAAGTTAGAAAGTCCATAGGCGTGTACGTAAAATGTGAAAGCCAATTCCGAAACTATGGTCAAAATGATGGATGCGATCAGTAATCGTAATACACTCGTATCAAACTCGCGACGTTTTTTAAACAACATGGCAATCGAAAAAACGAGAATAAGAGAGATCATATACTCACTGAGCTTCTTAAATAAGGTCAATCCCACCCCTTCAATAAAACATACAGGGAAAAGGTCCCAATAGAAGATAGACCCCAGCAGAAGGGAGACGGCTAAAATATAGCCGAGAAATAAGAAATTTGTTTTCAGCTTCCGGCCAAGAAAAAAAGTGGCGATAAAAAGGGAAAGGCTCTCGACATATCGGGATGCGATCCACAATTGAGTGGGCAGATTTGTGCCATATCCCTGAAAGACGCCCATGCCCGTGTATGCAAGTGTGTGGATCAGGTCCATACCACCGATGAACAGATAAGCGATGCCGAGGAACAGGAGATACGTGTTATCCAGGAAACGACGCGAGTTCCACGCAAGCATGAAAATGCCGCAAGCGACGACAATGCTGAATATTTCAGCGAGACTGTGGAAGAGGAGGTAGCTGTATAGGCTGGTAAGATATAGTCCCAATAAAATCAAACCCCAGGATATAGATGTAATGGCTACGTATTTATCGCCGACAACGGATAGTTTTTGCATGGCTTCATCCTTACTGTATTCGGCTCAGTCCGCCCCCGTGCTCCGGAAGATGGCATCCATCTATTCCAGATAACTCGTATAGGGCAATCTTGAAAAATTGTCAAATCAGATCTCTAGCAGATGTGAAGGACCTTTGAGCCCTCATGAGATTCTTGTTGCTCTTGGGGTTTGGATTTGAGGGGCAGCAAGAGGAGGTGCTCTACAATGGCCTCTAACAACTCTAGGAAATCCCCATTGCGGCGCCGTTTTTTCTATCGTAATCTGCTCAATACACAGGGAATGAATCAAATTGTGCAAACTCGACGCTGACTATCCCCTATTTCAATCACAGATCAATAGTTTCACATGGTCTAAGAAACCTACTATCTTCCTGATGTTTGAATCCTCTCAACCTTTACACGAACTTTATGGATGACTTCAACGTGCTGAGGATTGAGCTTTCGGATAATGGTTCCCCCTCAAAGGTCTTCTATCCCAGCTATGGCGTATAATAACCGTTACCTTAAAAGCATTGGATCCTGGATTCGACCAATTTCTGCAGAAAAAGCTTGACATTACAAAGAGGTTTTTGGGCCAAAAGTAGCATCCCTCGTCTATTTCTCATTGATCAGCCAGCCTAGGCCTAAAAAGCTGAGCCTCCCTTCGGTGGGCACGCCGGTTTGGGGATTCCAACCCATGGCCTCGTAGTAGAGCTTGAGGGCCTTGTCGAAATCCTCCCGGGTGATGCGCTTCTCGCGCGGCGTTCCTGCCTCCAGAGGTTCATACAGTCTATCAGGCAGATTGTCATCCCTGTTGGACAACCCTTCCCGCATGTTGAACATCCGGGCCATGGTAATGCTCCGCTCTCCTAGCTCCATCAGCTCATACAGGCTTGTATTCCAGCCGGTTATGGCTTCAACCGCCTCTGCGAGCTTGACCAAGGGAAAAGCGGTATATGGAGCGGCGGCGAAATTGCACACGCCCAGAGAATTGAAGAAATTCCATATCTGCTGGGTATGGACGAATTGGCGAATCTTCCGCGGCCCCAACTCCAGCGCCGACGCTGGCTCCAGCACTCCTGCTGGATTAGCCGCCTTCAGCACCGGGCCATCGGTCAGGAAGGAAGTATCATGGGGGGCTTCAATATGGTCTGCCCCTGTCGGGGAGGTTGCATAGCTCAAGGTCAGTCCATGCTTGCCGCGCGGGTCATGCATGGGGAGTTCCTGTCCTTTGATGTGGTAAGCATATTTCTCGGCTCCTTTTCCGATCTTTTCGCCTGCCCGTTTGACGCCTTCGGCCAGGATATTGCCGAAGCCCTCTCGGAAGGCGATCTTGCGAATCATCTCCAACATCCCATCGACGTTGCCGAAGCGCAGGTCGATCCCGTCGGTTTCTTTCGATATGAGGATTCCCCTCTCGGTACATTCCATGGCAAAGGCGATGCAAACACCCGTTGAGATGGTGTCCAATCCCCAGCGGTTGCACATCTCATTGCCGTAGGCGATCGCGGACAGGTTGTCAATCCCGCAGAACGACCCCAAAGAGGCCACAGTTTCATACTCGGGCCCGCCGTATTGAGGAATGGCCTTATATTTTCCATCCACTTTCACCGCCCGTTTGCACTTCACGGCGCATGCATAGCAACCCTCCGCTTTCTCCAAAATCGTATCGGTCATCGCTTCGCCCGAGATTGCCTCCGCGCCTTCAAACTGCCCTGCCTGGAAATTCCTTGTTGGCAGGATGCCTGAGTTCTGAAGGGGCATTACAAAGAATGGAGTCCCGAATTTTTTCAAATTCTGGGCTAAAGGAGCTTCCTTAATCCTTCCTACCACTTCCTTTCCAATCTCTCGAACCTTTCCCGGGTCGGCCAGCGCCAGCCTCCGTGTTCCCCGGGTAGCGATGGCCCGCAGATTCTTCGAGCCCATGACTGCGCCCATGCCTGTCCGACCATTGGCGTGCTTCAGTTCATTGACTACACATGCATAACGCACCAATTTCTCACCGGCTGGCCCACACTGGGCCACCCGGATGCGGACATCCCCCAATTCCTCCCGGATCAATTGTTCCACCTCTCCGGTGTCCTTCCCCCAGAGCTTGGCCGCATCCCGTATCTCCGCTTTCCCGTCCTTAATCCAGAGGTAAACAGGCTTGGACGAGCGCCCTTCTAAAATCACCCCATCAAACCCGGCCATTTTCAACTCCGGGCCCCAAAAACCGCCCGCTTCAGCTTCCCCAAAAGCCCCGGTCAGGGGCGAGCGGGCAGCAACCGTGTAACGAGTCAACCCTGGCAGAGGAACTCCTGAGACCACGCTGGACATAAAAATCAATTTATTCTCCGGTCCCAACGGATCCACACCAGCCCTCTGCTCTGTCAGCAAAAAGTAGAGAGAGAGTGCAGAACCACCCATATACGTCCGGTAGACCAGCTCTGCAGGAGTTTCCTCGGTGATGGTGTTTGTGGACAGATTCACCCTTAGTATCTTCCCGTTGTATCCCAGTGCCATGCTTCTACCTCCTTGCGTGATGGATTCACGACGTAGAAAGTCAACTTCTTGTACTGGCAACCATTAAACTGCTTTAAGATTTACGACTTTTCGGGCCAGAAAGTCAATAGAAAGAGCGAGTTGCGGAGTTTATCTATACATCACAGCTAACGATGGCCGTGATCGGAATCATCTATTTGGAGATAAATCAGATAGTTCTGACTCAACCTCGGCCATCCAATATTACAATGACAACTGTCATGCCCTGTTGGGCACCCTAGAAATACGAAAATGCTTCTATGATGTAGTGCTATTTTCCATCCAAATAAATAGTCTCTTAAAAACCCCGCGGGTGAGAGTGTTCTCACCTATTCGGGCCCTTTTGGGATAGACTCCTCCCTCCGATATCTGTTATAATTTGGAACAGTTTTCTAACAAGATACCCCGAACCCGAAAACCCAAGCAGCAAAACGTTACCGTCGAAGGTTCATAACCAGGCGGGAGGCTAAATTGCTAGGAGGCTAGGTCGTTTGACTGGGAGGACATTGTTCCCTTCCAAGGATTACCGCAAGAGTCATCCATCTGAACGTCTTTCTGCGGAAAAGAGGCCACAGGCAGGAGTGTAGAGCAAAAGATTGGAAATATGTTTAATACCAAATGAAATCGACGATTCAGCTTCACGCTTTGTTATCCAAGATTTCTGTCGAATATCGATGAATGGAGAGAATGGCAATGCCGTTGATTTTAGTTAGCAACCGACACACCTTGCAATTCGGGACGTGTTTTATCACGAAGAAACTAAAACCTCAGGGGCAAGGGAAATCAATTCCTTGAACTTTCAGTTTCTCAGGAGGAATCTTCATTTTGTGATTTCCCTATCAGAGTTCCCCTGACTGTGTTTTATGCGATACGATATCTTTTAGCTCTTGATTGACAAGATCTTTAAAGTCTGGGACGCTAGATATTGTCCCCCGAGAAATCCAAACCATGTCATTTTTGAAATGCTGAGTTCGTAACCAGAATAAGAGGTTATCGAGTTGATGAATCTTATGGATACCTGGAAGGGCTTCCATAATGTCACGCCATAACGGGATTTAATCTGGAAAATAGGAGGAGATGTCTTGCTTTTGTTTTAAGATCTACTGACTTCGTATACTTTTTTGACTTAGGATTTCCAAGGGCAAGTTCTATGAGGGAGGTGCAAACATGATTATACATGTTGTGGGAACGGGAACAATAGGTGAGCCGCTTATTGGATTATTGTGCGATGCCAGAAAAGACTTGGGAATAGATGAGATAACATTTTATAAACATAGCCCAACCTTAATAGATAGGCCCATGGTTATGGGCTTGATCAATAGAGGGGCAAACTTATGCGTGCACAAACAAAGGATAAAGGACTTTCAACATCTGGGCCTAGATCCAATGTATGAATTAGAAGAAGCTATAAGAAGGGCACAAGTGGTAATTGACTGTACGCCAAAAGGTATTGGCCTCCAAAATAAGGAAAAATACTACAATCGATATAGAGACAGGATACGCGGATTCTTAGCACAGGGATCTGAGTTTGGTTTTGGAAAAATGTATGCTGTTGGCATTAATGATGAGGCTGTCACACCAGAAGATAAATTTATTCATATTGTCAGCTGTAATACACATAATATGGCTGCAGTAATAAAGACCCTTGGAGTGAATCACGTAAGGGAAGGGCGATTTGTCTGTATTAGAAGGGCAAATGATATTAGCGAGGACAAGAACTTCATTCCCGCTCCGCAAGTCGTGGAACATGACGAAGAGATGGGAACTCATCAGGCGGTTGACCTTTATCATCTGTACAAAACATTGGGGATTGAATTGAATGTATTTTCAAGTGCCTTAAAGATTAACACCCAATATATGCACTGCATATGGTTTGATATAAAGCTGGATAAGAAAATCACAATAGATGAAGTAACCCAGAAATTTATCGAAAACCCCCGGGTTGCCGTAACAAATAAAACATCATCTGGTTTAGTTTTTTCATTCGGCAGAGATCATGGACATTATGGAAGAATATTAGACCAAACAATTATCGTCTTGCCAACTCTACATGTGCTAAATGGGAATGAGGTTTTTGGATTCTGTTTTACCCCACAGGACGGAAATTCTCTTTTGAGCAGTATAACCGCGGCAGAACGATTTTTATATCCTGATTCATATCGAGAAAAGCTTAAATGCCTGGAAGAATTTCTATTTCAAGAGGTATAAATAATCGAGAAGTGACCACTGAATACCAAAAGGGTGTGGCTGAAGCTGATCCTTGTGTGGTCATTCGCCTGGAAGGTCAGTTTTGAAGATGGACTTCCAGGGGCCAAACAACGTCAAAGAGTGGTACACTTTTTCTCTCCAGGTTTCTCCCTTGACGATGCCTTAGGCTCGTACCTCATCTTTTGTACGCCGTATTGATTTGAGAATCTGCCCTACCATCCACGGCATCAGGCTCATCACGATCACCAAGGTCCATCCCTCCCCTCCGGGTGGTGCCATCTTGAGCACTGAGGAAAGACCTGGAAGATATATGGCGAGCAGGAGCAGACTCATGCCCGAGGCCAAAGCTCCCCAGACAAACGCGTTACGTGTAATTTCGTTGTAAAAAAATCCTGAGCCACGATCACGCATATTGAAGACGTTCCAAAGCTGAGCAAAAGCAAGGGTTAGAAAGGAGACAGTAACAGCCTGCCTTCCTTCCATCTCTAGCCAGGTGAGGGCGAGCGCAAAAGCCCCGAGGGTCGAAATGGTTATCAGCAACCCATATCCCCCTATAGTGAACCACTGGCGGCGCGGCAGAATAGGCTCCTTGGGATCCCGGGGTGAATGCTTCATGATACCAGGATCTCCCTCACCCACACCAAGGGCCAGGGCGGGAAATACATCGGTAACGAGGTTGAGAAACAGGATCTGAAGAGGCAAAATCGGCAAGGGGGCATTGACCATCGAAGCCAGGGAAACTACCATAATCTCACTGATATTGCAAGATATGAGGTAGAGTGCGAATTTCCGTATGTTGGCAAAGATAACGCGACCTTGTTGGATAGCAACAACGATGGTCGAAAAAGCGTCATCCTTGAGGATCATGTCAGCGGCCTCGCGGGCTACCTGGGTTCCCCGCTTTCCCATAGCAACACCGATGTTGGCCTTTTTGAGGGCAGGCGCATCGTTCACGCCGTCGCCGGTCATGGCAACGATAGAGTTGTTCGTTTGATGGAGGGAGATCAAGTCAAGTTTCTGCTTTGGACTGACCCGCGCAAAAATTAGTGCTCGCAGGAGCCGCCGCCGATCTTCTCCCGATAGATCATGTGGACTTTTGAGGTCTGTGCCTTGAATGACCCCATTTTGAGCTTGGTCGCTCAAGCCTACAGCTTGTCCCACGTTGAGCGCTGTTTCGGTTTGATCACCTGTCACCATAATTACCCTGATCCCCGCATCTACACATTTGGTAATGGCTTCACGAACGTCCCTTCGCGGTGGATCTAGCAGTCCGATTAGACCGAGGAAGGTCAGGTGTTCGTAAGGCTCACAATCGATGGCATCGACCGTTTTTGTTGCCAGTGCTAAGATACGAAGACCCTCCTTGGCCATTCGATCGTTGCGCCTCAGCCATCGTCTCTGATCCCCACCGCCCAGTTCCCTGACGCCTTCTTCGGTCCTGATGAGAGAGCAGACATTGATTACGGCTTCAGGAGCTCCTTTGACGGCGACGCGGTATCCGTCGTTCACTTCGTGAAAAGTGGCCATCATCTTCACTTCGGGATCGAAGGCCTCTTCACGTACCTCGGGCATTTTTCCGAGCAGTTGATCCCGACGGATTCCCGCTTTGAAACCTGCGACAGAGAGGGCCACCTCTAGGGGATCACCAACAGCCCTGCTATCCTCCTCTTGCAAAGACGCGTTGTTGCAGAGCACTCCAATTTCCAATGCCTCTCGGAGAACTTTGTCATTCGAGGGATCCACTTGCTCTCCGTTTCTTGTAAATGTGCCTGCCCTGTCAAGCCCTTCACCCCCGACGTCTATCTCACCTGATTCAACGGCGATTCTCGTAACCGTCATACGGTTTTCCGTTAAGGTGCCGGTTTTGTCGGTGCAGATGACGCTTGTCGCTCCCAGGGTTTCGACTGCGGAGAGACGGTTGACCAGTGCATTGTTACTTGCCATGCGCCACATCCCCCTTGCTAGGGCAATGGTAGCTACTATGGGCAGCCCTTCGGGTACCGCAGCCACTGCGAGGGCAATAGACGTCTCGATCATCAGAAACATTCCCTTTCCGGCAAGTATGCCAGCCACAGCAACAAATACCGCTATACCTAACGTTACCCAGATGAGTTTCTGACCCAATTGATCGAGCCGTTCTTCGAGCGGGGTACTTTCATCATCCGCCTTTTCAATGAGCGAAGAGATCTGCCCCAGCTCTGTGTTCATCCCGGTGGCGACAACGACGCCTTCGCCCGAGCCTCTGGTCACAGCCGTTCCCTTGAATAGCATATTCGCCCGTTCGGCGAGCGGAGTATCTTCCTCAAGTTCCTGGCTCCTTTTGCTTAAGGGCATGGATTCACCGGTGAGTACCGATTCATCCGCCTGAAGCTTGGAAGCCTCTATCACGCGAAGATCTGCGGTGATGGTATCACCGCCCTCGAGGATCACGATATCCCCTGGAACGAGTTCCTCCGCAAAAATCTCCTGAACCTTGCCTTCCCGACGAACCTTCGCATTTACCCTGCTCAATCGGTGCAGCGCCTCCATGGAGCGGACTGCTCGGAATTCCGTAAAAAACCCGATGGCTGCATTAATGACAATGACGGCCACAATCGCCAGGCCTTCCACCCAATCCCCAAAGACAAAGGATAGAGCGGCAGCAGCTGCCAGGAGTGCAACCATAAGGCTCTTAAACTGATCCCCGAGGGTCGTCCACGCACTCTTGCTTTCGATCTTCCGGAGACGGTTAGGGCCGTATCGTTTCCGTCTTCTATTAACCTCTGCAGCGTTAAGACCTTGGTCTGAAGAGGCATCAAGTTCTTCGAGGATCTCTTGCCGTGAGAGCGACCACGGCTTATTCGGTTGCTCCACCCGTAGCACTCCTAACCCTCTTTTTTGTAACCGGAACAGTCGTTGGCCGCGGACAGGCCAGGCATATCCCGAACCGATCTTGGAAACCGACCATGCGCTTTACTTTTTTCGAGACTTTGTGATGAGCTTTCTCCTAACTGTTTTCCCACGACTTCACGGGTTACCTGCTTCTGCAATTCTCGTAACCCAGGACTCAATTCATCCGGATACAGTTGAGGTTCTTTTAGCAATTTACGTCTATCATCCAGAGTTCTGAACTCCGCCTGGAAACGGTCTCTCATTGCGGGTGAGGGTTCGTGTAATCTTCTCCTTTTGCCGTCTTTCATGACAAGTTTCAAGATCGGTCCCCCCTGCCTTTTTTTGCCCCCGAGAGCAATGATGTCTTTGAAAAGCTGGTCCTTTTTTGTGATTCTAAATAGAACGAGCTGTCTTCCTAGGGGGGCGCACCGGGATAGTGTCTCCGCCGCAGCACTCCTTTGTACTGCCACATCCCCTCTTCTCCATCGTAACGGCTGCTCAGCTCCTAGTATGCACTGACAATCGCCTTGGCGATCTCTTCCTGAAAGGGAGATCGCGGGAAAAGCAGGCGTATTGATTTTCCAACCCTTTCTAAGGGGTTGTTTTCGTTATCCCGGTCTCCCAGATGGTTTTGTATTTCCCCCAAAGATTATTGGCCGCTTCTCCCTCGTCGGAACCTCCATTGGTTACCCTCCGGCCATGGGAATAAGTCTCGCCAAATGACTTATTTTTCAGGTCTGTGCACTATGCCACCTCGCCTTACTCCTCTTTATGAGGAGCATGGATTGTGAGCACAGCACAGGGGGCGAGCCGCCCTACTTTCTCTGCCACCGAACCAAGGACTAATCGCCGCCAACCTGTCTCTCCATGAGTTGCTATCACAATGAGGTCTACATTCTCCTCCTCAGCGATCCGAACAATCTGATAGGAAGCATCTCCTTCTAGGACAATCGGATGCGCTCGCACTTCTTTTGATATTTGTTGTTTCACTATTTCGTCGAGTGACTTTTTGGACGATTCCTCCAGCTCCTGTCGATATGAAGAAATGTGCAAGCTCGAGGGAGATGTGGGAGCCGGCACATTAGCGGTCGGTATAGGAGGTACTACATGAACAACATACAGCTCAGCGGAAAAGTGCAGAGCAAGTTCATTAGCTGCTTTCATCGCTTCATATGAAAGTTCGCTGAAATCGGTCGGAGAGAGAATCTTCTTGAAAGGCAACATTTTACGTCTCCTTTCCCGCATCAAGGATTATCGGTCAAATGTAAAAATAGCCGTGCGGGGGACAATTTTCTCCCATGAAAAACCTGCGTATTATTAACATACAGAGTCTATCATAGTCGTTTCAACCTCTGTTTCTCTTTGTGCATATACTAACGACTCGCGTATTGTGACTCATTTTTCTTGACACACAACCCCCTTCTCCAATACTTCCCCTATCAAAAAGCGACTTCTTATCAATCTTATCACTGGAGATATCATGGTCTTCGAATCTTGTGAAGAACACTATTTGGTAAATTTTGACTCAAAATGAGTCCTTTACGAAATTAGGTTGAAATGATCGGAACGATCTTTTGATTTATCAGAAGGAGGGGCATATGTCTGACTCGTGGATTAAGCGAAAATTATCGACTGAAAGAAAACCCCGAATCTTATGCGAGACAAAAAATTGGCTGGTAGTTCTGTGGAATGAACGACTTTACTTAGGTCGGTCTACTGTATTCCTGAAACGCGAATGCCCTTCACTTTAGGGATCAACTCTTGAGGAGTGGGATGAGCTGCTTGCTGTTATTCGAAAATTCGAGATGGCGGTCAAGCAAAAATTTGATGCCGAGTTCTTTAGGTGTTGTTGTTTAATGAATAATGCCTTCTGAGACGATCCCCCGAGACCATTTTATCACTTCCATGTGCGTCCTCGGTACCGTAACCCGGTTAGAATTGGAGAGAATGTCTTTACTGATGAGTTTTTCGGTTCTCATTATGAATTGGCCCGAAGAAAGAAGAGAATCATATCTCGGGAGCTGCATCAGGAAATAGTGCAGCGATTAGAGCGAGCCTTCCAGAAGACAGGTTGAGCACGTGGATCAGCTTCCGCATTATAGGCGAGGGAGGTTCCGAGTATGGACTACGAAAAGAAAATAGTGAGATCCCGTTCTTAACAAGACCATGACCGCCTGCACAGGATCATCGCAGTGGAGAAATCGTTCTCCGTCAGGAGCATTGGGATCAGTTTTTCTTCTGATGTTATCTGTGCATAGTAGATGTATCAGGCAATTTAGGCGAGATGCTAAAGGGTAAAGATTAGAATCGCAAATCGATAAGGGCAGGCACCGGGCAAGCTATCTGAGTTAGCAATCGTTACCCCTTCGGGTCCCCCGGCGATTCCCGAATCGCCTCAGGGCGAATACAGCTAGTTTGCCATCTCTTTTCTGAATAATTCGGATTGATTGCCTGCATTTCTGCAGTTTCGGGAGATCCGCATAGAAGCAGATTGGTCTGGCATTCAACTTATCCCTCGACTTTGTGCAAAGCAGAAATAGCCATTAAGAGCAACCATCAACGCGTTATAATAACCACTTGTAAGGTATTTTCAGAGACTACCGGAGCTATTTTTCTCCAATAAATATGAAATATGTCCATAGGCCACCGTATGCGCGGCGGATCTCTAAAGTTCTTGGTTGAAAACAGGACTTCAATTCGTGCACCAGGTGCCCATCCATCCGGACGTGATTAAGATGCATCCAGCGTTTCAAGAGCGGCAAGGGCGACTCATTGAAATCAACGACGGCGATTAACCCTCCTCCATCAAGATCGCAATAGGCACATTCAATTGCGTGCTCCCAGCCTGGGTTGATCATCGATAAGCAATAGGAAAAAACGATAAGATCAAATGGGCGAGCCGATCGGAGGGGTTGATTATAGGGTTTGTGTAGAAGTGTAACCTTACTTGTAAGTCGGCTAAGCTTCTTCCGTGCTACCCTAAGCATGTCCTCTGAGATGTCGAGCCCTGTAATCTCAGCCTCAGGAAAGTTGCGACACAGATTGATCAAATT
>JABAOH010065537.1_pt2 | contig 12469 bp, 11 predicted proteins | sample 7062181 | NCBI WGS metagenome assembly JABAOH01 (sample SAMN14538630, study PRJNA623070) | marine sediment metagenome | biome: marine biome [ENVO:00000428]; feature: marine pelagic biome [ENVO:01000023]; material: deep marine sediment [ENVO:00002113]; isolation source: pool of 5 deep marine... | reverse complement strand
CTGATCGTCAGGAACGGCTACATGGTCGTGGAGGAGTACTTCGACGGTTGGAACGCGAGTCGCCTGCATACGCTGCAGTCGGTAACCAAGAGCATCACCTCGGCGCTGATCGGTATCGCGATCGAGCGCGGCGAGATTGAAGGCGTCGAAGAGCACGTGATCGATTTCTTCCCTCAGTGGCGCGATGAACTGGCGGAGGACCCACGCTGGGCGGTGCAACGGCTCGAGGATTTGCTGACCATGCGCAGCGGTACCGACTACCACGAGCGCGGACCGAACTCCCCACACTNNGATGATCACCGAGCCGGGCAAGTTCTGGCAGTACGACTCAGGCGGCGTGATTCTGATGTCCGCCATCCTGAGGCAGCGGAGCGGCATGCATGCCGACGCCTACGCGGACCCGCACCTGTTCGCACCCCTCGGCATCGAGCGCAGCCACTGGGTCCGGAACCGCGACGGCCATCCGCACACCGGCGGCGGCCTCGATCTCGTGCCACGCGACATGGCGAAGTTCGGGCTGCTCTACCTGCGCGGCGGCCGCTGGCGCGGTCGGCAGGTCGTACCTGAATGGTGGGTCGAAGCATCCACGCGGCGCCATTTCTCCTTCCCCCCGGGCCGCGGCAAAGTCGTCGGCTACGGCTACCTCTGGTGGATTCTGGCGCCGGATCCAGACGGTGAAGGCGCGGAGGACATCTACGCGGCGATGGGATTTCGCGCCCAGTACATCTTCGTCATACCCGAGCACGACATGGTGGTGGTGGTGACGGGTGGAACGCGGAGCGGTGCTGACCAGCGCCGGCCCATCGAACTCCTCTACTCGCATATATTGCCGGCAGTCAGGCGCTAACGGGAAGTACGAGTTGGACCCGCTTCGATTCGATCCTATCACTCGCGCCGGTTACCCACCCCCGACCGGCTCGGCAAGATACTGGTGAAGGAGCTGCACCGCGCTGGCGCCCTCGCCGACGGCCGACGCAACGCGTTTCACCGAGCCGGACCGGACGTCACCCGCGGCGAAGACGCCGGGGAGGCTGGTCTCGAGATGGAACGGCGGCCGGCTCAAAGGCCAACCGAAGGGAGGTCGTCCGTCATCCATGAGCTCGTTGCCGGTCAGGATGTAACCCTGCCCATCCCGCTCTACAGAACCACGCAGCCATTCCGTGCGCGGCTCGGCCCCGATCAAGACGAATAGGGCCGCGGTGGCCATCCGCTCGGTCGCGCCCGTGGCCAGGTTTCGGATCGTGAGCGCCTCCAGGCGTCCGTCACCTTCACCGTCGATCACCTCGATGCCCAGGCGGACCGTGACGTTGGGCAACTGTCGTAGCTCGGTGATCAGGTAATCGGACATGCTCGCGGCGAGGGCATCTCCGCGGACGAGCAGGGTCACCGACTCGGCGTACTTGGCCAGGTGCGCCGCCGCCTGGCCGGCGGAGTTGCCCGCCCCGAGCACGCAGACATGCTGGCCCCGCATCGCCCGCGCTTCGCTACCCGCGGCTCCGTAGAACACCCCGGCTCCGATCAGCGATTCGAGTCGGGGAATGTCCAGCCGTCGCCAGGACACGCCGGTCGCGAGGATGACGGCTCGCGCTGATACCTCCCGGCCATCGGCGACCTGAATCAGGCGTCGCGACCCGGAGGTCCGTAGATGCGTCGCCTGCTGCGCGAACACGATGTTGGTGCCGAACAGCCAGGCCTGCTCGCACGCCCGGTAAGCGAACTCCTGGCCGCCGATCCCCCAGGTGAAGCCGGGGAAGTTTCGGATGCGCGAGCTCATTCCGGCCTGGCCGCCTGAGATCTCCTTCTCCAGTACCACCGTCTCGAGCCCCTCGGACGAGGCGTAGACCGCTGCCGTGAGTCCGGCCGGCCCGGCCCCGATGATCGCGAGATCGTAGACCTGCGTCCCGAGCTGCGTCCCGCCCCCCAAGGCGGCGATCAGGTCGGCGTCCGAGGGCTCGACCAGCACCCGCCCGTCGTGGCGCACGACGACGGGCAGGCGCGTGCCGTCCTGGCCGGCCTCGCGAAGCAGCGTCCGGCCGACCTCGGAGCCCTCGTCGTAGTACCCGTACGGCATCCCCATGCGCGTGAGGAGATCACGGATTTGGTGGGCGCGCGCGCTGCCCTTCGGGCCGACGATGCGGAACATCTTGAACCGGGGCTCCTGCGAGGAGGCCCAGGCCGCGAGGAACTCGCTCACCGCCGGATACAGACCCTGTTCTGGAATCCACGGCTTCACCAGGTGGTAGTCGATCTGACCCAGCGTCATGGCGGGTACGATGGGATTCGCCTGCGTGTAGTCGCGCTCGACCAGGAGAATGCGCTTGGCCGAGGGAAACAGCGCATGAGCCTGAACCAGGAAGTCGACCCCGGTCATCTCGGGCAACTGCTGGTCGGCGATGAGAAGGGCGACGGGTTGCGACTCCGCAGCCAGCGCTCTCAGTGCGATGAGCCCGTCGGTGGGCGTCTGCTCGCTCAAGATCTGGCAGTCGTTTCCGAAGCGCCGGGCCAGATCACCCTTGAGTGCGTCGAGCAGCGTAAGCTCGTGGGCGACGAGGAAGAGGATCGGCTTGTCCATGGTGCCACTCACGGTTGCCGGTCATGGGACAGGGAATAGTGCTACGGTAAACGACGAGCGGCAATGCCTTTGGCCTACGGAGAGCGGGAAGAGCCGGGTGTCCCGGTCGACCCGTGGTACTGGTGGGCGCTTTATGAGCGGGTGGTCTGTTCCTGTCACGGATCCCTTGTCGTCAGCTGAAGGGGGAGCCGGATCCAGCTCCCCCCTCTCGCCATCTGGTCGCTAGTGAGCTGCCTGCTCAACGGCCTCCGTTCAAGTCGCAAATCTCGGCTTGTGCCACTCCTTCGTTGTTGGGACCAGCGAAGGTAAAGTGCTATTTCGCTCCCGCCCCTTCAGGCCCTCAGCGGATCGTGCCGACCAGCGCGTACAGATCGTTTCCCGGCGGCGACCCGAGCTCCTGCACGGTAGCTCTCATCTGCATGTTTCTGAAGTCACCGCTCACACCATGCCCGTGGACCTTGCCTGCGAAGATCCCCAGCGTGAAGACACCCTCGAAGTGACCTTCGAACGTACCGCTCAGGCCTTTATCGACCCAGGTCGCCGTCAGGATGAAGCTCCCCCGGCCACGCCCGTTCCCGTTGGCGTCGAAGTCGCCATTTCCTTCGACCACGACGGCGTCCGGTTCGGGGTTTTCGAGATCGCCGCTGATCGGACCTTGGAAGAAACAGTGTTTTAGAAGTGTCTTGCCCTGTGAAGTCACTCGTGCGCACTCCGGCGGACCCACGAATGGCAAGAATTCAAGGGCTGAGAAGGACTCGCCCTTCGATGCCTTGTCGAGCACAAGGGAGTTGTCGTCGCCGGTCAGCGTCGGGGACACTGGTTCCCGATCCTGACAGCCGTAACCGACAAGGACCACGGCAAGCAGCAGAAGAATGAGGCGTTTGTTGTTCATGTCTGTTCTCCATGGGCTAGTGTTTCGCGGCGATTCGGATGGCGCTGGCCCTATCAGAACGGGCCGCTCGCATCGCTTCCAGTGGGCAGATGCTTGAGGGCGAGCGATGTCTGCCGCTGTTGTTTTGGCGACGAACGCGCTCTCGCCTATGACGTGCGTCGCTGCGGGACGTCACGGTGGCGGGTTGGCTAATTCGGGAGGGAGCGGCGCGGCGACATCGCAGGGCGCGAATTGGGTTGGAGTTGTGCGCCCAGCTTTGCCCTTGGCTGGCGAACGCGGCGCCGCCTGGCGCTCGGACCCGTGTGTGAGGTACTGCCACGGCTGAGGTCTCCCGGACCGGCGAGACAGAGGTCGCTACTCCCCCAGCCCATCTCCCCTTGAAGGACACGATGTGGTGATCGTCGCGGGAACACAACAGAAATACGGACTCATAAGGCCTCGCGCCGAGAGACGCACGCCTCCACGACGACCCTCCCTCTTTGTCGAGTCATCCGGCCGTCGCTGCCGAGCCGGAGGGGCGATCAAGTAAGCGTAGTTTACCCGTAGGCGCCGATGCGACCTGAGCCGTCAGGCGAATGTTGCGGGGGCGCTTGACAGGGAGCCCGGGAGGCGCCACTTTGTTCGGAGATCGAACAAAGCGCCACATGGACATCTGGACGCCCGATCCCACGGCGGCGCAGCTGATCATCTCGGGGGCCCGGACACGGTCTCCGTGGCCAACGTCTACTTCTACAGGTAGACCGATTTCAGGGAGCGTCGGGGATGAGCCGTGCTTCAAGTAAAAGTGCGGGTTTGCTGAGGCAGCCGGGGGAACGGTCCGCTGCTCCAGCGCGGGCACGCCCCTTGGCCGATTCGGTGCTCGGGCTGATCTGGCGGGTTCAACGGATCTCGCGTGCTGAGATCGCCCGTCGCACGGGGCTATCCCGCTCGACCGTCTCGGAGATCGTCGGAGGTCTCCTGCAGACGGGGCTCGTCGCTGAGGTGGGCGCCGGCCCGTCCCGTGGCGGACGGCGCCCCATCGTGCTCGAATTCCAGGACGACGCGTGCGTCATCCTCGGCGTGGATATCGGANNATCTGCGCGGCCGGGTGGTCACCTGGAGAGCAGAGGATCACCCGGTCCGTACCGATCCGGAGGGGACGCGAGCGCGAGTCGTAGATCTCTGTGAGGCGTCGCTCGCGATGGGCAAGCACGAGTCTCAGCGGCTGATCGGGATCGGCGTGGGCGTCCCGAGTCCGATCGATCCCGAAGATCCCCACCGTCTGTCCGAGGTCGTCCTCCCCGAGTGGGGCGGGCGGAGTGGGCTCGAAGGGCTGCACGAGAGATTCGACGCGCCCGTGCTTATCGACAACGACGCCAACCTGGGTGCCCTCGCCGAGCGCTGGTGGGGAGCGGGCCGTGACATCGACGACTTTGCCTACATCAAGATGGCGACCGGGATTGGCCTGGGGCACATCCTCGACGGCAAGATCTACCGGGGTGCCGCCGGTTTCGCCGGAGAGATCGGGCATCTGGCGATGGACCCGCACGGCGAGCCGTGTGTCTGCGGTCTGAGAGGGTGCCTCACCACGCTGGTCGGTACTAAGGCGCTGGTGGCCCGCGCCAGCGAGCTGCTGGAGGAACACCCGGAGAGTATGATCGCGGGGAAGCCGGTGACCCTTGCCGCTATCGAAGATGCAGCCCTCGCGGGCGACTCACTGGCGCTGCAGGTGGTGCGGGAGGCGGCGGAGTACATGGGGATCGCGGTAGCCGGTCTGCTGAACCTCATGAACCCGAGCATGGTAATACTGGACGGTGGCCTGGCCCGGGTCGGCGAGTTGCTTCTAGAGCCGCTCCGCGAAAGTGTTCGTCGGCGCACGCTCGTGAGCTCCGTCGCCGCCGCCGAAATCCGAACGGGCGAACTCGGGCCGCAGACGGTGGCCGTCGGCGCCGCTACGCTCGTCCTCGACGCGGCGCTCGCCAACCCGCGGCTGTTCCAGCGCGCGCACAGCTTGGAGGCACGATGATACGGTTTGCATTGCGGATCGTCCGTCGTGCCACACTGACAGGCGTGGCGCTGTCGCTCGCCGCCTGCGGAGGTCCCAGCGGCAGCGAGCTCGTGGAGTGGCAACTCGTTTGGGAAGACGAGTTCCAGGGACCGGCCGGTCAGCCACCGGATCCAGCCAAATGGGGATACGACATCGGCACGGATTGGGGTAACGCCCAGCTCGAGTACGACACGGACCGACCAGAGAACGTCTCCCTCGACGGCAACGACCACCTCGCCATCACCGCGCGGGAGGAGTCGTACCTCGGGCAGAACTACACGTCGGCACGGATCAACACCCGTGGGCTGTTCGAGCCGACCGGCGGGCGCTTCGAGGCGCGAATTCGCCTGCCGAAAGGCCAGGGCATCTGGCCGGCGTTCTGGCTGCTCGGGGCGAACATCGAAACGGTCGGATGGCCCGCCTGCGGTGAGATCGACATCATGGAGTACCGCGGCCAGGAGGTGAGCAGGATCCACGGAAGCCTGCACGGCCCCGGTTACTCCGGCGGACAGGCTGTCACGCGCCGATTGGATCTCGTGGGGGACAGGTTCGATACCGGCTTCCATGTTTTCGCGGTGGAATGGGGCGACGACTGCATCAACTGGTTCGTCGACGACTCGCTGTACCAGACGATAACACCGAGCGACCTGCCCGGACGCTGGGTGTTCGATCACTCTTTCTACATCATCCTGAACGTCGCGGGGGGCGGGGGATTCGTCGGGCCGCCGAACGCAAACACGTCCTTCCCTCAGACTATGCTCGTCGATTGGGTCCGGGTGTACGAGGAAGCCCCCTGAGCGTGCTCGCCCGCCGCGCTCCATGAGCCACTCCAAGCACTACGCCACCGCGCCCGAAGATCGCATCTCCTTTGGCCATAAGCTCATCTACGGGCTGGGTGCCTTCGTCAACAATCTGCTCGCTGCGGCGAGTGGCGGGATGGTGATCGTTCTCAATCTGGGATTGGGGATGAACCCCGCGCTGGTCGGTTTGCTAGGAGCCCTCCCACGTCTAACGGATGCGCTGACCGATCCGCTGATGGGGTACATCTCCGACAACACTCGAACGAGATGGGGGAGGCGAAGGCCTTACATCTTCGCCGGAGCGATCGCGGCCGGAGTCACGTTCGCGCTGCTATGGCAGCTGCCGAGAGGCCAGAGTGAGGCTTTCTACTTCGTGTATTTCCTCATCGGGTCGCTCGTCTTCTACCTCGGCTATACGATCTTTGCGACGCCGTGGGTCGCGCTCGGGTACGAGCTTACGCCCGACTACCATGAGCGCACGCGCCTCATGGGGGTGCAGAACTTCATCGGGCAGCTCGCCTACGTGGTGTCGCCCTGGTTCCTGTGGATCATGACGTATGAAGGGTTCTTCAAGGACCAGGTGGCGGGAGCTGCGGGGTTGGCGATCATCGTCGCCGTCTTCGCCATCGGGATTGGCATCCTTCCAGCGATTTTCCTGAGAGAGCGCTTCAAAGACATCGCAGAAGCCGAGGTGTCCGAACATCGTCGACATCTTGAAGAAGAAGCCGCGGGAGTGGCAGGTGAGGGCGCCCTCGGCGCATTCCGTCGGAACATCGTCGATTTCTTCAAGGGGTTTGGTGCCACACTGACATCGGGTCCGTTTCTGAAGCTCTGCATCGCCACGTTCCTGGTCTTCAATGGCTTCATGCTGATCTCGTCGTTCCAGTTCTACGTCATCATCTATTACGTGTTTGGCGGCGATCAGACGCGGGGCGCGGAGTATGCCGGTTACGCGGGAACGCTGGGCGCCATCTCCACGTTCGCCGTGATTATCTTCGTCACCTGGCTCGGCACCCACATCGGCAAGCGCCGCGCGTTCTTTGTTTCGACGGGGCTTTCAATTGTCGGGTATGCGCTCAAGTGGCTTTGCTATAACCCCAACGCCCCACTGCTGGTCATCCTCCCAGCGCCGCTGCTCGCCTTTGGTTTGGGCGGACTGTTTACTTTGATGCCATCGATGGTCGCAGATGTCGTTGACGTCGACGAGTTGAAGACCCACGAGCGTCGCGAGGGCATGTTCGGCTCGATTTTCTGGTGGGTGGTGAAACTCGGCATGGCCGCCGCGCTGGCCGGCGGCGGCTTCCTGCTCAATGCGACAGGGTTCGATGTCGCGCTCGGCGGGAGTCAAACCGACAGCGCCATATTCCTCATGCGGCTGTTCGATGCGGGCATCCCTATCGTGGCTTCCGCGATCGCCATCTGGGCGATCGCCGCCTACCCAATAACCGAGGAGAGGGCCCACGAGGTGCGCGTCGAACTCGAGCGGCGCAGGGGGGCCCCGAGCGCCGCGGTGGCCGCCTAGTCGGCGGCCGAGGGGCCTAGTCCAACATGCTCAATCCGTGGCCAAACGGAAACAAAGGCTCGTAGTCTTGGTCGGGGCATTGAAGTTCTCGTCCGCCGTCTTGGGCCAGGAGTAGGACAGCCTGCCCTGAAAATTGTTGTCACCGAACAACACGTCGGCGACACCCCGACCCTCGAAGGTCTCGGGAATCCCGCGCACCTCGAGGAGGGCAAGGCGCGGAGGCTTGGCGTGGGTTTGCACAGGCGCTCCCGCTTGGCGGGTGCCGACTTCGCTGGCGCGGTGCGCTGCTGTCAAGGGTACGCCAAGATTCTGGGCTTGGAGGCCTAGCGCCTGCCAAGCCCCAGCTTGGAAATCAGCTCGGCGAACCTCGGGTCGGAGCGCAACTCGACGACCCCCGGCGTCTGAATCCGCCAGAGCAGAGTGACGTCGCGTCGCCGAAAGGCTTCCTCCAGCCAATCGAAAGCCACGTCTGTATTCCCGAGCCCGGCGTGGATGATGGCGAACTCGACCGGCGGTACGTGGCGAGACTTGGCCTCTTCTTCCAGTCGTCGCAGCATCTCCAGCGCGTCAGCTCGACGACCGGTTGCGCCATAGACGTGCCCGAGCTCGCCGTGCCCGATGAAACCACCCGACAGCTCGAATGCACGCCTATACGCCGCGATCGCCTCCTCGAACCGCGACTGCCATTCGAGGGCGAATCCCAGCTCTTGAAAGGCTCCGACGAAATCCGGGTCGAGCTCCAGCGTCCGTCGAAGCGCCATCTCGGCTTCATCGTAGCGGCCGGCCCAGCTGAGCAGCATCCCGACGTTGGTATTGATGATGAGCGAGAGGGGATCGAGCTCGCGCGCTCGTTTCATCTCGCGAATGCCTTCCTCCAATCGCCCGATGGTCGCCAGGTGGCCGCCGTACCACTGATGGCCCGAAGCGTATCCGGGGCTCAGTCGGAGGCCGCGCTCGAACTCCATCGTGGCCGCCGACCAGTTTCTTTCGTGGGCGCGGATCTGCGCCAGCGAGATGTGTGCCTCGCCCAGCGTCTCATCGATCTCCAACGCCTTCGTGGCCGCGGCCGTAGCTGCACCCAGGCTCTCCTCGGGAGAGATGTATCCCCAATCGGCGCGTATGGTGTAGGCGTCGGCCAGGCCGACCCAGGCCAGCGCGTACTCGTGATCCAGCTCGATCGCCCGCTCGAAATATTCGATCGCCGTCTCCAGCGCATCACGCGTCCGCTTGTTCCAGAAGTAACGCCCCTGCAGGTAGAGGTTGTAGGCCTCCAGGTTCTCCGTCGGTCGCCGCTCGACCCGGCCCCGCTCGTCGGGTGACAAGCGTGCCTGCAGGGCGCCGGCGATCTGCAGCGCCACATCGCTCTGGATCGCGAAGACGTCGGTCAGTTCGCGGTTGTACTGCTCGGCCCAGATGTGCTCGTCGGTGGCCGCATCGATCAGCTGGGCGTTGATCCGCACCCGGTCGCCGCTCCGCCGGACACCGCCCTCGAGGATCGTCGCTACCGCGAGCTCGGCGGCGATCTCGCCGAGGCTCTTGTTGGTCTTTTTGAACCGCATCACCGAGGTGCGGGAGATGACCTTGAGNNTTGAGATCGGAGAGCTTGGAGAGGTGCGTGATGATGTCGTCGGTGATGCCGTCGCTGAAGTATTCGTTCTCGGGATCGCCGCTCATGTTGGCGAAGGGGAGCACTGCGATCGAGCGGCGGTCGACGGTCGCATCGGCTGTGGCGGCGGGCGCGACGCCGCCAGCTGCGGCGCGCCCGTCACGTCCCAGCACCCACCAGCCGCCGCCGGCCACCAGGACGACGCCGGCCAGCGCCAGGATCCCCGCCGGCCAGCGGCGCCCGCGTGGCTGGGCGACAATTGCCTCCAGTTCAGCGCTCGAAGCGGACCGCTCGCGCTGCATCCCTTCCGGCGTCAGATCGAACGCCCAGGCCAGCACCAGCGCCAGGGGGAAGCCGAGGATCGCCACGAGGGCGATGGCGGTGGCTACACTATCGGGAAGCCGCAGCGCCGGGACGAGAAAGTCGGCGGCCTGCATCACCGCGAAGGCGACGGCGCCGTAGACGGCGGCCGCTTTGAAGACCTGGCGCCGCTTGAGCTCGGCGAAAAACGTCTGGTACCGCTTGGGACGGTCCGTCATCTCCGCTCACGTCCAATTTGCGGCAGGGTCCGTACAACGCTCGGCGGCGAAATATGCGTGTCGCGAGGTGAGGTATCAACGCGCGAGCGGTTCTCGAGCTATGCCGACCGTCACGATTCGCGTTCTGGTGAGCAGATCCTTGCTGCGATTCGGTGGGACTTTTCCTGAAAGGTTCAAGCTCGCGTGGCCCGCAGACCGCCGAGGAGCAGCTCGGCCACCGGCTCGGAGCGGGACGCCAACCGCACGTTCCTCTGCGAGAGCACCCAGTCGGTGGCCATCTCGTCCAGGATGCCGAACACCACCTTGGCGGTGAACAGGGCGTCCAGGTCGGGTTTGAAGACGCCCTCCCGCTTCCCCTGCTCGACCACCTGGGCGATGAGGGCGAGGTAGTCGCGCATACGGCTGCGGGAGAGCCGCTCGAGGATGTGGAGCGTATGGCGGAACTCCACCTGGAAGATCACCGCCAGGTCGCGATCCTCGCCCAGTAGCGTCAGGTGCAGGTCGACGAGGCGACGCAGCTTCTCCTCGGCGCCGGCGCCGCCCTCTTCCACGATCCGTCGAGCCTCTTCGTTGAAGCGTTGCATAGCGCGCTCGAAGATCGAGACCAGCAGGTCTTCCTTGCTCTTGAAATAGAGGTAGATCGTCCCGTCGGCGACGCCGGCGCGGCGGGCGATGGTGGAGACGGTGGTGCCGTAGTATCCGTGGCGGGCGATCTCGAGGACCGCGGCGTCGAGGATCCGCTCCGCCTTGGCTTCGCGCTGCTGAACGTTCAAGCGGTTCCCCCTTCGGGGCGCCTCGTTATTGAATACTCATTCATTATCCGCCTCCCAGGGCCGCTGGCGGGCCCTCCGCCGGGCCTGGCGCGCCATAGGCGAGATATCCCGGCGCATAGGGAACAATAGCCCGCTTCCCGCGGTTGACAAGGGGGCACGGCTCTGGTTAGCGTAGTGAATGGCTGTTCAGTTTTCCCGGCGGGGGGTGCCATGAAAAAGCATGTCAGCAAGGTCGCGGTCCTCGGGTCCGGCGTGATGGGCAGCGCCATCGCGGCGCATTTCGCCAACGCCGGCGTCCCGTCTCTGGTTCTGGACATCGTGCCCAAGGAGCCCAACGAGGCCGAGAAGGCCGCGGGGCTCACGCTGAAGGACCGGGCCGTCCGCGACCGGCTGGCCGCCGACGCGGTGAAGGCGCTGCTCAAGGCCAAGCCGGCGCCCCTGTTCACCCCGGACCGGCTGGGACTGATCGAGGTCGGGAACCTCGAGGACGACCTGGCCCGCCTGGCCGAGGCGGACTGGGTGGTGGAGGTGGTGAAGGAGGACCTGGAGATCAAGAAGAAGGTGCTGGCCGCCGCCGCACCTCACATCGGTGCCGAGGCAATCCTGTCCAGCAACACCTCGGGCCTGTCGCTGGCGGAGATGGCCTCCGTCTTGCCTGACACGCTCAAACCCCGCTTCCTCGGCACCCACTTCTTCAACCCGCCGCGCTACATGAAGCTGCTGGAGGTGATCCCCACCGCCGACACCGCGCCGGAGGTGCTCGCCTTCGTGGAGAGCTTCTCGACGACGCGTCTGGGGAAGGGGATCGTCCCGGCCAAGGACACGCCCAACTTCATCGCCAACCGCGTCGGCGTGCACGCGATGATGATCACGCTCCGCGTGATGCAGGAGATGGGTCTCACGGTCGAGGAGGTGGACGCGCTGACGGGGCCCGCCGTGGGCCGGCCGAAGACGGCGACCTTTCGCCTGGCCGACCTGGTCGGGCTCGACACGTTCCTGCACGTGGCCGAGAACGTCCGTCGCGGTGCCAAGGATGATGAGAGCGTCGACGTCTTCGCGGCGCCGAAGTTCCTGGAGAAGATGGTCGAGAAGGGACTGCTGGGCCGGAAGGTCGGCGCCGGCTTCTACAAGAAGGTCAAGGGCGACGATGGCTCGGCGATCCTGACGCTCGATCTGGAGACCCTCGAGTACCGCGAGGGCAAGAAGGCGTCGTTCCCCGAGCTCGAGGCCCTGAAGTCGATCGAGGATCCGGCTGAAAGCCTCAAGAAACTCGTCTTCGGCAAAGGCCGAGCGGCCGAGGCGGTTTGGAAGATGCTGGCGGCGACCCTCTCCTACGCGGCCATGCGCGTGGGTGAGATCTGCGACGACGTGTCGGCCGTCGATCGGGCGATCCGCTGGGGGTTCAACTGGACGCTGGGGCCGTTCGAGACCTGGGATGCATTGGGCTTTCGAGAGGTCACCGAGCGGCTCAAAGCCGGGAAGTACCCTCTGCCCGTCTGGGTGGATGCGTTGTACGACGCTGGCGCCGAGTCGATCTATCGCCGAGAGAACGGCGCGTTGAAGGCGCCGACCGCCAAGGCGGGTGCGCTGGCGCCTGTATCCGCCGACCCACGGGTCTACGACTTCGAGATCCTGCGCCAGGGCGAAAAGGAGATCCGCCGCAACCCCGGCGCCAGCTTGCTGGACCTGGGCGACGGCGTGTTCGGCCTCGAGTTCCACTCGAAGATGAACGTCATCGG
>JABAOH010004956.1_pt4 | contig 12470 bp, 7 predicted proteins | sample 7062181 | NCBI WGS metagenome assembly JABAOH01 (sample SAMN14538630, study PRJNA623070) | marine sediment metagenome | biome: marine biome [ENVO:00000428]; feature: marine pelagic biome [ENVO:01000023]; material: deep marine sediment [ENVO:00002113]; isolation source: pool of 5 deep marine... | reverse complement strand
TGGTGTTCTCGGCAAGCTCTGTTCTGAAAGCGAGCTTTCGCCACAGAGACTTGCTTTCGTCCACAAGGCCATCGAAACGGCCTTTTTCAGAAGCTGGCTAAGAACGGTTCTTGTTAGACGCGGATTAGCACGGATTAAAGAAAAAAGCTGAAAAACTGCGTCAATCATTAGGCTGTTCCCTCCGACTCTGCAGAATCGCGGCCGAGGCAGAAAATGCTCATGACCCCTTTTCCCTCCTGGTTTTTCCCTCCCATAATTGGTGCGATTCATCGCACTCTACTTAATTTTATGGTGTCACGGCCCGGTTATAGATGCGAACATCATCAATCAGGCCGGACCAGAAGGATCCCGGTTCCATAGCCTTGCCGGCACCAATGTACAGACCGTTTTCTGAGGCCTCCAAATTAGTCTGTGTGTCTTCAGCCACGGCGAGATCATCAACATAAAGCGTTCTGTGCGAGCCATCCCACACGAGACCTATCCGGTGCCAGTTGCCATCGGTGACGACTGTTTGTGAGAGTAGTTCGGCGCCGCCTCGGCCAAGACCTTTAAGCTCCGTTATCAAGTTACCTTCTAATGGATCCGCACAAAGCCAATTCACGCCGCCGATTTGCGACAAAACGGCCTGGCCTGGAGCACCGCCCTTAATCCAGGCAAAGACGCTGAACTTACCATCCGCCGGGTTCAAAACGAAGGGCGTGCTGACATAATCATCAATGCCGTCAAGCTGCAATGCACCATCTACAATACCATTGCCCGGCTGCCAGATGGGACCGCCGATTACAAAGCCATCGTAGCTGCGGGCACTGTCCTGGGCAATATCGCCTTCCGTCTCATCCAGTGCCCAGTGTGCAATCAAGCCAAGCTCTGGAAGCTCTGGAATCTCTGTCTGCCAGTAGCGCATGATAAGGTCAAGGTCTTGTTCATCCACAACGCCATCGCGCCGTGTGGCAGGGGCGATGTCTGCCGATGGTTCCCCGTTTTCCCAGCATTCAATGAGTAACAACAGGTCCTCTAAGTCCACTTTCCAATCGTTGTTCAGGTCAGCCCGTTTGGCCAGGACCATATCCAGCGCCGCACGGGCATCAACGCGGCCCCAGCCGTAGTAACGATCCCAGCCTGGGTCTCCGAGGTCCTTCGCAGAACGGCAAAGGAAATGCCGAACTTCCTCGTTGGTCAGCTCAGGCTCTATAGACAGAATCAACGCTGCCACGCCTGCAGCGACAGGACAGGCCCCGGAAGTGCCTCCGAAAAAGCTGTAATCAAGCTCATTACCATATTTATATCGAGGATCCGAACTCAATCCTGGTTGTCCTGTGATGTCGGTTGTTAATATCATAGTATTTGACCATCTGCCTAGAGCGCCACCAAGATTTCTGCCTGCTTGGCCACTTGGTGCAACGATGTCCAGTTCAGGCCCGTAGTTGCTATAGGACCAACGTGCATCATTATGGTCAGTGGCACCGACAGCAATCAGTTCAGGATAACGTGCTGGCCAGTTGAGGGAACGGCTTTCATTCCCTGACGAGACAAACACAACACACCCCTTTCCGCCACGTCCTATTCCTCCTGGCTTGGTCACATCCACAAAGGCGGAGTGGATTATCGGCAGAGGGACATAGTACCCCCAACTGTTGCTGAGAATGTGGGCTCCATGAACAGCCGCCCAGCGAATGGCCGTCGCAATCTCGGATTCGGGCGCGACATACCAAGAATCCCATATGTTTGTACGTATTGGGATGATACTGCAATTCCACGTGACACCTGTCACGCCGATGCCGTTATTGCCTTTGGCAGCTATCAAACCTGCACAAGTGGTGCCATGAGCATCTTCATCAGGATCCGGGCGATCATCATCCTCAAAGAAATCGTATCCCGGCACCAAATTGGCCATAAGGTCAGGATGATTGGTGTCCACACCGGTGTCAAGCACGGCGACTACGATATTCGGCTCTCCGGTCGTGATTTCCCATGCTTCGGATGCATTGATATCGGCATCCGGCGTACCACCAAGTTGCCCTGTGTTGTGAAGATGCCACTGATAAGGGAAATATTCGTCGTTTGGAATAAAGCCAGATGTATCGTAAGTCCCTCTGGCATCAGATAAATATTCCTGTTTTGCGGAGTATTGCATCTGCGAGACAGCAGGTTCAGGGCGCTTTCGTTGGGATACAATATTCGGAGCCGCCCATTCTATCCAATCAATGTTATTGAGGTTTTCCAACGCTGTGAAAACAGATTCAGCATCAGGCCCAAGGACTTGCAGAAGATACTCCTGTGTCGTAAACTCGATCGGCTTGATTATGGCCAGGGCCACGGACTCGCAGAGGAAATGAACCTGCCTCGCATCGACTCCAGGATGAACGCGAATCACAATCTCAGGAATAACGACTACCATCTCGCCATTTGATGAAAATATCGGCGCCGCATATTTTATTTGACTGCGTGTCTTAAGCGTTTTGATTATCTTTTCGTTTTCAGCGGCTGGACTCTGTCTTTCGACAATCCATAATCCCTTACGTTCTCGGCCACCAACCGGCCTTATCTGCATTTCTGCCAGTAAACTGATATCTCCATAGGTTGATGCAATCACTTGGTCGTAGTCTTGTGATTTTACGACATAGCCAAGCTCCGGCCGGGGCTGATAGCGGTGCTCCTGCCCGGCGATAGTAATAACCACTTCGGTATCGGAAGTAATTGCTGATTGTCCCAACACAGCCGCAACCGGAAGGATGGCGATAAATACGAGTAAAATTGTCTTTTTGATCTTATTAGCCTTTCAAAGTTTGTTAGTATTTTCACCCCGTTAGAAATTTGGCTTTTTTGTACACTATTATCTCTCATTTTAGTTTCTAACGAGGTAAACGCTGCAAATTGTGCGCATATTTAGCGCTTTAAGTTTGTCTTTACGAAAATCTCTTTGGTTGGACGGCATTTTGACTTCTCCTCCAAAAAGCTACAAAGTATAAGCACATATTCAGAGCAGATTGTCAATCGTTGAAACTACGCGTCCTCGGTGTTTGTTCCTGAAAATAGTGTGCCCGATTTAGACAAGTCTGTCAAGAAGAAAATTCCTAAAAACGACTAAATTAATAAGGTATAGTAGGATTTCTGCGTTTTTCGCTTTAGTTCGCACCCCTGCCCAGAGAACCGGGCTAAATACGCTCGACGCGCGGCGTCGAGTTGGTGTAGGGCAAGGCAATATTCAGTGGTGCGAAATATGACCCCGCCCACAGGTGGCGGGGCTAATAAAACTGCGCAGTAATGACCCCCTGAGAGTATAAGGCACTCTAAACAAGGGGGCAGGCCCCATTAGAGTAAACACCCGACAGTGCCGGGGGCTAACAGGCCTTGAGGCGAGGTTTGAAGGGTAAGCATTCGTCGCGCCTGCACCCCCGGCCAGAGACCGGGGCTAAATAAAGCTTCGCAATAATGACAACCACCGACAATGCCGGGGGCTAACAATTAGGAGTGGTTTGGGTGAGGGCGGTTCTATTCGGAATCTTCGGGAGTATTACCCATCAGCGGGAGATACCATTTAGGCCGTTCGGGTTTTTCGGGTGAGTCGAGCAGTATTTGCCAGGCTTCGTCGGTGAGTCTGTCGCTCATTGGGTGCTTGAACTCGTAATAGCTGAGGACGGGGCCTGCAGCGAGGAAAATCGAGCCGTCCGGAGCAGGACAGGCCACGATAATCAGGTCAACGTACCCTACGGCCTCTTCGAGGACTTTTTCCTCGGCTGTGTGCGTATGGACGTCGGCCACAAGCGTTGTAATGAGACCTTTTTCCTCGACGCCGATGACAGCCCATTCAAGGGTTTGAGCGAATTGTCTTATATACTCGTAGTCGCTCTCGGAGAGGATTTGATTGGATAGCTCTTTGTTGGCGATTTCAATCAGGCGGCTAAGTATGTTCTCAAGGCTTGTCAGCCGATCCGCTGCCTGAGCCGAGAGTTCATCGAGGTCGCTGAGGCCCTGCCTTGTCATCTGAGTCAATGCGAGCAGTCTGCCATAGAATTCGGGCACAGGCTCGACGTAGCCGGATACTGAGGGAGGAATGCTGGTTTCTACGGGAGTGTAGCTCTGTTTGGCGTAGAGGATGGTGTCGTGGCGAAGCTCGGTCCAGGAGGCGAGGGCGGCGTTAAGCTCCTTCTTTTCCCAGGCCTGGGTTCGCATAAAGTTAGGATATCCTTCGCCGAAGCCCTCTATAAGGGCTCGCAGCGAATACAGCCAGCCCCAATATAGGTTCCGGTTCCAATCGAGTAATTCAAGGGCGTCGAATTCGACCTTGAGTTCGTTGAAGCGGGGCCAATAGTCGATGTAGTCTGTATCGCCCTGTTCGATTAAAATCGTCCTGGCGCGGTCGGAGCCCAAGAGGGCCATAACGTCCAGTCCGCGCGGATAACAGCGTGCCAAGCGGACGCCGGAAAATCCGCAGGTGAAGGGTTTGGGGTCCGCATCGCCAATATAGTCGAGCACTTCGGGAAAGACAAGGTGCTGGAACATATATGAGTCCGGGATGAAGCGCTGGCCCATAAGGCGCATACCTTTTGTCTTGTCGAGCACCTCGTCGAGGGACTCGGGTGTGATGGGGGGCGATACGAAGACATTGCCGGTGCCGCCGAATATCTTCGGCGAAGGGAGCAAGGCAAGCTCGGTCTTGAGGGTAAAGAAAATGTCCTCATCCTCCAAGAGCGAGGGTTCGAAATTAGTTTCGAAGACTTTATCCAGCGTGCCGAGATACTCATAAGGAGTGAGGTCATCGGCCAGGCCGACATAGAAGGCCGTAACGTCGTATATGCGGTCCCACACTTCTCGGCCGCTGCGCTGGTCTATTTTTACCGCTTCGAGAGATTTGGCAAGCAGAACGGCCTGGATGGTCTGAATCTTCGCATCCTCGATGCTGATAAGGGCTTCGCCTGCCGGCCCCCAATTCTCGGCGCCTTTGATGAGGAATGCCATCCGTCCGTACCACATCAGCGTTCTGAAATAGCGTTTGAGCTGCTCGCTTCGTGTGTAATGACCCCTCGGCACATACTGTGAGTAGTCTTCCTCATATATGAAGATGTCGCTATTGGCGAAGCCGGTATGGGCGTCGATTTTTGCCAGCTCGCCTGCGACGAGGTCGGCTACGAGTTCCGGCACTTCGGCATCCGGCTGGATTAGCTTTTTCGCCACGGTTAGGTAGGCCACGTTGCGTTTTGCGGCTTCTTTGAGCCGGCCGGTATATTGTTCGTGCAGGTTCAGCGCTTCGTCAAGCAGTGCCGTTGTCAGGTTGTTTATATCTGCGTAAAACTCGCTTTCTTCTATCTCTTTTAGCGTTTCATCAAACTGGATGTGATAAAGGTGCAGCAGCGTATCGGCCGTTACGAACAGGGGCACATCCATCCGGCGCAGGTACTCGTACGGTTTTACGATATCGTTTTGGTCGGGAAAGTCGTATTCGAGGACGGCAAAACCATTTTGTTCGAGCAGCGGGGCGGCACTGTTCAGGTCAAACCTGGAATCCATATGGGCGTAGTTTGCGATGGTTCCTAAATCGAGCGGGAGAGTATAGCCCGGTGCATTCGGCTCGATGGGATTGTCGTAGGGGATGTAATACTCGCTTAATCCCGTCTTGCCGGCGTCGCTTTGGTCTGCGGATTTGAGCCAGTTGTCAATGAATAGCGCAAAGTCATTTATGTCCACAACACCGTTTCTATCGAGGTCGGCGCCGTCGCACCAGTCCGGTTCGCCGCAGCCGGTTTGTTGCCAATGAGAAATAAGTATGGCAAAATCGTCGATATCAATATCATTATCGGCGTCGAGATCGCCTCGCAGGCACTCGGAGATGGTATTTTTTTCAATGCACCCATTTCCCTGCATACAGATTGTAACACAATCAGGGTTCATTAGCCCACTAACCCTGACGTTGTCCCCGACCTGGAAGTGCTCCAGATTATCCAGTACGTACAATCCGCCGGCATCGGGTTTGAAAAGTACGCACTCAACTCCCTGTACGAGGACGCCGCAGCCGTCGAAATGGCCGGGGACAAGCGACACTATAAGGTCATTGGTGATTGGGCCGAAGTAAGACTGCACAGTTATCATCAGGTGTGAGCCGATTAACTCGTATTCGTGGGGCATGTCGTCCAGCCAGACTCCTGCTACATCAAAGCCCGGCGGAAGCAAGATGTCGAAGTCGGCTGTGGTGGTTTTTTCGTATGTGGGAAAATACTTGCCGGTGCCCAGCGCGTAGAAAAAGATGAACTCTTTCTGCTCGGGTCGTTTGATTAGGCTGTGTTCGTAATCCACGCTGAAGACAGCACCGCCAGCAGGGAAAGGCCCCTGCCATTCAATCATAGGTATCGTTGGCGTCTCCGGCAGAACGGTGGGATACTCTTGGCTGCTCCAGGTCCAGGGCAATTCAACATTATCGGCGGCGACGAGGATATTATTTGCATCCGGGGGGAGCGGGAACAGCATGGAATTGACGTCTTCGGGGATGTATGTAAAGGTGAATTCTCCGGTAAAGGCCGCGGCAAGTCCTTCGGCGGAGGGCTTGATTTGGATACGCATATTCTCAAGAGGCATACTTGCTATCTGTGGGGGGATGGGATTAGCCGGTGCTATTATAGCTGCTATCAGGGTAATGTGTAAGATTGCCAATTGCTTTGTCATCTGAAATGACCTCCTGCAAAATTCCTTCATTGCTTAGATTTTACCATAAAAACGTCAGGAATCCAAGTAAAAAAGAGCTTTGATTTGTTGTTATATGCGGATGAGATGGAACCTTTGGCTTATTAGACGTAGGGGCAGTTCGCGAACTGCTTCTATCCGGCGGCTAAAGGTTGTCGTGTTTTAATGCCGATGATATTATGGCGGAAGGTGTTTAGCAAATATTAAACCATCGTTCATGCCCCATCGTTGGGGGTGCGAGCAATGAGCAGAGAGATATGCCCTCTACACAGAGACAAGCAGTTAGAAAATTCGATACTCGATACTCGATACTCGATACTCGAACCTCGACGAGCATTGAAACTCTGCCTTTATGGCAAAACCTCAAGGGCTTTCTGGATTATCTGACTGTCGAGGCGGGTCTGGCCAGGAACACTGTTTTGGCCTACGGCCGTGACCTGAGAAGCTTTCTGAAATACTGTAAATCCAAAAACACCAACCACATACGGCAAATAAAGCCAGCCCTTATTCAAAACTACCTGCGAATCCTCACCCAGGAGCAAAAAAGCGAGAACTCGATTAAGCGTTCTCTGGTTGCCATAAGAATGTTCCTGCGGTTCGGCAAGCTTACCGGTCTTGTCGAGGACGACCTGACCTCAATGCTTGAAAGCCCGAAGGTCTGGCAGAAACTTCCTTGTATTTGCAGCAAACAACAGGTTCTTGAGCTTCTGAATGCTCCGTGCCGTGATGAGCCTTTTTACCTTCGTGATAAGGCGATGCTTGAGCTGCTCTATGCGACCGGGGTACGCGCCAGCGAGATAGCGGGTCTGAAAACCTCCGACTTGAACCTTAATATCGGCTACCTGCGCTGTCTTGGTAAAGGCAACAGAGAACGCGTGGTCCCAATCGGCAAAGCTGCCATCGCAGCGATAGAAGAGTATCTGAGCTGTCCTGTCGGGCGGCCGAGGCTGGTCAAGCCTTTCAGCGGCGATTTTCTTTTGCTATCTCGAACAGGTAGGCCTATGAGTCGTATTGAGATTTGGAGATTGGTCAAAAAATATGCGGTTCGGGCAGGTATGCCCAGAAATTTGACTGTGCACACATTGAGGCATTGCTTCGCAACGCATCTGCTGGCCGGTGGGGCGGATTTGCGAAGCGTCCAGGAGATGCTCGGCCATGTGGACATAGCCACTACCCAGATTTATACGCATGTTGACCAGGAAAGATTAAGAAAGATTCACCGAAAATTCCATCCGAGACCGTGAATGGTGATTAATGGGTAGTTAATCGGTGAGTAGTTAATTGTTGAGAGGTGTGTGCGTCGATTTCTTTTGAAAAATTAACCATTTAACAAATTAACCAATTGACGTGGTTGTAGTTTGTAGGTTATTATATGATAATGAAGTTGATGGGCAGGGACCCTGCAAGGCGGGAACCCAGCATTTTCCTCAAGGTCGTCCGGATGAGCACGAAGAGGTTATATCTTATAATATTGATGTTGGCGATAGGATGCCAGCAAGCCGGTATTAGTTCAAATACACCGGCCTTTGCGGCTAATGCAACAAATGGAGCTTCTGCAGAGGCCAAGCCTGACGAGCAATTGGACATTAACAAGAATGCCCTTCTCGAAGGCCCAAGTGAAGAGATACGCATAAAAGCGGCAACTGTGATGTTGGGCAGTGAAAATCCCTTAGCCAGAAAGATTCTCATTGATGCGCTGATGCAAACGAAAAATAGTGCCGCACGTATGGCTGTCTGTAAAGCATTGATTCAGACCAGGTCATCGGATGGAGAAATAAAGAACAAGGAAGATTTCATCCAGCCGTTGTTTAGTGTCTTTGATACGGATGTTGCAGCTGAGGCACAATTGGCTGCGGAGGCAATGCTGATTTATGAGTATGACAAAATTGAACAATCGCTCGAGGAGATAGTAACAGATGCCTCAAAAGCGGTCAAAACGAGAATAAATGCCATACACGCACTGAGACTTTGGCCGGATATGGAGGCAACTATCAGACTTATAAGGCTGGTTGACGACCCGGAAAAACAGGTATCAGCCGAGGCGGAAAATGCCCTTCATTCTCTGGGTATACCGGTCGGCGAAAACTACTGGACACGTGAGCAAAATATCATTGAGCTGCGGAGCAAAGGTCGAGATGAATTCCTGCGGGACTGGCTGATTCGCCAGGAAGCGCAGATGCGTCAGATGAGAGTCGAATTGAACTCGTGGCAAAGCAGATATCAATCAGCATTGAGCAAGATATACGATGGCATCAGTGATGACGGAGCCAGAGGTAGGTTTTTGGCTGAGCATTTGGGCAGTTCAGAAGCGGTAATCAAATTGTGGGCGCTGGAAAAGGTCTCTCAATGGAGAAAAGGAACGAATCCCAAATTGCCGACTGCACTACTCGGGCCTATTTTGGTCAATTTGATTTCAGACACGGACAGAGATGTTCGGCTCAAAACAGTCACATTGTTGTCTTTGATGGTGGAATTGAATTCAGCTCAACGGCTGTTAGCTCAACTTGAAGCCGAGCCAGACGACCAGGTTAAGACCGGATTGTTGGATGCGCTCGGGAGGGCGTGTTCATACGCCCTTTTGCCTTCTTCGCCGGTCAAGATTTCACCTGAAATAAGAAAGCAAGCCCTGGAATGGGCGGCGAAATACCTTTCTGAAGAGAATGCGGGAAAAGCTCGAAAAGGAGCAGAAGTTTTAAGAAAGCTGCTTGAGCCGGAGGGATTAAAACCGGAAGAGCTCGATAAGTATCTTGGTTTGCTTGTCAAAAGATATAACCAGCAAAAGCAAAAGCCTGACGGAGCACTACGAGGAGAGCTGCTCAGCGCGATGGCCGGCTTATGCGCACAGGGCAGCGCCGCCAAGGCCAAGGCGGCTGCGCTTTTTGGGCCGTTATTTATCGAAGCTCTGCGTGACGAGACAAATTTTGTACGGGAAACAGCAGTGGATGGGCTTATCTATATTGACAAAGCAAGCGCACTGAAAAGATTGAGAAAAGATTTTGTCAATGACCCCAGCGGGATACTAAGGAAAAAATTGATAGACCTTGCCGGTGAGATTGGGAGCAAAGAAGACTTGACCTGGTTGGCGGAAAAAATTGGGTTGAACTCCGAGAGTGGGCCTGCCTGGCAGGCGATGATTAAGATATTCGATGGCTCCGATTACGGCACCCTGAACGAATGGATGGACAAATTCACCTCGCAAAGCAGCAAAATCAAGTTATCTGAAGAGCAGAAAATTGCTTTTCTTAAGAAAGCAGAGGCAAAAGCCCAAAGCGAAAACAGAACAGAAATGCTCAAAGACGTTAGAGAGAATTTGGCTGAGCTTTATCAAAGAATTGGCCAGTTTGAACGGGCGGCGGAGTATTTAGACAGGCTGTACAAAGCCGCCCAGACCAACGAGGAAAGAGAGGCAATCCTGCCAAACTTATTGGATGTGTACTTGAGAAGTTCAAAATTTGACCTTGCCGCCGAATTGGTGGGAAAATGCTTAGCGAAGGAAGATATGAGTGGAGATAATGCTGTACTGGTCTCAATTGACAATTATCTGAGCAAACCGCCCCCCGGCGCCGATCCCAACGCAGTCTTAAAAGCACTGAGCGGAATAAAGCTTTCCGGGGCCAGGCCGAAGTGGCAAGAATGGCTCAAAAACCAGACAGACCGTCTTGGTAAAAGCAAAGAGACGGAAAAGCCCAAAGAGGCCATCAAGGCAAAAGAGAAATAACAACTATTTGGCTTCACGAACGGGCTTGTCCACGCTGGTATGTTTATTTGCTTTGCACTTAGGGAACATAGTCTACAGGAACATCCTCGTAAGGAATAAGGACGCCATCGACCGTAATCTGTAGGGCATGCTCTCCTTCATTAGCCGAATCCAGCCAGGACATTATGACCTTTTCGACCGTATTCGGGTCCGGATAGCGCTGCTCAGAAAGCTCAACCATCCGAGGAAGGTCCTTGGTGTGGTATCCGATCTCGACAACGAGGCGTCGGGCGTACATAACACCCTGTTTCTCCAGTCTTGGTATAAAAATCCAATGGTGATGAACAGGCATATTAATCGACAAGGATTTAACCCTCTCCTCACCCGCCCGTAAACGACTATACTGACCTGTGGGGTCTATGTAATATAATATCATTGTCGGTACGTCAAGGCGTTTGCGTATCAGAAGGGTTTGGTCGTCTTCCATGTACACCTCAAACTCATCTTCAATCCACCCCACGCCGTCGCAGACCCAGATATCCTGGTCGGAATTGTTGTTTATCTTCCAGCGCAAATCGAGGGTTTGGTCATTAACATCCAGAGGTTGGTCATTACCGTCAAGGATTAGGTCATTAACGTCTAAGTGAGTGAGGGCAATCACGATGGGATCCACATCGTTCTGGTCGGGTAAATCGCCTTCATCCTGTCCATATTGCGCTCGTGGATACCCGCTTATTAAAGCACACAGGATCAATGTCAGGATTAATATTTTCGGTTTATACATTTTCCAACTCCTTCACCTTTAGTTCCTGTTAGTGCCATTCTGGTCTGAAGCCTTTTTCACAGCTGGGCTTGTATAGATTCAGGTTCCTTCTCTGCTTTGCCCTTACCGTGAGGGTCTTGCGCCCACACATCTTCATAAGGAATAAGGACGCCATCGACCGTAATCCTCAGGACGTGCTCTCCCTCATTGGCCGAGTGCAGATAAGATATAATAGCCGTATTATATAGATTCGGATCATCATCGGAATCCTTTNNATAGATTCGGATCATCATCGGAACCCTTTAAGTCTAAAATTATCTGAGCGAGGTCTTTGGTATGGTAGCCAATCTCTACAATTAGGCGCCGGGCATATATTACACCCTGTTTTCCCAGTGTGGGCCAGAATATCCAATGGTTATGGACGGGCAGAGTGATAGACAAGGATTTAACCATATCCTCACCTGCCCGCAAACGAACGTACTGACCTTCGGGCCATATATAAAACGTTGGCAATGTCAGTACGTCAAGCCGCCTGCGTATCAGGAGGGTTTGGTCATCTTCCATGTACACCTCAAACTCATCTTCAATAAAACCCACGCTGTCGCAGATCCAAATGTCCTGGTCGGAATTGTTCTTTATCTTCCAGCGTAATTCCAGAGTTGGCTCGTCTATATTTAAAGTCTCGTCGTTAGGATCCAGGGATTGGTCATTCGCATCTGTCGTCTGGTCGTTTACATCAAGGATCAGGTCATTCACATCCAGCCGGGTGAGGGCAATCACGATGGAGTCCACATCGTTCTGATCAGGTAAATCGCCGCCATCTTGGCCACACTCTGCTTTTGGGCACCTTGCTAACAAAACAAACAGGCTCAGCGTTAGAATTACACTTAATGCCAGAATTAAATTTTTAGGTCTGTCCATCTCTAATCCTTTCACATATTTCACCCGCTTATCAATGTGTACCTCTATTATACACTTGCTCTGTCAAAATTACAACTGTCGATAAGGGACCTTTGGGTGTTGCTGGATTGCTGCGAGAAGATTTTGATGTGAATTTTGGGAAAAAAGTAAAAATTTTTCAATTTTTTTCATATTTTTTCCGTTTTTGTGTTTGAACATTGGGGATTATTTCGATATATTACTTAATTTACATAAAAAAGCTATTGAAAAGTTATGGGTTCCTGCGCTACCAGTGTATATAAATTTAGCAGGAATAAAGGGATATTGTTTTTATTTTTCGGCTTTTAGCCGGTCAAAATCGTGATATATTATTCGATTCACTACGGCGGCTTCTGCTTTGCGTAGCTGCTACGGTAGTGAAGTAGCTTCGGTACG
>JABAOH010000578.1_pt1 | contig 12471 bp, 11 predicted proteins | sample 7062181 | NCBI WGS metagenome assembly JABAOH01 (sample SAMN14538630, study PRJNA623070) | marine sediment metagenome | biome: marine biome [ENVO:00000428]; feature: marine pelagic biome [ENVO:01000023]; material: deep marine sediment [ENVO:00002113]; isolation source: pool of 5 deep marine... | reverse complement strand
AAGGTTTTGGAAGAGCTGGGTATCGCCTGTACCCGACATGAACACCCGCCGGTCTATACAGTCGAAGAGGCTGAGAAGCACTGGACAAAGATAAAAGGAACCCACTGTAAAAATCTTTTTTTGAGGAACAAGAAGGGCAACCGTCATTATCTCTTGATTCTGGAAGCTTCCAAGAGCGCAGATCTCAAAACGATGACAAAACTGTTAGGGGAGGACAGGCTCAGCTTTGCCTCTGAAGAACGGCTGAACAGATATCTGGCGCTGGAAGCAGGCGCTGTTTCCCCCTTTGGATTGATCAATGATCATGATAAACACGTACAGGTACTGATAGATGAAGATTTAAAAAGAGCAGAAAGAGTCAATTTTCATCCTAATGTGAATACAGCGACAGTAGGACTTTCCTTTGAAGATTTTTTGAGGTTTTTATCCTGGTGTGGCAACAGAATCCGCTACCTTACCTTTAAGTGAGACCCCCGGCTCTGTTCAGCCGACAAATGTTTGACTTTAAAGTATTATCCAGGGATGAAGATTTGAAGACGGCTTCATGAGCGAACGAGAATTTTTCCAAATTCTCCTGATTGGATTCACAGGAGTAGGGATTGTCATATTTGTCGTCCTGTTTTTTACTCCGGCTCCCTACGGGAGACACTCCCGTTCAGGTTGGGGCCCCCGGTTGAACAACAGGTGGGGATGGTTTTTCATGGAAGCTCCATCTGCCCTCCTGTTTTTGGTATATTTTCTTTTCGGACAGCGCAAAGATGTGGTGCCCATTCTCCTCCTCATCGTTTGGCAGAGTCATTACTGTTATCGAGCCTTTGCTTATCCTTTCACACTGAGCAATCGAAGAAACATGCCGGTCTCCATTGTGCTCTTCGCAATAGTTTTCAACCTGATCAACTCTTATATCCAAGGAAGATGGATCTATACCTTCGCTCCGGCAACGGCCTATACCAAAGAATGGATGACAGATATACGGTTTCTGCTTGGAATCTGTATCTTTTACTCTGGATTTTTTATCGCCAAACGTGCAGATGATATCTTAAGAACCCTGAAGAAATCTGGAGGAGCTGACTATAAAATTCCGGGGAAAAGACTTTTCCGGTATGTCTCCTGCCCAAACTATTTGGGAGAAATCATCGAATGGTTCGGTTGGGCCCTTGCTGTATGGTCGGTACCGGGCCTGGTTTTTGCCCTTTGGACAGTGTTCAATCTTCTTCCTAGAGCCCGTTCTCACCATTTTTGGTATAAGAAAACGTTCAGCAATTATCCTGACAATCGAAAAGCCTTGATTCCCTATGTTTGGTAGGAGGAACATATTGCAGTTCCTGAGAAGTGTCGTTACAGCCTGCCTTTCGAAGAAAGTATCAGGGAAATAGGAGCGCCGGCTAATCTCTTGATTGTTTGACCGATTTGACATATAAGTACAGCCGGAGAAAGGATATGCTTTCTGGTATTTCCATCGAGCCTTTCAGGGGCAATCTTGAAGAGCTTGAGCAGATGGCCCATTCTTCATGGCGGGATGAGTATGGGATCGAATCCTTCCCAAATTTCTACCGTCCGGCTTTTTTGAGATTTCTTTTTGACCGCATAAAAGACAAGGGTCATCTGATCGCAGCCTATCGTGGAGACGAGATCGTCTCTTTTCTGGCGAATCTTCCGCAGCGTTTCCGTTTCGATAACAAGTTTTACAGAGCTGTATACAGCTGCCTGATGGTCACACGAAAAGAGCTCCTCAGAAAAGGCATAGGAACGGCTTTGATTGAAGCTGCCCTCGAACTCAACCGGAAATTTCAATACGATTTTTCCCTTCTCACTCTGGAAAAGGGACATCGCTCCACATCCATGATCAAAAAGCTCGAAGCAACCGGTCATCCTGTTGAATGGGTGAAACGCAACTATGTGGTGGCCCGTGTGCTGGATATCGACAGAGTTGCGTTTTCTGAAGGCCTGAAAGGATGGGAAAAAGCGGCTATTCGAATCATCGGCGCTCATAGAAAACCTGAAAGGAGGCTTTCGGTTCCAATTAGAGAGTACAGGGAGGAAGATCTGGACAAGTGTTTGGCCCTTATCAATCAATACGGAGATAAAATAAGGCTGGCGTTGGTTTGGGAAAAAGAGGAGCTTGGTTGGGAATTGGATTATCCGGATGTATCTCGAACCCTCGTTTATGAAAAGGAAGGCGAGGTTGCTGGTCTGATCAACTTCATCTGTCACGAACACCTCGGAAAGACTAGGGAGAAGTGGGCCTGGGTCAACCATGTCGCCTATTCTGAGCTTACCCATCAAGAGAAGGCGAGGTTCGTCGAGGCATTTCTCAGCTACATTCAGGACGCAGGCTTTGTGGGAGCGACCGAATGGACCCGAAGGTATTATTCGATGGTCCCTTTCTACCGCGCGCGCTTCTTTCCATATTTTCGCTCTGTCAACCTGGTTTCCTGGACCTTTAATCCAGAACTTTCCCTGAAAAATATTCCTGCTGTCTACGAGATTCAGATCTGATCAGTGTTTACTCTTTTTTGCTCAGCTTTTCCATAACTCTGATCCTCCAGATCCAGATCGTAAGAATGAGTAAAGACGCAGCGATTCTGAGAGCTGGAGATGTAGTGAAGAAGTCGAAGAGTCCATGGAGAAGAGCTGCCAGCAAAAGGCCTTTCAAAGAGGCAGCCAGGATTGATCTTCCTTTCATACACGCTGTGCCGACGGAATAACCCCAGATCGAAGAGAAAATAGTATGAGTCAACGGCGAGGCAAAGGCACGGCCAAAGAGCGCAAATCCTTCCATATGGGCTAGGTATCTCGAGTTTTCATAGCTGGCGAATCCGAGGGCAAGAATAGATGCATACACCATGCCATCGATCTTTTCATCGAATGCTTTGAGCTTGATGACAATGATAAGAAAGGGAAGATATTTGAAAAATTCTTCGACCAATCCTATGATACCGATGCTGTAGAAAAAATATTCCCATCCATGCGCCTCTATCAAGGCGCTGGGATCTTCAGGAATTCCTAAGTAGGGAAGAAGCTTGAAAAAATTTATACAGGCAAAGGCCGCAATCAATCCGAGGATATAGGTCAAGCCAAGGTTGCGCCAGGGCTCTGGATGAAATCGGTCCTTATAGTAAAAATATAAAATCCAGGCTAAAGCAGGGGCGAGAATGGCGGAGAGAAAGATCCAAACAGTCATGAAAGCTGTCAAAGATATTATCACAAACCTTAAGTAATAAGAAACAACTCGGCAAGCAGATTCATCAGCACGCTGATTTGCCTATCCTTACACTGTCATTGTGAATCCCTCCCAGGGTGAAGAAATCTCTTTTAGTGGGCACGCCGCATCATTTTCTATCGGCAATTTCGGAATGCAATGCTCAAAACTGACAGGATAATTGACTTTTGCAATTTGAGTTGCTATAAAACCTGTCGCTATAAATATTGAGCGGAAAAAAGAGAGGGAGAAACAGAATGAGACGTTTGATTTTTTTCATTTTCATTCCTCTGGTGTTTTTGATCTATGTGACCTCCTGCAATAAGGAGCCCAAGCATGTGACTGTCCAGCATATCTTGATTGCTTTCGAGGGCTCGATCCCTAAAAATACCGTCACCCGATCGCAGGAAGAGGCAGAAAGGCTGGCACTGGAGCTCTATGAAAGGGCTAAAAAAGGAGAGAATTTTGATAAGCTGGTCAAAGAGTATTCAGATGACCGGTATCCTGGAGAGTACAGAATGTCGAATTTCAATGTGGAGCCGAATCAGGATCCGGGAGAGGCTTACCGGTCCCGGATGGTAAAAGCGTTTGGTGATGTGAGTTTCAAACTTTCGGTCAATGGAATCGGCCTCGCCGAATATGATCCAGAAGACTGCAAATACGGCTGGCATATCATCAAAAGAATCAAATAGTCTGAATGATCCAGGAAAGAGAATCCTTATGAAAAAATTGGCCATTGGAATCGACAATTACTGCCTCCATCCGCTGAGATTGTCCCCGCTCGAAGTGCTGAAATGGGCAAAAGAAAATCAAGCTGAGGGTGTCCAGTTTTCAGGACTTCATCCAGAAGATTCAACTAGGATCGATAGAGCTTATCTGAAGGAACTGGCTGCCTATGCACAGGAAAATGGCCTTTATCTGGAATGGGGAGGAGGACAGCATATTCCCCTCAATCTGGAAACCTGGGAGGAGAAGGATATCCTTCCGATCAACCGAAGAGCTGCCGAACAGGCATCTGTTCTGGGCACCCGCATTGTGAGGTCTTGTTCCGGAGGTTTGATGCGCTGGGATGATAAGAGCCCGCTGACCGAGACTCTCCTTCAAAAGACGGCCGAAAGTCTTAAAGCTCAGCGCCAGTTGCTGCGGGATAACAATGTCATTTTGGCCTTAGAGACTCATTTCGAATTTACAACCCACGAGCTGCTCGTGTTGTTCGACCGGTGTCAGGCAGAACCTGGAGATTTTCTCGGGATCTGTTTGGATACCATGAACCTGCTAACCATGCTGGAGAATCCCCCCGAGGCCGTCCAAAGGATTTCTCCGTGGATCGTCAGCACCCATATCAAAGATGGGGCTGTTCTTCTGAACGAAGAAGGGATGGTGACCTTTCCTGCTGAAATCGGATTAGGTGTGATTGACCTTAAGAAGATATGCCATCTTCTCGCCCGAATACCTGAAGAGGTTCACCTATCGATCGAGGATCATGGAGGGAGTTTCCATTTGCCCATCTTTGACACTTTTTTCCTGTCGAAATTTCCAGATCTGGCTACAAAAGAGTTTGCCCGCATCTTACGGCTCGCCATCCTGACAAAAAAAAAGATGGATGATGGCGAATTGGCCATCACAAAAAGGGATGACTGGCCCCAGATTTGTGAGCCCAGGATCAAGCGCAATATCCTTTCGCTCAAGCAGTTGCTCCGGCAACAATAACCCTGCTCTTTTTTACATTTCATTTCGCTTGATGACGACCAGAGTGATGTCATCACCTTGAGGCGTATCTTTTGTATGGGCCGATACAGTCTTGAGGATAGCAGCTTGAATTTCCCGTGCAGAAAAAGATGCATTGGTCTTTATGACCTCGATAAGCCGTTCCTCTCCGAAAAGTTTCTCCTCAATCGTTTCGTGTTCTGGAGCTCTCGCTTCTGTGATTCCGTCTGTATACAGGACAAGGACATCGCCAACCTGAAGGGAGGTGGTGTTTTGGCTGTAGGTTTGGTCCGGCAGGAAGCCCAGCACCAGATCTCCTGTTTCCAACCGTTCGATCTCACCATTCGTTCGCATAAGGATAGGAGGATTATGACCTGCGTTCGTAGATGTAAATGTGGATGTATTTCTATCCAACAAACCGTAGAAAAAGGTGGCAAACATGTTGGATTCAGTGGATCGAACAAGGAGGTTGTTGATGCGAGAGACAACCTCGTGGACTTTTCCTGTTTCTAAAGCTTGTGCGTGGAGACTGGCCTGAAGATTGGCCATGAGAAGAGCTGCGGGAATTCCCTTTCCAGAGACATCCCCGATAGCAATTCCCAATTGACCTTTTCCCAAATCCAGAAAATCGAAGTAGTCCCCACCGACCTGCATGCTCGGCAGGCTCGTTCCGGCGATCTCGAAGCCGGATAATTGGGGCATCTCGCGAGGCAGAAGCTTTTCCTGAATTTTGCGTGCAGTCTCCAGCTCGCTTTCCAAATGCGCCCTCATTATGGCTTCCTCCCTGCCTTTTTTCACCGCTAAGGTCATAGCGTTAAAGGAGGTAGCGAGATCGCCCAGTTCGTCCTCGTTGGGGATGTCGATTTTGAAATCTAAATCCCCTTTGATGATGCGCTGTGTGCCTCTATGAAGGGCTTTTACTGCAGAGGTGAATCCCGTGGCTATGCGAATTCCGAAGAAGAGCATAAAGGCCTCGAAGATGAGCATCACTATGGCCAGAGAGAGAAGAACGATCATCACTGCCAGGCTGAAGGGATTCTGTTGTGAGGTCAGTTCTTCCCAGATACTGGCTATGGTGATCTCGGACAAGAGAAGGGTCTTCCTTTTGTCAAACTTACCAGATACAATCGATACAACATCCACATCTGTCATGCCAAAGTACAAGGGTCGATGCCATATTGATCTCGAGGACTTCTGATCATTTTTAGGATTGGGCTCCTTGTTGATGTATTTTCCTTTCAGTTTTTCGAGAGGCTTGCCTTCTTCTTTTTCCACCAAACTCAACGGTTTTCCGGCCACAGTCATTTTTACTGCACTGGAGAAGATAAAGCTCACATCGCTCCGGATGCTCCTGGCCAGACGGTTCATCATGGATTGGTTGATTCTCCCCCCTTGGATAGATGAAATTTCATCTTTTTTTTTGTTTAGCCGGATGAGCCATAATCCGGAGTCCATCCAAAAGTAATCCGCGGTAGTAAGTTCATTCGATCCAGCATAAGGAGATTCATTTTTGTCAAGGAAAGAGAGAAACTCCTGGAGCCAAGATGGTGTCTCATGTTGAGTGAGGATGCTGGAACCTGCCTTTTCATAGGAGAAGGATTCGAAGAATACGCTCGGGATGAAATTTTCATCGGTCACAGATAGACTTTTCCAATCACGGAGTATGGATCTTGCTTGTATAGCCCTGGTTGCGCCCAATGTGCCGTAAAGAATGAGCAATCCCATCAGAATAACAAGCATCAAAGGGACCACTGCAATCAGAAAGGCACTGACGGCGAGCTTGGGCTTGAGTTTCATGAAATGCAGCCTTGCGCCAAAGAAGAGATGGAGGAGACTGAAAAACCAGAAGAGCTCGAGCGAGCTGATGGAATAGATGGCAATGCTGTTTCCTAGAGTTTTCAAATTTGTAGGAGTAGAATAAAGAAAAAGAATATTTTCGGACGATGGTTCGATGACTTCTGCTCGATAAGCTGCTGTCCCCCCGAATATTAATAAACAAAAGGCCAGAAATCCGAGGAGAAACAGGGCGGTCCTTCTTCGAGAGGTGAGGTGGCGGTAGGGCTTATACCTGCGGAAAAGTAAGAAGACAAAAGAAAAGACAGCGGTATTGATCCAGACACCTTCGGACTGATTGATGAAGAGAAGCGAAACAATGCTGAGTCCCAACCATCCTATCCAGAGTTTTTTCAGTTTGGAATCCAGGAGCAGCATCCAGACAGCCAATCCCCATGTGCCTAGTGCCACCAGAGCGACGAGCCAGATGGATAAGGGATGGGAAGTGCCCAGGAGTATGCCAAGGAGCCAAATGATGAAACTTCCTGCGACAATTCTAAGGCATGCTTTCCAGACCGGATCATGGAGGGGAGATTTTTCTTTTTTTCCTAATTTTCCAAGGGTGAGCTCATCAGGGAGGCTTTTTTCCTCTTGCCTGGAGGGAGCGTTTATGTCTGAGGAGGTATTTTCCTCAGAGCGCAAGAATCTTAATTTCATTCTCCGTTTCCCTTCCATATACTTTTTATTTTTTGTTCAACCCAATTGTCCGTGCTCATTTTCCCTTTTTAGCTATTACCACAGGAGAGGATTACGGTCAAGTCAGCAGCTATTGCATAATTTCCATTCATATTGGAGGAAAATTTCGATAAACTATAGAGGATTATGTCTCAGCACGAACCATTCGTTTTCAAGGAAAGTGAAAAGCTCCTTGAGAAAGCCTCTGATTTGGGAGTTGACCTTCCTTTTCAGCAGGATTTGGGTCCTTTGTTCGAAGATATCAGAATAGGATCAAAAAGAATTCCAAATCGTATTGCCGTACAGCCAATGGAAGGTTATGATGCAAATCCAGATGGAACACCTGGAGAATTGACTTTCCGACGGTATTCCCGTTTTGCTCAAGGGGGAAGCGGGCTGATCTGGTTCGAGGCGACAGCCGTTGTCCCGAACGGACGCTCCAATCCACGGCAGTTGTGGCTTCATAAACAAAGCCAGGGTGGCTTCTTAAGACTGGTTGAAGAGACTCGCCGTGCTTCCCGTACTGCCTTCGGAGCCGGACATGAGATCTATTGTGTGCTTCAATTGACTCACTCTGGACGCTACAGCAGGCCCCGAGGAAATCCTCTGCCTCAGGTTGTCCTGTCGAATCCCTATTTAGATAAAATAAGAAAGAATTTGCATATATTCAGCGACCAAGAATTGGATGACTTGCAAGAGAACTATATCGAGGCTGTTCGGTTAGCCTATCAAGCGGGCTTTGATGGAGTGGATCTCAAGGCCTGTCACGGGTATCTTCTCAACGAACTTTTGGCATCTTTTGAGCGGTCGGACAGCCGCTACGGTGGGAGCTTCGATAACAGGAAACGATTCCTCTCAGAAGTCATCCTAAAAGTTCAACAAGAGGTTCCTGGGATCGACCTTGCTGTGCGTTTGAATGCTCATGATGGCCTTCCCTTTCCTTATGGTTTCGGGGTTTCTCGAGATGAATCGATGAGGATCGACCTTGAAGAGCCGATAAAGCTGATCCGTCGGCTCATCCAGGAAGGATGCTGTCTTTTCAACATAACATTGGGGATTCCCTCTTTGCATCCTCACCTGAGCCGGCCGTTTGACCGCCCGCTTTTTGGATCCTCTTTACCTCTTGAGCATCCCTTGGAAGGAGTCGCGCGTTTTCTCTCCGTAACTCGAGAACTACAGGGAGGATTCCTGGAAATTCCCCTCGTAGGAACAGGATATTCTTGGCTCCGTCAATTCCTCCCTAACGTGGGAGCTGCTGTGTTGAAAAGAAGAGAGGCGACATTCATCGGCCTTGGTCGAAGTTCATTAGCTTATCCTGATGCCCCTCGAAACTTGATGAATGATGGCGCCATGAATCCTAAAAAGGTCTGCATAGCCTGTTCCAAATGCAGTGAGTTGATGCGGATGGGCGGGGTTTCAGGATGTGTGGTGCGCGATAAGGAAACATACGGAAAATTCTACAAGGAATTCAGGAAAAAATTGAGGAAGCAGTTGAGGAGAAAGACCCGGAGAAAAAGGAAAGAAAAATAAAATAGAGGAAAAAAATGAAAAAAGGCACAACCATGATAGACGGAAGGACTCTCCCCCTTTACTCTCTCAATACGCTGATCATCGGGAGCGGGGCGGCGGCCCTGAATGCCGCTGTCAGCCTCCACAGATTCGGGCAAAAAAATATCGCCATCGCCACAGATCTCTGGGGAGGAGGCACTTCTAATAATGCAGGATCGGATAAGCAGACATATTACAAGCTGTCTCTAGCTGGAGATACTGCAGATTCGCCTCAATTGATGGCTGAGGACTTGTTCAGGGGTGGATGTATGCATGGAGATATCGCACTTTGCGAAGCGCTGAATTCCCCTCAAGCTTTTTATCATCTCGTGAGTTTGGGGGTTCCTTTTCCTCATGACACGTTTGGATCATATGTTGGTTACAAAACGGATCACGATCCCCGAGGGAGAGCCACCTCTGCAGGACCGCTCACCTCGAAACTGATGTTCGAGGCGCTGGCCAAAGATGTCAAAGAAAGAGGAGTCAAAATCTTCAACCGACATGAGGTAGTCGGATTGTTGACTGCCAGAAAAGGGGAACAGAAACATGTGATCGGAGCTCTGGCCATAGAGAAGAACGGTACCGAGTCTGAAAATTTTGGCTTTGTGGTGTTCAATGCGGTGAATGTGGTTCTGGCTACAGGAGGCCCGGCAGGGATCTACAAGACCTCTGTCTATCCGGAAAGCCAGACCGGCTCCCATGGTCTGGGTTTCGAAATCGGAGCCATCGGCAATAATCTGACAGAATCCCAGTATGGACTGGCATCGATTCAATTCCGGTGGAATTTATCTGGCACATACCAGCAGGTGATACCACGATATGTATCTACAGATAAGGAAGGTCGTAAAGAAAGGGAATTCTTGAACGATTATTTTCCGGATATGGGAAGATTGGCCACAGCTATCTTTCTCAAGGGTTACCAGTGGCCCTTTGATCCCCGAAAAGTGATGGGTTATGGCTCTTCTTTGATCGATATCTTGGTCTATCAGGAAAGCGTACTCAAGGGAAGAAGGGTCTTTCTGGATTTTGCGAGAAATCCGAACGGAGGAGAAGTCCTTGAGGATTTTTCCTTTGACCTTCTGGACAAGGAGGCTTACGAATACCTTAGGAAATCCGGTGCTTTGTTCGGCACGCCAATTCAGAGACTTGAAAAAATGAATCCTCCAGCCATCGATCTTTATAAGGCCCATGGGATCGATATAGCCAAGGAATATCTAGAAATCGCTGTCTGTGCCCAGCACAACAATGGAGGATTGAAGGGAAATATCTGGTGGGAGAGCAATATCAAGCATTTGTTTCCGGTTGGAGAAGTCAACGGAACCCACGGCGTTTACAGGCCCGGTGGCTCTGCACTCAATTCTGGGCAGGTAGGAAGCCTGAGGGCAGCTTTGTATATATCTAAAAGGTATACGGATGAGCCCCCAGCTGATCAGGTGTTTTTAGATTGGTCCACAGAGCAGATAATGAGAAAATTGACCCTTGCCAGCACCCTTATTGACGCTCGCTCCGGAGATGTTGGTTTGCTCGGGGTTTCGAGGAGGGAAATCCAGGAGAGAATGACCTCCTGTGGTGCTCACATCAGAAAGCCCGAGAAAATAAGCGAAGCTATTGCTGAAGCTTGGAAACTTTATCACAGGATGAAAAACGAGATGCAGATTCCATCTGTCACAGAGCTCCCTGAAGCATTTAAGAACTTAGATCTCTGCTTGACCCATGCCCTTTATCTAGAGGCAATAGGGGAGTATCTGGAGAAGGGAGGCCAAAGCCGTGGTTCCTATCTCGTGCTGAATCAAGACGGGGAGAAATCCTGTGCAGAACTCGGAGAAGACTGGAAATTCCTCTTGTGTGAAGAAGATGACTTTGTGAGTAAAAAAATTCTGGAAGTCTCTCTGGATGAAGAGGGAAATGTTCGAAAAAAATGGGTGGATATCCAGCTCATCCCTCAGCAAGACAATTGGTTTGAAGCGATCTGGAATCGCTACTTGAACGATGAGATTGTCATATAAAAACAAGAGGTTGCCCCAAAGTCATGGGAATGAGGTACGGAAAGGAACGATGTCATCGGCTGGAGGCCTGTCAAGTCATTTAAAATCTAACCATGGTTGATGGCCACAAGCTTTCCCTTTTTATGAGTTCTGACATAGACAGTGATCCCGAAAACACTGGCAATGTCCTCTAAGGTTTCTTTCTCTTCAGGAGACAGTTCTGGTTCCTCCTTTCTTGATTCTATTTTTCTCTTGGGAGGTTGATACCGATAATGGGCTCTCTTCCAGATCTGCTGCAGTTTTTGATTGACCCTCTCTGAAAGCTCAAAAGGATCGAGCCTCTCTCTCAGGGCGAGGAGTTCCTCTTTTCGACTTTGATCGATATGCTCACTGGCCAGGAGCCGGTCCAGAGGAGTGAGAGGCTGGCTATAGAGTCGATTTGCGTTCGGTCCTGAGAAGCTTTACCGAGGGCTGAAACAGATTCATATAGGGAGGCAGTTCATTCTCATAGAGCGAATTCATGGCTCCAAGAGCTTGAGGGGAATCATACCGGTCCCACCCCATGAGTTTGCGTACATGGGTCCAGTTTTTTTGTTCGATATGAGCATTATCATCTTTTTTATAGGGGCGAGAGCGAGTAAATTGTATTTCCCGCTCCTGGCAGTAATTCCAGAGATGATGATTGATAAATTCGGATCCGTTATCGGAATCGATGCCCAAAATCTTAAAGGGCAATCTCTGGGATATCTTCATAAAAGCCTCCAGGATGCCCTCCCGCCCTTTTCCCATAACAGACTGCGTTTCTGTCCACTGGGAGAAGATATCGGTAAAATTAAGCGAGTGCATGAACTCCCCATAACCTGATTCTCCGCTGTGAGAGACCAGATCGGCTTCGAGATAACCGGGCTGCCCAACGTCCCAATGATCGGTCTTGACAGGAATCTTATGCCTCAGCAAGGTCCCCGGCTTGGTCCGTCCATAAATGCGGCGTTTGAGCTTGTTTTTCAGAGGCTTGAGATGCCGGTCTATGGTGGAGGCACTTATATCAAACAACTTCTCCTCTACCTCAGAGGAAACGTGATAATGCCGCTTTATCCAGGGAAACCAGAGCCTCAGTATCTCCTTGAGCCTGACCGACCAGGGATAACCGGCCTTCTTCCACACCTCCTCCACAATCGATAAAACATCATACCCGTATTTCTTCGCCCGCCTGTGCTTACTCGGCCCTCTCGCCTTCTCCTTATCCCGCAATCCATTCAGCTTCCAGATGGCATACTTGCGGTTGTATCCACAGACCTGGCAGAGCTCGTCCAATATCCTGGCTTTCGATTCTTTGGAGGCCTTGCGATATCGCCGATAAACCGTTTCACAGTACTTCATACGCAGCTCCAATCTCATAATCTAACCTCCTTCTCTCGGAAGGTTAGGTTATAAACTCATCTATTCCTCCTGTCCACCACGGTTAGATTTTTAAATGACAAGACATATACCCTAGGGTTAGATTTTAGATGATTTGATTCG
>JABAOH010009436.1_pt1 | contig 12473 bp, 8 predicted proteins | sample 7062181 | NCBI WGS metagenome assembly JABAOH01 (sample SAMN14538630, study PRJNA623070) | marine sediment metagenome | biome: marine biome [ENVO:00000428]; feature: marine pelagic biome [ENVO:01000023]; material: deep marine sediment [ENVO:00002113]; isolation source: pool of 5 deep marine... | reverse complement strand
TTGCTGGTGTTTACCACAATTCACACTCTTTGAAAATTGCATTGCAATTTCAAAGTTGTATAGCTCTGGCCGATGAAGGGTTGGAGAAGAGGCGATGAGACCTTTAGGATGGAGGTACAAACACCTCAAGCGTTACCGTGAGATCGTTCAGGTTCTGGCCAGGCACGGTTTTGGCAATCTCATTGATCAGTTGGAGCTGGTGCCTTACCTTTCCCTGCCGCGCCGTCTGTTTCGGGGTGTCACGCCGGGACCGCCTCTGACCGCACCGGAGCGTATGCGCCTGGCTATCGAAGAACTGGGGCCAACCTTCATCAAGTTCGGCCAGATCATGAGCACCCGCCCCGACCTCATCCCCCCTCCCTACATCGCTCAACTGGTAAGATTGCAGGACACAGTTCCCCCGGCTCCCTGGGAAGCGGTCAGGGAGCAACTGGAACTGGAGTTGGACGGCTCCCTGGATGAACTCTTCGCCTCGTTTGACGTCGAGCCTATGGCTGCTGCCTCCCTGGCCCAGGTGCACCAGGCCACCCTGCCCGGCGGGGAGGAGGTGGTGGTCAAGGTGCAGCGGCCCGACATTGAAGAGACCATCGAGGTTGACCTGGAGATCCTCTTCGACCTAGCCCGTCTGATTCAGGAGCGTACTCCCCTTGGGCGAATCTATGACTTTGTAGAGATAGCTGAGGACTTTGCCTTCAACCTGCGCAATGAGATGGACTACCGGCGGGAGGGACACAACGCCGACCGTTTCCGCCGCAATTTCGCCCACGAGCCTGCTCTCTACATTCCAAAGGTCTACTGGGATTACACCACTCAGCGGGTGCTCACACTGGAGCGCATTTCAGGGATAAAGATTGGTGACATCGCCGCTCTGGATGCGGCCGGCGTGGATCGCAGTCAGGTGGCCAAAAACGCCGCCCGTATCATGATCAAGGAGGTACTGGAGGATGGTTTCTTCCACGCCGACCCCCACCCCGGCAACTTTTTCGTCATGGACGAGGCCGTGATCGGGGCCATGGACTTTGGCATGGTGGGGCACCTGGATCAGCGAGACAGGGCAAACCTGGTGCGGCTCTACATCGTCTCGGTCCAGCTCGACACTGAGGGGATCGTCGAGCAGCTCATCAGAATGGGCGCCGCCAGCCGTGACGTGGATCGGCCAGGCTTGCAGCGGGACATCGGCCGGCTCCTGAACAGGTACCATGGCCTGCCGCTGAAAGAGATACGGGCGCGGGAGGTGGTAGAGGAGGTGAGGCCCGTCGCCTTCCGCCACCGCCTGCGATTGCCCTCCCGGCTGTGGCTGTTAGGCAAGACCCTGGCCATGATGGAAGGGGTGGGTTTGCAACTGGACCCCGACTTTGACATTTTTGTCGTCAGCCAGCCCTACGTGCGTAGATTGCTCTGGCAGACGGTCTCGCCACAGACTTGGGGAAGGCGTCTATTGAAGGCCAGCGGAGATTGGGGCGAACTCCTGACCGACTTGCCTTACCGTGTGCCTCGCCTCATTGACCAGTTGGAAGAAGGGGATTTGCAGTTTACCCTGCAGCTCGGAGAGATCGAAACCCTTCTCGTCAGGCTGGACCGGGTGGGCAATCGCCTGGCCGTCAGCGTTCTCCTGGCCGCCTTCATCGTCAGCCTGGCCCTGCTGATGCCCTCCTTTCTCGGTGGCCGGCAAGGCTGGATTTTCTGGCTCATCGCCCTCGGCTTTGTAGCGGCCAGCGTCCTGGGACTATGGTTGCTCCTCTCCATCTGGCGTTCAGGACGGCGGTAGGGCCAGGAATGACACATTTTCACTTGTCGGTTTGAGGCGAGGCTTCGCTTGACGCTTGCGTCGGCGCTTGGTCTGGCCTCCGGGCAACCTCTAGGCTGCTACTCCATCCGTAGCTTCCACTGGGGGCTCGGTAGGCACGCCAGGGCGGATGCGGCGCAGGATGGCTTCCAGAGGATCACGGCGCTTGACCATGATCACCGTCTTGGGACACTGGGCAGCCAGCCGCTCGGAGATGTTGCCGAAAAGGATCCGATCGAAAGGACGGCGTCTGGCCGCGCCCACCAGCACCAGATCGTAGTCCACGGCCTGGGCCAGGATACCCTCTATGGTATCGGTAGCAGGCAACACCTGGTATATGAATGGGAAATCCATCCCCACCGTTATGGCTTTCAAACGCTCCAGGCGGTGCTTTTGCTCCTCTGGAGTGAACTCACGGGTGCAGATGTTGAGCATGGTCACGCTGGCGTCAAAGTGCACGCCCAGTTGCGCGGCCAGTGAGGCGGCTAGGGCAGCATGAGGTCCTTCACTGGCGGGCACCAGGATGCGCTTGACCCCATCCAGGCCTTTGTGGCTGACCACCGCCACATTACAGGGCGGGTTGTCCACCAGCCGGTCTATCACGTGGCCAAAGATTCGCCCCCGGCTGCGGGTGTAGCCCCGCCAGTCCAGGACCATCAGCGAGGCCCGGCGCTGGCGCGCGGTGCGAAAGATGCCCTTCACCTCGTCGCGCCCCAGACGAATCATGCTGTGGACTGGTACATCGACCTCTTTGGCGGCGGCGATCACCCGCTCCAGCAACGCTTTCCCTTCGGCCAGGAACATCCGCCCCTGGCGGATAGAGAGCTGAGCTGGGACCCGCACCACATGCAAGGCAAAGACCTCTGCCTCGTTCTCCTGAGCCCACGCACTAACGAGGGGCATCAAATGCTCCACCCGTGTCTTGCGGTCCAGTGGGAAAAGCAGGGAATGACGGCGCACGGTGACGATCTCTTCGTGCAGCACCAACTCGGGCTCCTCCATAGCCTCCGAGGTACGAGCGTAGGCCAAATAGAAGACGAGGCCGGCCCCAATCCACAACACGACGGTGAACCAGGCGATGGGACTGAGCCGGAAGAGAGAGAAGGCCAGGAGAGCCTGGAAAGCGATGCCCAGAATGGGGATCAGCGGCATAAAGGGCACCTTGAAGCCCCGATCCAGATCGGGACGCAGCTTGCGCAGGCGGATCGCCGTCAGGTTGACCATGGCAAAGAGCATCAAAAACATGATGTCGGCTGCGCTGGCCACGTCCTTGATGGGGAGAGCGGTGACCATCAGGACCACCAGGCCCCCGGAGATGAAAATGGCCGTGGCTGGCGTACGCCGCTGGGGGTCAATCTTGCCGAAGAAAGGGGGCAGGTTGCGGTCTCGCCCCATGGCGAAGGAGACCCGTGAGGAAGAATAGATCGTGGCATTGAGGGCTGATATGGTGGAGACCAGACCGGCGAAGAGGAGGATATAAGCTCCAAAGGGCATCACCTGGCGAGCGGCCTCTACTATCGCCGTCTCCTCGAAGTGGGCCAGGAACTCCCAGGTAGTATCTACCTCGATAGGGAGGGAAGCCCTTACGTCCGCGGAGAGCTTGCCCAGGTCAATGGCTCCCAGGGCCACAAAGCCTACTCCCAGATAGATGGTCACCACAATACCAATGGCCACAAAGATGGCCATAGGCAAATTCCGCTTGGGGTTTTCCACCTCTTCCCCGCATTGGGCGATCACCTCGTAGCCCTGAAAAGCAATGGTGGTCAGTCCCATGGCCGAGATGATGCTGATCAGACCCTGTGTGGCAAAAGGGACAAAGTGTTGTGTCCAATAGGGAAGGCGAAAAAGCGCCACCAGGCCAAATGCGGCAAAGGCTGCCAGGATCACAACCTTGGTCATGGTGACGATATTGCCCACCGCCCCAGTCTCCGAAGCGCCCAGATAGTTGATGAAAGTAAAAACGATCGCCACGGCCACTGCCAGCGCCACGGACAAGCCTTCCTGCTCCATCCCCAACACGGTCACCCCACTGCGATAGAGGAGGTCAGCGGCGTAAGAGCCAAAACCGAGGGCGTAGAGGCTGCAAGCCAACGAGTGGGCGAACCAGTCCATCCACCCTCCGAGGAATCCTAAAAAGGGCGAAAGCCCCTCTTGGATCCACACGTACCCACCCCCGGCCTGGGGGAAGGCGGAGCCCAGTTCGGCGTAGGAAGCTGCGGTGAAGAGGGTAACGAGGCCATTGAGGAGGAAGGCGACCAGGAAGGCTGGGCCCGCCGCGCCCGCCGCATGGCCGGTGAGGACAAAGATGCCAGCCCCGATCATGGCCCCCACGCCGATCATGGTGATGTCGAAGGCACTCAGGTCACGGCTGAGAGTGACCTCGACTTTGGTTTTCCTGGTACTCATTGTTGTCTCCTGTTCAACCTCCCCAGGCTTAGCTGTGCAAGCGCGCCTTGCATAAAACAAAGACCGCCACTCCGAGCGCGGACCCTCAACGCTGAGGGGAGGGCGGTGGTTGCTGGTGTTATTATAACACAACGGCGACTACTGTGTTTCTTCATCCTGTTCGGCTCGCTGGTCCCGTCGCCGAACGTATCTTCTGGCCCTATGTAGTAACGCGGTTCGTTTTGCCTTTACCTCTATTGCCAAATCACCGAAACGAAAGGCCCGGGCTTTGAGCCAACATAGGACGGTGGCCGCGCCCTGCCAGTATTTCTTTCCTTCTCCTTCCTCACGAGCCTTATCACGCCGGTGGAGAGCATAACCAATCACTCTATGCATCAAAGCACCGTTTCTGGCTCTGGTCCTCGCGGCCTCCCCACCTTGTAGATGGAGCGACCCGATAAGATTTGTCCTCTCCTCCATCCGCCTCCTCTTCAGCTTTCTTGCATCAGGTGTTCACCATTCTCCTTTTCGCCTCTGTCTCGCAGCAAGTAATAGGCCAAGATCGCTACCCCGGTTACGATGGCACTGTCAGCCAGATTGAAAACCGGCCATATCTTGAAATCTATAAAGTCAATCACGTAACCCAGCCGCAGCCGATCCAGCAGGTTGCCCAAAGCCCCGCCCAACTGCAACCCCAGGCTGACCTTGATCCACCACTGACCCGCTGGCAGGTGACGATAATAGAAGATGATAGCCGCCACCACGATCACGGCGATGATGACAAAGAGCGAGCCCTGATCAGGGAACAGACCAAAGGCCGCTCCAGTGTTGGTTACGTGGGTGACGCTGGCCCAGGGAGTCAGAGAGGCAACGGGATTCCATGAATGGCCAGGGTTCAGGTTGGATAGGACCAAATACTTGCTGATCTGATCGGCCACCAGGGTCAGAAGGGCCACTGCTGGTAGGATGATCTTTTCCCCAAAACGTCTAGTCACAAAGCACGCTCCTCGTATCTTCGGCTTGAAAGAGCATTCTTTCCTAGCGGCTCTCACGGCGCTGTTGACAGGATAGGCAGAGAGTAGCATAAGGCAAAGCCTTCAGGCGAGCTGGGTCAATCTCTCTTCCACACTGCTCACACAGGCCGTATTTGCCCGCCTCGAACCTCTCTAAAGCGTCTTCCACTTGGTCCAGGAGGCGCTCCAGATTCTGGCGCAAGGCCAGGTCCTTGGCCTGCTCAAATGCCTCGGTGGCATCATCGGCCATGTGATTGCCATAGCCAAGGTTCTCTCGTTCTACAACGTTGGTTTGGCTGAGCTCAGTCAAGAGTCTTTCCCTCTCTGCTTCGAGTCGCATCTTGAGCTTTTCCCTCTTGCTTGCCATCCCGTCCCTCCTTCAAGTTGTCCGCAATTCAGGGCCACTAAATAAAATGGACCTGACCCGCATGGCTCGATGATGACGCCCATATTTTACTCGATTGCCAGCGAAAAAGCAAATTGGAAAAAGAGCCTTCAAGCAACGGTTCATCTACGGGTAGTCAGCGCTTACTCTACGGGCGAATCTGGGCAGTGAGCCAAGGGAGCATGTGGGCTTTCTCTCAACCCGCACCCTTCGATACGGCCTCCACTACGTTTCGGTCTACTCAGGGTGCTAGTCTTGCCCCGGTAACTGTCAGCTTATTTACGCCGCCGTGTACTAGTTTCGCCTCACAGCCAGGGTGATGCTCTGGCCGTCAATCTCGAGGGTCTGAGCATAAGCCTCGGCTGGAGCCTCGGCCTCGATCAAAGCGGTGGACAAAGTTTCCTGCTTGATGTAGTCGCCGTACTCTTCCAGCACCTCACGCAAGGTCGGGTCAGCACGGTAATAGGTGGTGATGTAATCCTCGATGCGGAAGTCGGCCTCCTTGCGCATGATCTGGATGCGCCGCACCACCTCCCGCGCCAGGCCCTCTTGCACCAGATCCTCGCTCAACTCTGTGGCCACGGCTACCAGATAGCCAGCCTCTTCGACGACAGCGTAGCCCTCTTTGGCGCTGAGCCGGACCTCCACCTCCTCCGGCAGGAGGGTCACCGTCTGGCCGTCGGCCACGACCTCGACGCTCTGGTCAGCCTGTAAGCGCCGCGCCAGGTCCATGGTGGCCGCGGCATCCATCCCTGCCACAGCCGCCCGAATTCCGGGGAAGAGAGCCCCATGCTTCTTTCCCAGGAGGCTGGGCACAGGGCTGAGCTGGTAGTCCACCACCTGGCTGGCCTCCTCCAGGAAGACCAGCTCTTTGACGTTCAACTCGTCAACCACCTGATCGGTCAGCCGGCGCAAGCTCTCCACCTCAGCCGCCTCGCGCGTCTTAACCAGGGCTTGAGCCAAAGGTTGGCGCACTTTGATGCCAGCCCTATTGCGGGCTCCATGCCCCAGGCTGACCACTCGCATGACCAACTGGGTGTCTCTTACCAGTTTCTCATCAATCAGGGACTCGTTGGCCACTGGAAAATCGCAGTGGTGAACGCTCTTGGGGGCTGTCTCATCCACGCTGCGCACCAGGTTCTGGTACAACTCCTCGGCAATGAAGGGCATGAAAGGAGCCAGGAGCTTGGCCACGGTGACCAGACATTCGTACAGAGTCTGATAGGCCGCCAGCTTGTCGGCATCCTCTTCGCTCTTCCAGAAACGGCGGCGGGAGCGGCGCACGTACCAGTTGGAGAGGTCGTCCACAAAGGCAGCGATGGGCCGCGCCGCTCCGGTGACGTCGTAAGCGTCCAGGGCAGCGGTGACGCGCTTGACCAGGATATGGAGCTCGGAGAGAATCCAGCGGTCGAGAGGGCTGGCACTTTCCTCAGCCTTCCCTTTTACGGGTGTCCAGCCGTCAATGTTGGCGTAGGTCACGAAAAAGCTGTAGGTGTTCCACAAGGTGAGCAAGAACTGGCGCACCACCTCGCCCACCAGGTCCACCGAGAAGCGGCGGTCATTGCCCGGTGGCGTCGCGGTGAAAAGGTACCAGCGCAGGGCATCGGCCCCGTGGGCATTGAGCACCTCCCAGGGGTCCACCACGTTGCCCCGCGATTTGCTCATCTTGTATCCTTCGCCATCCAAGACCAGGCCCAGAGAGATACAGTTCAGAAAGCAGGGCTCATCGAACAGCAAAGTGGAGATGGCGTGCAGGCTGTAGAACCAGCCACGGGTCTGATCCACGGCCTCACAGATGTAGTCGGCCGGGAACTGGGACTTGAACATCTCCTGGTTCTCAAAGGGATAGTGCCACTGGGCCACGGGCATGGCCCCTGAATCGAACCAGCAGTCAATGACTTCTGGCACGCGGCGCATGGTGCCGTTACATTCCCTGCACTTGAACGTCACCTCGTCAATGTAGGGGCGGTGGAGGTCCAGGGTCTCGGGGTCAGGCCCGGCTATGACTCCCGTCCGCCGCTGGCCGCTGGCTGCCTGCCGCTTCTCCAATTCTTCCACACTGCCGATACATTCTTGCTTACCACAACTGTCGCAGACCCAGATAGGCAGCGGCGTGCCCCAGTAGCGCTCCCGGCCGAGGGCCCAGTCTACGTTGGTCTCCAGCCAGTTGCCGAAGCGGCCGTGCTTGATGTGCTCTGGGTACCAGTTGATCTTTTCGTTGTTGGCCAGGAGGTTGTCCCTGAGCCGGGTGGTCTCGATGAACCAGGAAGTCTTGGCATAGTAGAGAAGCGGGGTGTCGCAGCGCCAGCAGAAGGGATAGACGTGCCGGTAGGTGGCCACGTTGTACATCAGGCCCCGCTCGTTCAATTCCTCGGTGATGAGCGGGTCCGCATCCTTGACGAAGAGGCCCCGCCAGGGGGTGACAGCGTCAATGAAAGCTCCTCGCAGATCCACGGTCTGCAAGATGGGCAGGTCGTGTTCATTGCCTATCTCCAGGTCCTCAGCACCAAAAGCCGGGGCGATGTGCACGATGCCCGTGCCTTCGGTGGTGCTCACAAAGTCGCCAGTGATGACGTAGCAGTAATCCTTCTCCACCGGCAGGAAGGTGAAGAGGGGCTTGTAGTGCTTGCCAGCCAGTTCCCGGCCAGGCATGGTGCGGATCACTTTATATGGCCCCTGGAGTACGTTGAGCAGGTCTTTGGCCAGGATCAGCCGCTCCGGTTGGCCGTTGGCTCCCTCCTGTTCTACCAGCGCGTACTCAAAATCGGGGTGGACGGCCAGGGCCACGTTGCCGGGCAGGGTCCAGGGGGTGGTGGTCCAGACCAGGAAGTAGGTGCCTTCTTCGTCACGTAAAGGGAAGCGGACGTAGATGGAAGGATCATCGGTCTCGCTGTAGCCCAGAGCCACCTCGTGATCGGAGAGGGGCGTGCCGCAGCGCGGGCAATAGGGCACCACCTTGTAGCCCTGATAGAGCAGGTCTTTGTCCCACAGTTGGCGCAGGATCCACCACACCGACTCGATGTACTCGTTGGTCAGGGTGACGTAGGGGTCGTCCATGTCAATCCAGAAGCCGATGCGGTCGGTCAGTTGCTCCCATTCCTTGACATAACGGAAGACGCTTTCCTTGCACTTTTGGTTGAACTCGGCGATGCCATAGTCCTCGATGTCCTTTTTGCCGGAGAAGCCTAGTTCCTTTTCGATCTCCATTTCCACCGGCAGGCCATGGGTGTCCCAGCCCCCTTTCCTCAGTGAATAGTAGCCTTTCATGGTCTTGTAGCGTGGGAAGAGGTCCTTGAAGACGCGGGCCAGGACGTGGTGGGTGCCGGGCAGGCCGTTGGCCGTGGGTGGCCCTTCGTAGAAGCCGTAGCTGGGCGCATCACTCTCCCTACGCAGGGCCATGCTTTCCTGGAAAGCATCACTCTCCTTCCAGAACTTGAGGATTTTCTCCTCCATCTCTGGGAAATTGACTTTGCTGGGTACTTCCTTGAACATCATTTCTCCTCCAACGCAATCTTGATCCGCTTGTTGATCCTGCCCTTGCTCTTGTAGTCGGTGATGCGGATGGGGCCTACCTCGCGGGTGTTGGCCACGTGGGTGCCGCCGTCGGCCTGCAGGTCGAGGCCCACGATCTCCACCGTGCGCACTTCGGTGATCTGAGGCGGCAGCAGGTTGATCTTGGTGCGGATCAGGTCGGGAATCTGGAAGGCTTCCTCACGGGGCAGGATGGCGACCTTGACCTCGCGGGCTGCCTCAACCTCGACGTTGATCTTTTCCTCGATTTCCTGCACCAGGTCCTTGGTCATGTGCTCGAACTCAAAGTCCATGCGCCCTTCCAGGGCTCCCATGTTGCCGCCGGTCACTGAGGCTTTGTAGTCCCGCCAGATGACGCCGCACAGGATGTGGAAAGCGGTGTGGGTGCGCATCACCTGGTAGCGGTGCTCCCAGTCGAGTTTGCCCATCACCCTGGTGCCGACCGCTGGCGGCTCACCCTCCACCTTGTGCCACACCGTGTCGCCTTGCTTCTTCAGGGCAACCACCGGATGCTCCACGCCGTCCCAGATGAGCACCCCCTTATCGGGCACCTGCCCACCTCCGCCAGGGTAAAAGGCTGTGCGGTCCAGGGCCAGGCCCAACTCACCCACCTCCGTCACTGTGGCCTCGAATTCTTTCAAGTAGCTATCAGTCTGGTACAATAACTCTGTCATGTTTCTCCCTTCGTTGAATAAGTTCATACTATAGGAATTTTCTTTTGCTCGGCGTGGACCACAGTCCACGCTGGAAGCCGCCGGACCACAGTCCGGCGGGAGCGATTACATCTTGTCCTCGACGCTATCAGTCCTTCAACTGCTCATAAACAAAAAAACCCTCGTCCTAGGGACGAGAGCCAAAGGTTCACCCATTGCTCCCGCGGTACCACCCTGATTAGCGTTACCGCTCACTCTGTGAGGTACAATCATACCCCCGTTGTGGTAACGACCAACGACGCCGGCCAAGTCTACTCTAGCCATCAGCTATTTCGGTTGGCAGCTCCGGAAGGATTTTCGACGAGCTTCACGCATCCGGCTCACACCTTACCCGGACTCTCTGAGCGCTACCCCTCGCCTACTCGTTTCCATCAAAGCCTTTTACAAAGCATCTGCTGTTTTCAGTTGCCGATAATATATCACAAAAGCGCGTCACTGTCAAACTCAACCAAAAATGATCTTGACAAAATTCCTCGTTTAATGCACAATACAAGCGTTTAGAATAGGAAGATTCACGTGATCAGCGAGCCTATGCTCGCCACTTTTTTCACCATGACATCAAGGGGGTCATTTGATGCTGCGACGTAAGAAACGAGATAAACCGGGTCTGGTCACCGTCCACACCGCCTCCGGCCTGCTCTCCGCCCAGGTCATCAAGACCAAGCTGGAGAGCGCGGGCATCCCTGTCCTGCTGGACTACGAGAGCGCCGGGGTGGTCCTGGGCATCACTGTGGACGGTCTGGGTGAGGTGCGGGTGATGGTGCCGGAGGCTCTGGCTGATGAGGCCCGGGCTCTCTTGGCGGAAGAGAGGGAAGCATCTATCGAACTGCTTGAATCTGACGAATCAGAGGAATGACCATTCGGCAGGAAAAAGAGCAGAGACCCCTGCCTGCCGCCGAGAAGCAGGGGTTTTACTATAGCAGTTGCCTATTGTGTTTCCGCCTTCCAACGGCCCAGGGGCAAAAGCTGCTTGAGTAACCTCATTTCCTCTCCACTGAAAGCCCCTACAGCGATCAGAGCCACGAAGTAGATCACAGCAGCCGAGGGGATAAGCAACAACACGTTCAAGCCCCGCAGCAGCCACATCACAGCGCCCATCAGGGCCGAGGCCAGGGCCGGCCGCCAGACGATGCTCAGCCAGGGGATGGGGGCCAGATTGCGGCGCACACAGTAGTAGAAGGGGATCAGAAGAACGATCTCGGATAAGATGGCGATGACTGCCGCAGCCTGGTAGCTGTACATAGGGATAAAGATCAGGTTAGCGGTCAGGTTAAAGGCCACACCGATCACAAAGGCTTTGGTCAGAAAGCGTTGCTGATCGAGGGCGATGAGCACATATTGGGTGACCTGGTTGATACAACTGAAGGGGAAGAAGCCGATGAGCAACTGCAAGGCGATCATGGAATGGGGCAGATACTCCCCACCGCCCAAGATCAGGATCAACTCACGGGCGATGAAAGGGGTGCCCACCGCTACCGGCAGCGCCAGCATCAGTAACAATCGCAAAGACAGGATATAAGCCCGCAGCAGGGACTCGCGGGCCGAGGCCGCGTAGCGGGACATCAGGGGGAAGATGGCAATAGTGAAGAACGAGGGGATGACGTTCAGGCCATCAATGTATTTGAGGGCCGCCCCGTAGTAGCCGACGACCGTGTCCCCTTTCATCGGTTTGAGCAGCAGGATGTCAATGCGGAAGAAGATAGTGGCCAGCAGATGGTTGATCATCAAGGGGAAAGAGATATCCAGCATCTGGCGCTGGAAACTGAAGTCAATATCCGTCCCCAGGCGTGGGCGGAAGCAGTGACGCAGCACCAGCGCAAAGAGGACCGCCACTGTGAACAGGTTGCCGACCACTGACACACCAGCCAGCCCCACGAACCCCCAACCCAGGAGCAACACCCCCGCTCCCAGACTGACCTTGAGCACCGTGGTCACGGTGGAGATGATGGCTGGATACTCCATCTTCTCGTAGGCGTTAAAGACAGCGCTGAGAGCATCGGCTACGTTGCCGAAGAAAAGACCCAAGGCGAAGAGGACAATGGCCGTGGCCGTATCGCGGGTCAGGCCCCCAAAGCGGGTGTACAGCAAGATGCCCAGGCCGATGAGGGGCAGCGCGGCCAGCCAGAGCATGACCCGCAAGACCACGGTGTTGTTCAGATAACGGTTAGCCTGATCACGGTCCTTGGCTACCTCGCGGGTCAGCAGGGTGCCCAGGCCAAAGATGGTCAGGATCTCAAAGTAACCGATGAAGCCGATGGCGAAAGTGTAGCGCCCCTCGCCCATGGGAGCCAATATGCGCAGCCGCAGCATGGCGAAGGCGAAATCAACGCCTTTGTTCAGCAAAGAAAGGGTCATGGGCGTCAGGCTGTTCTTAGCCACCCGCTTGACCACAGAGTCCTCGTCGCTTTCGCGGTAGAAGCGGCCCCATAGCCAGTTGGCCGCCAGCAGGCAGGTGACCACCCCGGCGATAAAGCTGACGAAGAGACCCAACTGGAAGGAACGGGGGGCATACTTGAAGCGGACGGTGTGGGCTCCGCTTGGCAGGTGCACCGCCCGGAAGTTGCCATCGGCGCGATAGATCGGAACCCCTATCTCTTCCTTCTCACCGGCCCCGAGGGGTCGCACATAGGCTTTCCAGCCGGGGAAGTAGCTGTCGGCCA
>JABAOH010118793.1_pt2 | contig 12486 bp, 17 predicted proteins | sample 7062181 | NCBI WGS metagenome assembly JABAOH01 (sample SAMN14538630, study PRJNA623070) | marine sediment metagenome | biome: marine biome [ENVO:00000428]; feature: marine pelagic biome [ENVO:01000023]; material: deep marine sediment [ENVO:00002113]; isolation source: pool of 5 deep marine... | reverse complement strand
TTGGCGGTGCGCGAGCCGGCAGCACGGGGGTGCTGGTGACGAGAGGCTGCACGTCAGCAGCGAGGGGGCCCGCTTTGGGATCCTGGCACCGGGGTGGACCTCGCGTGGCAGGGACTCCGCGCAGCCGCTCGTCGGGAGGTTCGGCACCGCCGGGAACCACTCGCTGCCGCGCAAACGTCTCATCATCCGTAAGGGGCCTTGGCTCCGTGGCAATTAGCAGTAATATCCCTACCGGGATGTTGAAAATGTGGAAACAGATTGGCGCCGCGAGACGTTGATAAGAGGTGGACCAGGGAGGACCGAGCTATGACAGATACCTTGAAGGGACGCCAGATCCAGGGTGGAGTGCGCCCCTCACGCAAGTACTCCGAGGGTCGGGTGTGTGCCCGTAAGGGCTGCGATACCAAGCTCTCCATGTACAACCGGCGCGAGTACTGCTACGCCCACGCTCCCGTCCGCTTCCCCCGGGTGCGCGGCCGCATCCTCCCCGAAGGCACCTGAGGCAAAGTCCCAACAGCCGGCGCCGCCAGGGCTTCTCCCCCCTGCCCCTTTGACGGCGCCACGAGCGAGGCCCCGGATCCCCTCCCCCGGGGCCTCGCCACGTTGTCAGCGGAGACGGGCCATCACCCGGTCGAAGACCCGACGGGGATGAGCGCCCGTGAGCACGACGCCATTGCCGAAGTGCCACCCCGGAGTGGCACCGATCCCCAGATCCAGCGCCCGCTCCATCGCCATCCGTAACCCCTCCTCCCCGGTGCCGGCCTCGAGCGCGGCCGCGACTTCATCCGGGTCGAGTCCGGCCTCGCCGGCCACCTCGACCAGCACTTCCGAATCGGAGATGTCGCGCTGTTCCGACCAATAGGCGGCGAACAGCAACCGGTGCAGGCGCGGCCACTGCGGCCGTTCCCCGGCCCAGACCGAGAGCGCCAGCGCCCGCCGGCTGTTCACCAGTCGAAGAGGTCGCCGCACCGGCAATCCCGCCGCCGCCAGCTCCGATGCCAGATGGGAGCGGACCTCGGCGCTGGTCCGTTGCGGGGCCGGCACGCCCTGCCGCGGGGTCTCCGGGTGTAGCTCGAAGGGATGCCACCGCAATTCGGCGCGGTGGCGATCACGCAAGTAGCCGGCCCGGTCCAGGGCCAGCAAGCACCACGGTCAGATGTAGTCCGACCACACCTCGATGAGCACCGCACCAGTCTCCCAGCCGGCGGGCGATAGAGAAACCCCACCCCAGGTGGGGTGCTATAGTTAGGGGCCGTCATGAGAGCGGCGCACAAGCAGGCAGCGCTCAACCGTCTGAAGACGGTACGGGGGCACCTGGACGGGGTGATCGCCATGCTCGACGCGGAGCGCTACTGCCCGGAGATCATGAAGCAGGTCTCCGCCCTGCAGGGTTCCCTGGAACGGGTGAATCGCGTTCTGCTCCAAAACCACCTGGAGACCTGTGTGACCCACGCCGTCGGCGAAGGACGCACCGCGGAGATCATCGACGAGCTCATGGAAACCATGAAATACACTGCGGCGGTCACCGGACCGGCGCCCCTCACCGACGCGGAGGAAACGGAGCCATGACCAGCACCACCTTCTCAGTTCCCGACGTTTCCTGCGGCCACTGCAAGGCCTCGATCGAAGGAGCGGTGGCGGAGCTGGCCGGGGTCACCCGGGTCGAGGTCAACATCGAGCCCAAGACGGTGGACGTCGATTTCGACGAGGACACCGTCCCGGCCCAGGCGATCGTGGACGCCATCGAGGAGCAGGGCTATACGGTGGCGCGGTGACGGAGCGGACGCCACCCGTGGCCGCCGCCCCGGGCTCGGCCCTCAAGTTCGAGGTGGAAGGCATGACCTGCGCCTCCTGTGCGGCGCGGGTGGAGCGCGTGCTCGCCAAGCAAGAAGGGGTCGGCGAGGCGGCGGTCAACTTCGCCGCCCGTGAAGCCCGGGTGGCCGTTGCCGAGCCACTCGACGCAGAACGACTCCGGGCCGCAGTGCAGAAGATCGGCTACGACCTCCACCTGATCACCGAAGAGGAGCGGCCCCAGGTCGCCGAGCGCTACGGAGAAGAAGAGCGCTATCAGTTGCGCAACTTCGTGCTGGCGGCGGTGCTCAGTGGCCCGCTGTTGCTGCTGGCGATGCTGGGCCCGGACGCCACCTGGTCACGGCTGGCGCAGGGGCTGCTGGCCACTCCGGTGCTCTTCGTGTTTGGGGCGCAGTTCCACCGGATGGCACTGAAGCAGGCCCGCTCCCTGGGCGCCAACATGGACACTTTGGTGTCGCTGGGCACCCTGGCCGCATACGGGTACTCGGTGTGGGCCCTCTTCGGCGACGAGCCGGTGTTCTTCGACACCGCCGGCGTCATCATCACCCTGATCTTGCTCGGCAGGTTCTTCGAGGCGCGGGCCAAGGGCCGGGCCTCTACCGCGATCACCAAGCTGCTGGAGCTGGGTGCCAAGCAGGCGCGCCTGCGGCGGGATGGGGTGGAGATCACCATCCCCGTCGAGGAGGTGCGCCCGGGGGACCTGATGGTCGTCCGCCCCGGCGAGAAGGTCCCCACCGACGGCGTGATCGTGGGGGGCCATTCCTCACTCGACGAGAGCATGCTCACCGGCGAGTCGCTCCCGGTGGACAAAGCACCTGGCGACGATGTCTTCGGCGCCACGATCAACCAGCAGGGCCACCTCACGGTGCGGGCCACCCGAGTGGGGGCGGAAACAGCGCTCGCGCAGATCGTCAAGCTCGTCGAGGACGCCCAAGCTACCAAGGCCCCCATCCAGAAGCTCGCCGACCGGGTGGCGGGGATCTTCGTGCCGTCGGTGATCGCGGTGGCCGCAGTCACCTTCGGTGGCTGGTTGCTGGCGGGCTCCACACTCGCCGAGGCGGTGCGCAACGCGGTAGCCGTGCTGATCATCGCCTGTCCCTGCGCGCTGGGCTTGGCGACCCCCACCGCCATCATGGTGGGCAGCGGGAGAGGCGCCGAGCTGGGCGTCATCTTCAAAGGCGCCCAGATCTTCGAGCGTTCCCGGGGCATCGACGTGGTCGTCTTCGACAAGACGGGCACTCTCACGCGAGGCCTGATGGACCTCACCGACGTGGTGGCCGGCGAGAACGAGAACCGTTTCCTCTACCTGGCCGGCACGGTGGAAGGCGCCAGCGGCCACCCGATTGCCCGCGCGGTAGCGCTGGGAGTGGAGGAACGCGGCATCGAGCTCGGGAGCATCACCGACTTCGAGAGCGTCGCGGGGTTGGGGGTGCGCGGCGCCGTCGATGGCCTGGAAGTGGTCGTCGGCAAGACCAAGTTCCTCGCCGATCGGGGTTACCTCATCCCGGCCTCGCTCGCCGAGGCTCTGGAACGCCTGGAGAGCGCAGGCAAGACGGCCTTCCTGGCGGGATGGGACGGGGAAGCTCGCGGGGCCTTGGCGGTCGCCGATCTGCTGCGCCCTTCTGCCACCCCCGCGGTTCGGGGCCTGCGCGAGATGGGCGTCGACGTGGCGATGATCACCGGTGACAACCACCGCACCGCCCAGGCCATCGGCCGGCAGGTGGGAATCAACGAGGTGATGGCGGAAGTGCTGCCCGCCGTCAAGGTGCAGGAGGTACGTCGCCTCCAAGACACAGGCCGCGCCGTGGCCTTCGTCGGCGACGGCATCAACGATGCTCCCGCCCTCACCCAGGCCGACCTGGGAATGGCGGTAGGGACCGGGACCGACATCGCCATCGAGGCCGGCGACGTCATCCTCATGTCGGGCGACCCGGCTCTCGCCGAGACGACGATGCGGCTGGCGCGGGCCACCTTCCGCACCATCAAGCAGAACCTCTTCTGGGCCTTCTTCTACAACACCGCCGCCATCCCGCTGGCGGCGCTCGGGCTGCTGAATCCGATGGTGGCGGCAGCAGCCATGGCCTTCTCCAGCGTGTCCGTGGTCTCCAATAGCTTGCGGCTGCGCCGTTTCTCAGGCCGCCGCTGAGCCCCTCCACTCGGCGCGCTGCCCTTCTGGCAATTGCCGCCGCTCCACCCCCGAGGCGGCGGAGCTCAGCTTGCAGCAATCAGCTTCGTTCCGGCGGGTCGTCGCAGCAAGAGCCCGCGGCCGGAAGAGCCACGCCGTGACTCCACCGGGCACCCACTACCCTGGGCGCGATGGAAGCCGTGGAGTGGACCGCTCGCCCCGATCTCCGCAACCCGGTCGCGGTGGTCGCCTTCGAAGGATGGGGAGATGCCGCCGAAGCGTCGAGCGAAGCGGCGACGTTCCTTCTGGAGCACTCGCCACGTGCCGAGCCGTTCGCGGTGATCCTGCCGGAAGAGTTCACCAACTTCCAGCTCCAGCGCCCCACCGTCGCCATCGACGAACTGGGCACCCGGCACGTGCATTGGCCCGCCACCACCTGCTACGCGCTGGAGCTGCCCGATCACCCCATCGACATGGTTGTGGTCCTGGGCGACGAACCACACCTGCGCTGGAGTGCTTTCAGCGGCCATTTGATGGACATCCTGCGCGCGATCGGGGTGCAGCGGGTGATAACCATGGGCGCATTCCTCGGCCAGGTGCCCCACACCCGTCCGGTCCCCATCATCGGAGTGTCCAGCCAACCCGAGTTGGTGGAGCGCTACGGACTGCTCAGCTCGAACTACGAAGGCCCCACCGGCATCGTGGGGGTGCTCAACGAAGCCTTCGGCCGGGCCGGCTTCGAGTCGCTGAGCCTGTGGGCGGCCGTTCCCCACTACCTCGCCGCCAACGAGAACCCCAAGGCGACCCGGGCTCTCCTCGCCAAGCTGACCCAGATCACCGGAGTCCTCCTCGATGCCTCCGAGCTGGACGCAGAGGTCGCCGACTTCGAGGAGCGGGTGACCGCGGCGGTGCGCAGCTCCTCCGATCTGGTGCGCTACGTGGAGGCTTTGGAGAAGAGCCAGGCAGACGAGCAGCCCACCCTGGCGGCGCCCGAGGCTGCCCAGCAGTTGGTGGAGGAGATCGAGCGCTTTCTCCGCGAGGAGTAGCTGCCGCAGGGAGGCGGTTTTCGCTTCACCGGCAGGGGCCACCGCGGTACCGCTAGCATCCCCGCCCGAACAAGCGCGGAGGGGAACCCATGGCCGAACCGTATTCAGCGCCGCAGCGGAAGAGCCAGGCGACCACTGCCCTCGTATTGGGCATCCTGGGTCTGGTCTGCTGCGGGGTACTGGCGCCCATCGCCTGGTATCTGGGCAACGAGGAGCTGAAGGCCATCAACGCCGGGCAGCTGCCCGCCACTACCGAGGGCATGGCCCGTGCCGGGATGATCCTCGGGATCATCGGCACCATACTGCTGGCCATCGGGCTGGCGTTCCTGCTCTTCGGCGGGGGTCTGGCCTTCCTCACCGATCTGGACCAATGAGCACCCTGAGGTCGTACCTGCGGCGCCGCGGCCGGCTGCTGCTGATACCGGCCGGCCTGGCGGCGGTGGTGGGGTTGCGGCTGTGGACCCCCTCCGACGACGCCGGCTCCTCCATCTGCTTCTACCGGCGTTGTTTCGGCGCCGCCTGCCCCGGCTGCGGTATGACCCGGGCGCTCGCTCACCTGGTCAAGGGTGACTGGTCTACCGCGGTGTGGTACCACCCGCTGGTACCGCTGGTGGCGCTGCAGGCCGTACTGGCCTGGGCGCTGTGGAGCCTGGTCGCCACCGGAAGGCTGCGGCCGGTGGCGCGGCGGTGGGTGGACCGTTGGGTGGCCGGCAACGCGGTGCTGCTGCTGGGAGTGTGGATCGCTCGGGCCCTCACCGGTACCTTGCCCCCGGTGTGATGCTCGGGGGCGCATGGCCGCCTCAGCGGCCGCCGCGCCCCTCACCGGCGGCGAAGCGGGCCGCCCCGGCCGCCGCCACGTCGAGGACGCCCAGGGCGTGGCGCCGTTCCAGCTCCAGACCCTCGGCCAGCGGCCGGCCCAGTCCCTCCAGCACCGCGCGGCGGTCGGAGCGCACCGTCGGCTGAGGAAACGAGGCGATCTGCTCCGCCAGCTCCACCGCCGCTTCGAGATGGCGGCCCGCCTCCACCACCCGGTCGACCAGCCCGATGCGAGCTGCTTCGGCGGCATCGACGGGACGCCCGGTGAGAATCATGTCCAGCGCCCGGCCGATGCCCACCAAGCGCGGCAACCGCTGGGTGCCTCCGTCCCCCAACGGCACCCCGAAGCGCCGTTCGAAACAGCCGAACACGGCGTCTTCCCCAGCCACTCGTAGGTCGCACCACAATGCCATCTCCAGCCCGCCGGCCACACAGTGACCGCCCACCGCGGCGATGGTGGGCTTGTCCACGTTGCGGCGGGTGCAGCCGAGGAATCCCTCCGGCTGATCAACCAGATCGAATGACTTGAGATCGGCCCCCGCGCTGAACGCTCGGCCAGCGCCGGTGAGCACCGCGACCGCGGCGTGATCATCGCCGTCGAACCGGTGCCATGCTGCCGCCAGAGCGGTGGCGGTGGCCCGATCGATGGCGTTGCGGCGCTCCGGCCGGTCAATGGTGACGATCGCCACCGGCCCTCGCCGTTGGTAGTGGACGGCCATTGCGGCTCCTCCTTCCCCCGTAACATGACCCCCATGATCTGGGAGACGGGCTGCGGTGCCTTTCGACTCTATGCCATCGAAGACGGTTGGTTCTTCACCGCCCCCGGAGACATGTTTCCCGACTCCGATCCGATGGTCTGGGAGAAGCAGGCTCACTACCTCACGCCCGAAGGAATGCTGCGCATCAGCCTGGGCTGCTTCCTGGTCGCCGGACCGGACGTCCTGGTGATGGTGGACAGCGGGATGGGCACGGTGCCGGCGGGAATGCTGCCGCCCGGAGCCGAGGCAGGGCTCATGCCCCAGGCCCTCGCCAGTCTCGGCCTCGACCCGGCAAAGGTGACCGCGGTGGTGCACACCCACCTCCACCTCGACCACTGGGGCGGCGACCTCACCAGGGAAGGCGCGGCGTTCTTTCCCAACGCCTCCGTCTACGTCCACCGAAGGGAGCTGACGTACTGGCTGGAGACGGCCGCGTCCCCCACCGCCTCCATGGTGCGGGCGCGCTTCAGACCGTTCGTGGAGCAGGGCCGCGTCGTCCCCCTCGACGCCGACTCCGAGGTGGCACCGGGGGTCACCGCCACCGAGACGTTCGGGCACACACCCGGTCACTTGTCGGTGGTGATCGCGTCACGGGGAGAGCGCACCTTCATCCTCGGCGACGTGGCCCACCACCCGCTGCAAGCCGGCAACCCGGACTGGAGGATGCACGCCGACATCGACGCCCCCGCCGCGGGGCGCACCCGGCACCGGATATTCGCCGAGCTCGCCGACGCGGGAGCCCTCGTCGCCGGCGGGCACTTCCCCGGCCCCGGCATCGGCCGGGTGCGAGCCGGCGCCACCCGGTGGGCGTTCGTCTCGGACACCGTCGCACAGGTGAACGGCGAGGCGACGTGGGGTTCGTAGCCTGGCTGCACTTGGTCTCCGCGGCGGTGTGGCTCGGGGGACTGATAACCATCGGAGCGCTCGTACCGGTGCTGCGCCGGACGGGACTGAATCGACAGCAACTGCGGGCCGTGGCCCGTCAGTTCGGCATCGTGTCCTGGTGGGCGATGGCGGTGGCGGTGCTCACTGGGATGGTGCGCTTCTGGCCCCTGCGCGAGGCGCTGGCACTAGATAGTGGTTTTCGCGCCGCCGTTGCCTTCAAGGGAGTCTTGGTAGGAGTCGTCATCGTTCTGGCCTACTGGCACCAGACCGCAGCCTCCGAGCAGAGCCCGCAGATGCGCGGTTTGGTGGAGGGGTCGATTCTGCTGGCCAGCTTGGGAATCTTCGCGGCCGCCGTGGCTCTGTGAGGAAGCGCCGCGTCGGGCCCGTCGGGGCAGGACTACTTCTTGCGCTTGTGCCGGTTGGCCTTCAAGCGCTTGCGGTACTTGTGCTTGCTCATCTTCTTGCGTCGCTTCTTGATGAGCGAACCCATCGACACCCCAATAGCGGACGGCGGGGCCATAGCTTGGCGGTTCAACGGGCAACAAGCAAGCCGGTACCGGCCTGGGAGGGGTGGCCTACGCACCCGCGTTCGCCGGCGGCCGCTATTCGAGGCCGCGGTGGTCGACCTCGGGGGTGAGCACTCTGCCCAGGTCTCCCAGCACCGCGGCGAGCTCGGCAACTACGTCGGGACGCCTCTCGATCGCGGTCAGTGCCAGCACCGACGGCCCGCCCCCGCTCCAGCAGGCGTGGCACGCGCCCGCCCTGCGGGCGACCGCCATCAGCTCCCCCGCCAGCGGATGCAGTGCGGCCCGTGGTATCTCGTGGAGCTCGTCGCCACCGGCGCTCGCCAGCAGCTCCATGTCGGCCGTGCGCAGCCCTTCCACCAGCGCAATAGCCCGCGCCACGCTCCGCACCGCCACCGGCAAGGGGACGGCATCCGGCAGCACCCGGCGTGCCTCGCCGGTCCGCAGTGGACGGTGGGGCACGGCCACCACCGGGAGCAGCGAGGGATGCAGCTCGAGGCGCATCACCTCGCCCTGGGGACCGGCTGCCACCAGCCCGCCGTACACCGCGGCGGCCGCATTGTCGGGGTGGCCTTCCATCTCCCGCACCAGCTCGAAGACCGCCTCGGGCTTGGGCTCCTCCCCGGTCGCTCGCCACGCCGCCGCTGCCGCCGCCGCGGCGGCGGCAGCCGAGGAGCCGAGCCCCCGGGTGACGGGAATCTCGCTCTCCACGCTGAGCGCTACCGGGCACTCTTCTCCGACGGCGCGACGAGCCGCCTCCAGCACCGCATCCGCCTCCCCCGGCTGGGGACGCTCCACCCCCACGTGGCGGACGGTCCACACTGCTGCGGGCTCGGCGACCACGCGGCAGCGGAGATCGAGGGCCAGACCCAATGAGTCGAAGGCGGGCCCCAGGTTGGCTGCGGAGGCCGGTGCCGAAGCCTCAGCCACGCGAGCCGGTCTCCATCTCCACGGAGACGTTGCGGGCGCCGGGGAACCGGGCGCGCAGCGCGGCCTCGACCTTCTCGATGCTCTGTTCTACCTCGGCCTGCGACAGGCCGGCGACGAAGTCGACCTCGAGGTTCACCAGGATCTCTTGGGGACCCATGTGCATGGTCAGCAGCTCCCCCACGCCGGCGACCTCGGGCAAGGCGAGCACGGCGGACCGCATCGCGGCGCGGTCGGAACGGCTGGCCGCCTCCCCGATGAGGAGAGCCTTGGTCTCCACCGCCAGCACCACGGCGACGGTGGCAAGGATCAAGGCGATGCCGAGCGACGCCACGCCGTCCCACACCGCGTTGCCGGTGGCCGCCGACAACCCAACTCCGGCAAGAGCTACGAGCAGGCCGGCCATGGCGGCCGCGTCCTCCAACAGCACCACGAGGATGGCGCTGTCCTTGCTGGCGCGCATCGCCCTCCACACGTTCCGCGAGCCCCGGTACCGGTTGAACTCGCGGGCGGCCACGTAGAAGGTCACCCCTTCGATGCAGATGGCCGCCGCCAGCACCACGAAGTTGGGAGCCAGGTTGGTGAGCTCGTGGGGATGGCGCACCGCGTCGAGTCCGTGCTGGAAGGAGAGCACTGCGCCGCCCACGAAGAGCATCACCGCCACCATGAAGCTCCAGAAATAGACCTCCTTGCCGCGTCCGAAGGGGTGCACGGCGGTGGCGGGTCGACGCGACACCAACATTCCCCACAGCAGGAGTGCCTGGTTGCCGGCGTCGGCCACGGAGTGGAAGCCCTCGGAGAGCATCGCCACACTGCCGGACAGTGCCGCCACCACGAATTTGGACACCGCGATGATCGTGTTACCGATCAGCGCAGCCAGTACTGCGATTCGAGAGCCCTCGGCTGCCATTCCATCGACAGTCTAAGAAGTCACCACACCGTCACCTGCGAGCCATGTCCGGTCACGTTGCCAGCTCGCGCACTTCGTCACGCCGCACGGTGCCGCCGATGGCGGCGCCGTCGGCGTCCCAGCGGAGGCGAATCGTCGAAGGGAACCCCACTTCGGCCCCTTGATGTACGTCGATGGCGCCGCTCACACGACCGGCAGCCTGCAGTCGCGCCGCCAGCGCCACCGCGGCGCTGCCGGTGGCCGGATCCTCGGGAACCCCGACCCCGGGGGCGAAGAAGCGAGCCTTCACGGCGGCGGAGCTCTCCCAGGCGTACAGGTACACCATCGGTCCGGTGCCTTGCGGGGTGGGAGCCGCCGCCACCTCCTGCGGGCTTGCCAGCTCGAGGAGCAGATAGGGAAGCGGCATCCGCACCCACGCCGCGGCGACGGGGGGCGGCAGGCCGAGACCGGCGGCGAGCTGCTCACCGTCGTCGGCCGATTCCACCTCCTGGTCCAGGGGGATCTCGATCCATACCGTGCCGTTCTCGCGGCGCAGCCCCACCTCGCCGATGGGGCAACGTATCCGGCTCGGACCGCCCGGGCCCAGCTCGGTCAGCACCCATCCGGCGCCCACCAGCGGGTGGCCCGCGAAAGGGAGCTCGCGAGCCGGGGTGAAGATACGAACCTCGGGGGTACCGCCCTGCCGCCAGTCCACGAAGATCGTCTCCGAGAAGCCCAGCTCGGCGGCGATGCGCTGCATCGCGGCTTGATCGAGGCCGGTGACGTCGGTAACGACGCCGAGGTGGTTTCCGCCCTCCTCTCCGTCGGTGAAGACCCTGAGCACATAGCAGTGACGCGACAAGTCTCACCCTCCCCGGTGACCGCGGCCACGATAACGCTACGGTGGACGGCGATGATCGACATCCTGGGCCTGGATACCCTGTTCGCCGAGCTGGTGCTGGCAGTCGGCCTGGCGTTACTGCTGGGAAACGGCTTTGCACTGTGGACGAACCGGCAGGGGAGGCGCCCGGCGGACGCCGAGGGGGAGTTGCGCACGGGCCGGGTGCGGTTCCTGATGGTGGTGGGAACGCTGATGGTGGTGTGGGGTGCCGCCAGCCTGCTGGCCTGAAGCAGCGGCGGCGGCGCGCTGGTAACCTGCGGGGTCAAGCGGATGTAGTTCAATGGTAGAACACAAGCTTCCCAAGCTTGGGATGGGGGTTCGATTCCCCTCATCCGCTCCAGAGAGGCGACCCGGCGGGGTCGTCTCCTGTGTCTGAGCGGTCACGCCCGAGCACCCGGGGGGCGCGGCCGGGTAACCACGGAGGCGAAGTGATCTTCTCGGACCACTCGATCAAGGAGGCCATCGCCGACGGGCGCATCGTGATCGACCCCTACGACGAGGCGTTCGTGCAACCTTCCAGCGTCGACTTGCGGGTGGACCGGCTCTTTCGGGTGTTCGAGAACCATCGCTACCCGTACATCGATCCCCGCAGTGCCCAGTGGGAACTGACCAACTTGGTGGAGGTGGAGGAGGACGACACGTTCGTTCTCCATCCCAGTGAGTTCGTTCTCGGATCCACCTTCGAGCGGGTACGGCTCGCCGACGACATCGTGGCCCGCCTGGAGGGCAAGTCCAGTCTGGGCCGGCTGGGTCTGCTCATTCACTCCACTGCCGGATTCGTCGATCCCGGGTTCGAGGGCCACCTCACGCTGGAGCTGTCCAACGTGGCCAACCTGCCCATCGCCATCTATCCCGGCATGAAGATCGGGCAGATCTCCTTCTATCAGCTCACCACCCCGGCCGACGCTCCCTACGGGAGCGAGGCGGCCCGCTCCAAATACCAGGGCCAGCGGGGACCCACCCCCAGCAAGATCCACGAGGACTTCCCCGGATAGGGATGGCGCGCCGATCCGTCGCGCCGCAGGACATCGCGGCGGCGCGGACGCTTGGGGAGGCGAGAGGTCCATACTGAGGTGACATTGAACGACGCCGGCGGCGACGCCCTGCCCAAGCTCTACACCGAGCTGGCCTCGTGGTTTCACTTGCTCACCGCGCCCGCTGAATACGCCGCCGAGGCGGAGCACTACCGGCAATCCATCGTTGCGGCCGCGTCGCGGCCGGTGGAAACCCTGCTCGAGCTGGGGAGCGGGGGCGGCAACAACGCCTCCCACCTCAAGGCGCACTTCAGCCTGACGCTCGTCGATCGCTCACCCGACATGCTCGAGTTGAGTCGGGGCATCAACCCCGAGTGCGAGCACATAGAGGGCGATATGCGGACCGTGAGGCTGACTCGAGAGTTCGATGCCGTCTTCGTACACGACGCGATCGACTACGTGACCACCTGCGCAGACCTGCGGGCTGTCATGGAGACGGCCTTCCTCCATTGCCGGCCGGGCGGCGTCGCCCTCTTCGTCCCGGACCACATCCGCGAGCGGTTTCGGCCCGCGACCGACCACGGCGGCCACGACGGAGGCACCCGCAGCCTCCGCTACCTCGAGTGGACGTGGGATCCCGATCCCATAGACAGCACCTACCTGGTGGACTTCGCCTACCTCCTCCGCGACGTGGACGGGTCCGTCCGCGTCATCCACGACCGTCATGTCTGCGGTCTCTTCAGGCGCGCCGAGTGGCTGTCGCTCCTGGGGGAGGTCGGCTTCCGCGCCGCAACCCTCGCCGCCCCTACGGATGACCAAGCAGCCGGCG
>JABAOH010000111.1_pt9 | contig 12489 bp, 8 predicted proteins | sample 7062181 | NCBI WGS metagenome assembly JABAOH01 (sample SAMN14538630, study PRJNA623070) | marine sediment metagenome | biome: marine biome [ENVO:00000428]; feature: marine pelagic biome [ENVO:01000023]; material: deep marine sediment [ENVO:00002113]; isolation source: pool of 5 deep marine... | reverse complement strand
ATCTATCCAGTGCAAAGCGACGGGAGTCTGGGCAAGCATGTTAACATGGTCTTTGGCTATAGCTGATGACGGCCAGATCGCACGCTTTCGGTCCACCAAAGACCTGCGGATACCAATGAAGGACATTACGGATAGGCAGCAGTCGGCGCTCTACTGATTCTTCGATACCTGGCGCATAGTCCGAGTATTCACTTTCTCCACCTTCCGCAACATGCAGGCGGAGCGGTTCCGTCGGGGGTGGGGGAGCGGCCTTCGCCATCCTACTTCGCCATCCTACTTCGCCAAGGCTTCGTAGGACAAGAGGCTTCGGCGCCCAAGAAAACGCGGAGTGGGCCGATAAGCCGGGTCTTTCGGGTTACCTCTTTTCGCGGTTGATCATCTACTTCAAGAAAACACCCCGCGGGGGAGCCGATTCTCCTGAGTTCCGAGACTTCCTCTTGGGCACGCGCCCCAAGACCGCGAAAGAACGGTATTTTGTGCAGTTTTTCGCCGCAATCCAACAAAGGAGCATTTTGGGGAGCATTCAATGCCAGGCTGGATATTATCGTATGCTAGAATCTAACAGAGAGCGGTTCGATAGTCTTAATGGTAGGTATGTGAAGATGACGAGGCCAATGATTGGTTTGCTTGTACTTGTTCTGCTTCTTGTATTCACCGTATCGGCGAATTCTGAAGAAATCGGAGTGATGCCGACTGCTGACATGGAGGAGGCAGGTTCGAACTCGCCGCACCGGATATTCACACCAACGGAAGAAGAGATTGCATCTGCAAAGAGTATTGGAGAGCAGATGCGACGTTCGGACAAGACAGTAGAGGAGTTAATGGCACTATGGTCGCAGCCGGTGCCTGGGGCTGATGGAAGAGCTGTCATAATGGTGCCGATAGTAAGGGTTGCGGTGGCGGCTTACGAAGCGGAGAGATTACATAAGCTCGAGGCGGAAAAGCAACGCGCAATAGAGACTGCCCTTGAAACAGATAAGAATTACATTACTTTTCAAGTCTGGATTAGAAACAAAGGAAAGGTAAATTGGCTCTGGCCGACTGATGTGAAGCCTGGGGATAAGAAAGCACTCGAAAGCGTGAACTTCGTGTTGGCGGATGACGAGGGCGGCTTCCATCAACCGGTTACTCCGGGCGCTGACAGGAAGATCAAGAAAGAACAAACCAATGTGGGATCACCTGTTCCTGTGACGGTCTTCCCTCATGCGGGTGATTTCTGGTTCAGTATACCGCTCTTCAGAAAGCAGCGTCGAATAGACTTCACGGCGAAATACGATGTTTCTTTCAACCTATATGACGCTGAAAGCGGGTTGCCAATCTTTGATTCATCAGCCGAAACAGCGAGTCTGAGAATAGTCGGTGAACGCGGAGAAAAGAAAGTTGACTTTCAACTTGATGAATTGCAGAAGGTAAGATCTAAGGAGACAAGATCCAAATAGCGATACTCATTCGATTGCCGCTGCCAACTGCCACTGTGTGCTGAGTCCGTAACGCCGGCTTTACGCTTCTATTGTTCCTGCTCCTCACCCCACAACCTGTTCGATGAAGTCATCGAGAAGAAGATCTATCTAATAGGGAATCTATCTCGGCGAAGCGCAAGGGGACAAAGATAAGGTAGGCGCCCAAGAGCGCGAAAACTACGTCTCGAACAATCAATCCCCAGCCTATCCGCTCGCTCGTCGCCGCAACGGAGAAACACCCACACGGAATGTCGATACCGCGTGCCATCGCCAGCCCCGCCGCTAGTATGAAAACGCCAAAGAGTGCGCATGCGACCACTGCGCCGCTGCGTCGCAGCAGGCCCAACAACAGCGTGGCGCCGGTAAGCAGCTCTATCCAGGGCAAGGTCATGGCGACCAGATTGACGAGTTCGGGATGAAGCAACCTGTATCCGTATATTATGCGTGCAAGCTCTCCGGTGTGACTGACTTTGTGTATGCCCGCGTAAAGCAAGACCGCTGCAAGCGTCAGGCGCGCAACCACGAGAGCGATTGGATGCAGCAAGATGCGGGAAGCTATTCGGCTGCCGCGGAACGACAGTGTCATGAACCTGCCTCGTCGCCTGAAAATGACGGATAACCAGCTTCTTGCCAACCATCCCAACCCTCAAACATAAGCACGACATTGCCATAACCTGCGGCTGAGAGTCTTGCGCTTAATCGAGCGCCCCTATCGCACATCATGTCATCGCAGTAACAAATCAGTAGTGAAGCGGCGCCCAACTGCTCCTGCATGCGAAGAGATTGGTCATCGAAATCCTTGATATACAGATTGACGGCACTCTCGATGTGACCTTCAGTGAATTCTTCCGGCGGGCGGGCGTCGAGAATGAGGACCCCCTCTTCGCCCAGTCGCATTCTCACTTCTTCAATTCCAATATAATCGACTTCCGGTGGAATTTCCGGCCTCAGACTTTCCTCCGAGGCGAAAAGAGCCAGACTATTTGAAGAGAAGTGATTCGACAATAGACCCAGACAAATCGCCAAGATGATAATCGCCGCCGCCCCGAGCGACGTCGCTGACTGGTCATCAGACGTTGTATGAAGGTTCATTCACCGGCTCCCTCATTTGCTGGCACAATACTGCCATAAAGCACCATGCTTAGACGGGACTGGCGTTCTGAATCCGTCGTAATGATTATGCTGCTTGAAAGCCGTCCGGGTTCGTCCACAGGTCCCGCGGTGACGTCGAACTCATAACCTCCTCCTTCGGCTTCTCTTACTTCCGACAGGTGCACATTGGGTGAGGTCGCGCTTAGCTCGAGGATACGGAACGGCGTGCCCAGTTCCGATTGCACGCACACGGTCTGAGTTGTGGTCGCACCCACAGCAAGTTTTCCAATACGCACAAACGTGGGCGTAACATCAATATCTCGGTTAACCTTGCCGGTCAAAACCAAGGTTAAGCGCGGATTCTTCGGATCGTTCGATTCAACATAGACCTTCTTCTTGACTTTCCCCTTGAACCCTCTGCTGCGGAATTTTACACCGATACGTCCGCTCTCGCCGGGAGCAAGCTGCTTCGATGTCGCCAGCGCAGCCGTACAGCCACAGCTTGTCTTAACACTGTCTATAAGCAGCATGCCCTTTCCCCGGTTTTCAAAGGAAAATGACTCCTCTACTACATCTCCTTCTTGGACTGTTCCGAAATCACGCGTAGACTCTTCTGCGAATATCAAGGGTTCGAGCCGGCCGACAGCCACATTGTTCTTCGGCGTCTCATTCTCAGCAGGTGAAGGCTCAACTGTCGTCGGCGTCGCTGAAGTACTATTGTCCTTCAGCGAGGGTGCGGGCTGTGTTGTTTTGACTTTGCGCACAGGTGGGTCAGGCTGTGCTGCCTGGTTGCGCGGTGGAGAAGAAGCAACCGGAGGCTCCTCTTTCGGCTTTGCTTCGCTGACGTTCTGCCGCTTGACAGAAGGCCCAGGTTCTTCCGGTGCAGGATTATCCGGCATCGCCTGTGCAACTGGCGTCTCGGCTGTCGCAGGTGCATCCATCGGAGGGCTTGCGGATCTTTGAGTGTCGCTTTTCGCAGCATTGAAGACATTGCCTTTCGACCAGCCCGCGATATAACCTGCGGCAAAGGCGCTGCCGGCGAAGATTATCAGGATTAATATGAACCTTAGTGATGTCCTCATCCGAGCAACTCCATAATAACACTAATTGAATATACTATTGAGTGGCCTATAATTATTGGGTAACAATCTGCGAGATGACGCCCGCCTGTGATGTGACGGGCGTCATCTGTCTGCTGCCAATGACCAAGCTTCTCACTTGCTCATTGCAGGTCCTTACCAGCATACTACTTGACTTTCGTCCCTGCTGCACAGTCCGGAACAGTACCGTCACTCGCCATATTCCTGGATTCCCTGGGATTGGCGTTGGTGTTCACGAAGCCATCCGGGAACGGCTCTTCGGTGCCGCTGTTGTTAAACTCATCCAGCGGCATAATCGCATAGCCTATCTCCTCAGAAGTCGCATCCGGATTGCACAACACTGCCAACCCGTCTTCAATCGCGCTGCCGGCAGATGATCCGAACATGCACTCATTGAACATCGCCGCCAGGATATGCTGTGCCAATGTGGGCCGGTTACCGCCGCTTGTGCGCCAGAAGATCGCCATGGCATCATAGGCGTTCACTTCACAGCCATCGCACAGCACTATCGTGCTGCCGTTGCTGTTGTCTAAGTTGTCGGTGAGGCACTCAAAGGCGGCCAGCAACTGCACCGGATGGGTGAACCAGTAACCCGGTGTGCGGGTCACATTGCTGGGACACTCCATCTCACAAGTGGAAGAAGCCTCTTCAAAACCTTCAGGCGGGATCCTGTTCGGCAGTACGTCGTCAGTGATGGTCGCATAGGCCTGGGTTGTGTTGGTGATAGGTATGTCGCAATCTTCCTCGGTCAACTGACGTTCAGCAACTATGTCCTGACACTCGCCTGGGGCCAGAGTCACGATTTGATCTATCCCAAGCTCAGGATCAACTACATGGACGTCAAGGCTGATATCACCAGTGTTGCAGATAGTTATGGTCCAGGTAAGCAGCTGATTCGGTGGATCGCCAGTGAGTTCACAGATCTTCTCGATCGTAAACTCAGGCTCCACCAAATCAACACTTACACTGCAAGGGCTCTCGTTGGTAACTGGTTCACCAGTAGCTTCAGACATACCTGAGACAGTCATGATATTGACCAGCGGATCGGGATCGCCCGGCTGGACCTCGTAAGGCACTTGTGTGGACCACTCCTCGCCTGGTGCCAATACTGGTGGCACTGGCATAGGCCCGAGCAGGTCGTCGTTCATGACGACTTCAACCAACGTTACCTCTCCGCAGTTCCTTACCCACAAGGTATAGGTAATGGTGTCGCCTTCTTTGGAAACCTCGGTATCCGCAGACTTCTCGCATTCAATGCAGGGTTCCACAGCGACAATGCAGGTATCTTGCGCTGTGATAGGATCGGGTGGGATGATGTTGGGCAGTATCTCGTCCGTGATTGTCGCCTGCGCGCTCGCTGTATCACTAATCTCAGGCGCGTCCCCTGGCTCTACCACGTGGGTAGCCGTGATTACCCTGCATTCGCCAGGTGCTACAGCTGTCTCAACCTGGTCGATTCCGGCAGTCGGGTCTACCACGTGGATATCAAGAGTCACCGGCGCATTGTGCGCAGGGCTCGTATTACAAACTGTGATAGTCCAGGTCAGTGTTTCGCCTATCCCTACTGGATCAGGCTCACAAGTCTTTTCTATCGATATGCTCGGCTGTATCAGTTTGACTTCAGCCGTAGCTTCACAGATAGAATTCGGAGCTATCGCCGGGTCGCACGCATCGGCACCAGTGGCGTCCTCTGCATACACTGTCACTGTATTCGATAGTATCTCTGCCGTTTCGCACTCATCCGGTCCTGAGCCAACGACATACGGAATCGTTGCACATACTGTCTCGCCGGGCGCTGGGATGACCGGGAAGTTTAGGGAAATATCACCCAGCAGAGTGTCATTGACTGTCATATTCTGTAACTCGGTTTCGGCGTCTGAGCAGTTGGTGATACATATTTCGTAATTAACCGTATCACCGCACTTGGTGACTTCTACATCCGGCGTCTTAGTTATCTGGATGCAAGGCTGGAGAAGCACAATTCCAACCTGTGTTGATACAGACTGTTCAAGCCCAGTTGCGTCCTGCAGATTGCCGGTTAGCGTAGCTCTTGCAATGACGAACTGGACATCTGGATTCAGTCCCGCCAGGCTGAAGGCAAGCTCAGGATCAGTACCTGAGTTGTAGTTTAGTGTCGTTCCATCAGCCGGGAAAGAAATGCCGCTATCCAGCACCACGGCAACAGCGGAGGGTTGTCCATCCGCGCCCGGAGGGAAGAATTCAACTATGACATTTTCCATATCACAGTTAGTTCCGGGCGGGTTTGGATTGTTCATAAATTCGACGGTATAGAATACCGTTTCATTTATGTGATAAGGAGTCCCCTTGTCAGGTGACAGGGATGAGTCTACATCGATGCCGAAACAGCCTGGAGGATCAGGCACGGCAGACCATGCCATACCAAACATGGTCATGAACAGAATCCCTGTCAGCAACACCGAAAAGGCTCTGCACCTCATTCTCAGCCTCCTAAGCATTCTTTTATGACACAGCATCTTCTAGTGCGGCTCGTTTACGCCGAAACCCACGGAACAGCCTGCAATTCACCTCCATTCCGGTTTGTAGAATGACGTGACGATGACTGCGATCACTGTTCGTTCTGCGTTCATTCCAGATATACCAGATATAAATGTTACTGATGAACTTGCGGAGACCGCCGTCACATAACCGACAATTTGCGCAAGAATGTCCGTTTCTTGGCACAAGTCCGGGGAAGCTACTCTCGAGGAGTTTCTAGATAATCCAAGTTCTCGGAGTCGGCTGAAACTAAGAGGCGCTTCCTGCAGTAGCGGCAGGTTCAATTACGGCAAGAAGGCCCATAGCCTTCTTGATCGATTGCTTATTCTCAGGGACAGGATCCTTCTACCACTGCATAACCGGATCACGAAAGGTGATGTCAGAATAGAAACAGGGGAGCAGGCGATTGGCCTGCTCCCCTGTATGTTATCTTCGCTTGTAGATACCGCGATTACTCGACACTGCCCACGATTACGGGATTCGATGGATCACTCACATCGAAGATCTGGAGCCCCGCAGTGTCGTCGGCTATATAGGCGTAGCTGCCCAAGACAGCTAAGCCATTTGGTGCTGTGGGGACGTAACGGGTTGACACAGTAGTAGGCGAAGAAGGATTTGCCACGTTTATAACTTTAATCCCACCATTTCCAGGGATTTGCCAGCTTTCGTAAGCTGTGAAGACGAAGTTGTCCTGCACAGCAAACTCGACGGGAACAGACGCTACATATTTTTCTGATAAATAAATGGGATATTCAGAATCGTTTGCATCCAACACCACAAGGCCGCCATAAGGAACACCGTCTGTAAAGATGAAGCTAGGCTTGCTGGCGATAGTCGTGATGGAACCCAGAATACGAGGCGATGTTATCGGTGCTTCCCACATGGCTGGCGCGCTGGGAACGCTGACATCAACTACATATATGCTGGTGACGTAAGCTGCGACATAGGCGTAGTTGCCCTCTAATGCGATTCCCATAGGAACCGCCAAGATCGGTAGATTGGCGACCACCACGGGATTGCTGCGATTCTGTATATCTAAGATCTTAATGGAAGACTCTATACCTGATGTGTAGACGGTCACGTAGGCATATTCGCCCTCAGCAGCGATCCCAGTTACGGCCGCCGTGTTAAGTGAACCTAGCTTAGTCGGGTCAGTCGGGTTACTCACATCCACTGTCGCGACCGCGCCAGTTCCCCCATAAGGACCACCACCAACCACGAGAGTAGTCCCGGTAAGAGCCAACACAGCGGGCGCGAAACCGATATCAACGGCGCCAATCACCTGCGGAGAAGTCGGATCCTGCACATCAACAACAACTACACCATATTCAAATGATGCAATATAGGCATAGTCGCCGTCTGTCACTACATCCATCGCGGTGCCAACAGGGACTGGTGTTCCAACATTATCTTCAGTGGTCGCGGAAGCGATATTCGAATAGCTCGAGTTCCCAGCCGCGTTATAGGCGCGAACACGGTAATAATAAGTGGTATTGGCGGAAAGGTCGGTATTCTGGTAGGTCGTCACGCCAGCCCCCACTATGGCAATCTGCGCAAAGCCGCTGCTCGCATTCAGGCTGCGTTCTATCTTGAACCCGCTCTCATCCGTGGAGTTATCCGACCACACCAGGTTTATCTGGCTGGAAGACACTGTTTCAGCCGTCAGCCCGCTGGGTGCAGTGGGTGGAGGATCACTGTCCGTCATGTCCGAAGCGGTGTTCGAATAGCTCGAGTTCCCAGACCCGTTATAAGCGCGGACACGATAGTAATAAACAGTGCCGGAGGCCAAGCCGGCGTTGGTGTAGGAAGTCCTATTGGCACTTACAGTTGCGATCTGCACGAAACCGCTAGACGTGCTCAGGCTGCGTTCTATCTTGAAGCCAGTTTCGTTCGTGGAGTTATCCTTCCAGGTCAGGTTTATCTGGCTGGAAGATACCGCGACAGCGCTCAATGCACTCGGCGCTGTTGGCGCAACCCCTGCAGTGGTCGCCGAGGCCGTATTACTGGCTGCCGAGATGTTACCGGCCGCATCCAACGCCCTGACGTAATAGGTGTAGGTGGTGGAGGGAGATAATCCCGTATCCGAATAACTCGTCCCGGCGGTTGAACCGACCAAGGTGCCTCCCCGATAGACGCGATAACCCGCCACGCCAACATTATCGCTGGAGGCCGTCCAACCAAGGTTTATCTGGGTGCTGCTGACCGCAGTGGCCGACAGGCCGCTCGGGGCTGATGGGGGCGTGGTATCGGCCCCAGCTTGAGTAGTTGCCGAGGCCGTGTTCGAATTGGCCGAATCTCCAGCCGCATTATAAGCACACACACGGTAGTAATAAGTCGTGCTTGCAGATAGCCCACCGTTCTGGTATGAGGTTGTGCCTGCACCTACAGCTGCAATCTGGGAGAACCCGCTCGACGCGCTCAGGCTGCGCTCTATCTTGAAACCGCTCTCATTCGAAGAGTTGTCTGTCCACGCCAGATTGATCAGGCTGGAAGAGGCCGCAGCAGCGCTCAGGCCGCTGGGCGCGGCGGGAAGCGTTGTCGTTGTCGAAGTAGTCGCAGAGGCGGTGTTTGAGTAGTCCGTATATCCGCTGCTGGATGTGTATGCCCGCACTCGGAAGTAATAAGTGGTGCCGGAGGACAGCCACCTACTCTGGTAGGTTGTCACATTGGCTCCCACTGTGCCGATGTGTTTGAACCCACTCGCTGCACTCTCACTGCGCTCTATCGTGAAGGCAGTCTCGTCTGTCGAGTTATCTGTCCAGGCCAGGTCTATCTGGCTGGAAGAGACCGCTGTGGCCGTCAGGCCGCTGGGCGCTGAGGATTGGTTGCTTGAGGTTGTCGCCGAAGCTGTGTTCGAGTAACTCGAGTTCCCGGCTTCGTTGTAGGCGCGGACGCGGTAGTAATAAGTCGTGCTATTGGATAATCCGCTGTTCTGGTATGAGGTTGTGCCTGCACCTACAGTCGCAATCTGAGAAAAGCCGCTCGACGAGCTCAGGCTGCGCTCTATCTTGAAGCCGGTCTCGTTTGTGGAGTTATCCGTCCACGCCAGATTGATCTGGCTGGAGGACGCTGAGACAGCAGTCAAGCCGCTGGGAGCTTCCGGAATTGTCACTATTGTCGTAGTAGTCGCTGAAGCTGTGTTCGAGTAACTCGAGTTCCCAGTTCCGTTATAGGCGCGGACGCGGTAATAATAAGTCGTGCTGGCGGACAGCCCACCGTTCTGGTAGGAAGTTACTGACGCCCCCACGACTGCTATCTGGACAAAGCCGCTGGACGCGCTCAAGCTGCGCTCTATCTTGAAGCCGGTCTCGTTCGTGGAGTTATCCGTCCACGCCAGGTTGATCTGGCTGGAAGAGGTTGCAGCAGCGCTCAGACCGCTGGGCGCGCTGGGAAGCGGTGTCGTTGTCGAAGTAGTCGCAGAGGCGATGTTTGAGTAATCTGAAGAACCTTTCTTGCCATTATTAACACGTGCACGGACGCGGTAATAATAGGTAACACCGGCGGAGAGTCCTGTATCGGAATAAGTCGTCACATTGGCGCCTGCGGTGGCAATCTGGGCAAAGCCGCTGATGGCACTGAGGCTGCGCTCGATCTCAAAATGCATCTCGTTGCCGGTATTGTCGGTCCACGTTAACCTTATTTGACTGGAAGACACCGCAGTGGCTGTCAAATCGCTCGGCGGCGTCAGCGAAGTGCTTTTGGTCTTGATGCTCTGTTTTCCGGCAAATGCCAATCCGGCACCAAAAGCTGTCAAAACCGCTGTAATCAGGACAACGATCACCAGCCGGGCCGCCCAAATGGTCGAACATGATCGCTTCTCAGGGAACTTTCTCATAATGCCTACTCCATACTACTGTTGGCACAGAGACGAAGAATTTCTTGCTGGCTCTCCGAATGTTGCTGGCGTCAGAAAGCCGGAATGTACCGCGGAATGTTAATCATGCGGGAATCTGGGAAGCGTATTGTGCCTGAGGAAAACAGTGTGAAACAGTATCTTGGGATTGGTCATGACTAACAAACGGAAACTGAGGAAAGCCTAATCCTAATACCCTATACCCCTTATTCTCGAACTAGCAAAGTCTGTGCCACATATGGTTTATTCCACATATGGCACACTAATTGTCGTTAACGCGCCTCGACTCAATTCATACCTTAGTTGGACGTGAAGCCCCCCATAAGTTACACCTTGATTGGCTCAATGAGAGCGAAGAGTTCCCCTCTTCTTATATAACCCTACGCAATTCTACGTAAACATAAATGGCAAGAATTGAATGACAAGACGGCATGAATTGAGCAAAGGCTCAGTTGCGATGTGTTGCAAGCCATAATCATTCTCGTAACTTCTGCCAGGGCTCAAGATGGCCGCTCTGCCAGGGGCTGCCCGTCTCTTCATCCAAGGTTCCCAGTCAATCCGCCCCAGCCGTGCTCGCGCCGCTTTGGCCACGAACTCCGGGCCGCGCTTGGAGCGCAAGCAGGCGGGCAAGTTAGCCAACCAGAATTCTTTCGAGATTATTGTCCGGGCTTGCGCAAAAAAGCGCACATTTGGGCGAATAATGGATTGCAAAAAGATACGCTTTGCAGAATAATTGTCCCTGCCAAGAGTAAGAGAAGTACTCGAGAGAACCTAAGAGAGTTAAGGCAAATGACATCTCTTTCTCTCAAGTCCTTATGTATGGTGGCAACCCGTAACACTGTCGTCTGCCGACACAGTGGGTTATTACTCTTGGCTTTAGTATTGATTTTGACTTCGACCTCACTCTCTCCCGCGACCTCAGCAGAGGAAAAGAAAGCAGATTCTGATAAGCAGGCTATCCCGCCAGGCTTAGAGTTGGTTCCTGCTTCAGGGATAGCAAGCTCAAATGGTAAGGACCTAGTGCCGGGAATTGCCTTCCAGAGCGAAAAGCTAAGATTCGAAATAGGTCATCGAAAGAAAGACCAGTCAAGTTTCCATCTAGGCGATGCAGAAGCTCCAGCCTCGATTGAAAAGAACTATGGACAGGGCAAGAAGAATCCACTTGACGATGGTGATACGCAAGCCTCTATTGAGTATGACATCTCACCTGGATTAATACTGGTCGGTGAATATCACAGCAAAACCGGACCTGATAAAGGTGAGGATGGCGCTCAGAATAAGGTCAGAACAAAGCAGGCCATAGAGTGGAAGCGCGGTGGCACCACAGCATCTTTTGCATTATCCCGCGCTGTTGAGAGCTCAAGTTGGGGCAAGCAGACCGACTCCAAGCTAAGTACCCAGGACTTCAGTGTTCAGCATGAATTCAACACCAGCAGTTTTCTTCGCTCCATTGCCTTCCGTCATACAGCGACCGTTAGCGAAGTCGGAGAGAATGTAACTGACAAGAACATAACGAAACTGCAGATTGTGTCCAGTCCATTCAGGGACGCTTCATTGAATCTGGATTATACTCTGCGTGCCAATACATCAGGTGAGCAGAGCACGAAGAAGATAAGTTTCGATTCCGGATCGGCTTTGGGCAAGAACTTTAGACTAAAAGGTTACCGCAAGATTGACAAAAATACCGCCGGTGCCAATGCCAACAAGACCAGCCTGAACCTTGACGGAGATCTGTCTTCGACGTCGGTCAAGTTCAAGCTGAAAGGTCTTTATGAAACAGGCTTGTCACAGACCGGCGATACCGATGACAAAGCTCAAGTCAAGTTTCAATCTGCTTTTGGCTCAGGGAAGACGAAAGTCGCTTTCGATGGCGACATTCTTCGCCACAATAGTGCAAAGACAAGCGGAAACAATCAGAATAACAAAACGAGATTGTCGCTTGCCGCGGTCGGCAATCCTCGTTTGCAGATTGAGGCCGCCTACAAACAGACTCTGAAAGGGATTGCTGACGCCGTCGAAAGTTTTCGGCAGACCGACGTGCAACTCACCAGTGAGGTCGGCCGACGCACCACACTGCTTGCATCATTCGTACAGACAGATAATCTCCCTGCTTTCCATCAGACTATTCACGATCTTCGCATTCAGAATGATCGGCAGACTGCTAAGCTTTCTGTTGGTATGCAGCAGTTGGCCGATGCAACTGGTCAACAAAGCGCGGCACCATACTTCCGGGGGCATCTTGACTTGGGCCGGCAATTACCGGAATGGGCGTCTGAGACGGCGCTTATCGGGTCCTTTTCCGAACCCCTGCCGCCGGCACTGACAAAATTGCTCGAAGCCCAAGGAACCAACGACCTGTTCCCGAAAGTGAAGAACTGGGGATATCTGAAGACGCCAAGTTGGTTTGCCACGAAGGGCGGTATCGATGTCTCTTGGAAAGCGCCAAGTCTGACGGGAAACAAACCGA
>JABAOH010129608.1_pt3 | contig 12492 bp, 14 predicted proteins | sample 7062181 | NCBI WGS metagenome assembly JABAOH01 (sample SAMN14538630, study PRJNA623070) | marine sediment metagenome | biome: marine biome [ENVO:00000428]; feature: marine pelagic biome [ENVO:01000023]; material: deep marine sediment [ENVO:00002113]; isolation source: pool of 5 deep marine... | reverse complement strand
ACCGTGCTCGAGCAAGCGGTGGCGATGCGCCGGGAGACGCATGGCGAACTCCATCCGGATCTGTCCGACGCGATCAACAATCTTGCTTATGTCATGGAAGCCGCGGGCAACCTTGAAGATGCCGAAGCACTGCTCCTGGAAGCGCTTGAAATGCAGCGTCGTCTTTACGACGAAGCACATCCGGCCGTAGCTACAGCCCTGTCCAACGTCGCCTATATCTACCATGTTCAGGGCGAATACGATGCGGCCGAATCGATGTATCAAGAACTTATTGCGCTGCGGAAATCGGTGCTCGGCGAGCGCCATCCCGATGTCGCTACCTTGCTGAACAATCTGGCGTACCTGCATTACGAGAAGGGTGACATTGGAAAGGCATTGGCACTCGGGCGCGACGTCCTGGACATGCGGCGTGAAGTTCTCGGGGAGCTTCATCCGGAAGTCGCCCAGAGCCTAAACGCGATCGCGATGTGGCACATGGAGGACGGTGCACTCGAGACGGCAGAAACTTTGCTTCGAGAAGCGGTAGAGATCAACACAGAGGTCCACGGTGACGATCATCCCGACGTTGCAGACAGCCTCACGCTGCTGGCCAGCTGCCTCGTCGCGCAGGAACGCTTCGATGAAGCCTATGAACAAGCGGGCGCCGCGAGACGCATGTACGCGGCTGCGTTGCCGGATGGCCATTGGCTGACCGCTGTGGCAGCAAGCACCGAGGGAGCGGCATTGACCGGGCTACAGCGATACGCCGAAGCGGAGGTGCTCCTGGTGGACAGCTATACCGTGCTGAGTAACGATGCAAACGCGATACCGGCATTTGTCGAGGAAGCTGGCGAACGATTGGTGTCCCTATATAAAGTATGGGGTAAACCCGAGAAAGCCGCCGAGATAATCGCAATGGTGAGAGAATGAATGACTTAAGGTCGGGCGCTCCACCGATAACGGAGGGCTGCCCATACAAACTGGATACGTATCTTCCAGAATTGACAACTTTCTGGATTAGGTTGGAAAATTCTTGAGCGAGTAGACAATTTATTTGAGCCTAGTGGAGGGGGAAAGAAAAAATGGATATGAAGAAACGATTATTTACGCTGGCTGGAACGCTGGCGCTGGGCTTGCTCACGTCAGTGACGTTTGCAGGGAAAGAGGATCCATCGACTAAGTACGCACCCTCGGATGAAGGGATACAGCCCGTGTCTGGGGTCCTCAAGTTTTTGAGAAACTGCCCTGCTGGCACGGATGCGCATTTCAAGAACGTAAACCCGTTTATCTCGGGTGGCTCGGGTAGCGAAGGCGAAGTTATTTGGCAGGGAGTATTCCCGATCGATGGTACCGATGTCACGCTCAAAGTCACCTGGTACCCCGCCAACAATTCGTATGAATTCGACATACCAGATCGCAATGGAGTCGTGTGGGCAGTCGGCCCCGAGGTTGATAGCGACAAGCTTATTTATCCGTACGAGACCCCGGTATTTGCGGACGGGGGGCATAATGTGCTCAAGAGTGGTGACCCCTCCGCGACTATCAATCATCTGGACCTTTGCCTGTCGCTGGTCGACACGACGCCGCCCGGCATCGTTTTCGTAGAACCGCAGCATGGGGATACTGTATCGGGCGACTCAGTAACTGTGACCGTGTTGGTGACCGACGAGTCTGGTTTGACTTCGGTAATCTTGAGCGTGGACGACGGCTCTCCGGATGCTGTTATGTCGTGTTCGGCGACCAATAACCCGGATGAGTATAGCTGTACCGCCGATTGGAGCACATCAGGACTCGACGCAGGCACGTACACGCTTTCGGTCACGGCGACGGACGGCGCAGTGCCGAATCAGAATACGTTCACGGAGTCTATCACTGTCGAGTACCAGTTCTCGTTGGTCGATTGCTACGGCGATCTCGACCCCAGCGACCTGGATCCGGAGGAGCTGGAGGGCTGCAACCCGACAGGGCAGGAGCTTAAGCAGGCGCCGTTTGGTGCTAACAATCCGGAAACAAAGTATATCTTCGGTGAGGTGATCCAGGCGACAGATTGGGCGAAGCTTAATGTCAGGGACTGCGGACCCGATGCGCTGCCGGATCCGCGCATGAAATACGAGGCCGGGCGCTGGGTCCCGGACCCGAATTGGATTGGCACTTCACCAAATCCAGGAGAACTGTATGTCTTCGGCGATGGCATCGGCGTGCGGCCTGCGAACCTTCCCGCCGATGCGGAATGGATAATCGGCCCACTGCACTACGGATATGAAGGTTGTTTCGGGGGCACGTTCCATTACGCGAACTGGACGCTTGTTGAAGCTTACGGGGATCCTGATAACCCGCCGGGCCAGACGAACCCGCTGTTTTTCATAAACAGCTTTTTCCCCGAGCTCAATTGGGCCTACGCCGGTAACGTCGCCCCGTGCTACGGAGAATTTGATACCCAAGACCCGCCAGAGCCTCGGGACGACTTCACTTTGAATTTGCAGCAATCGGCTGAGTTCCTGTATCAGACGGCGGACGACAGAGACGAAGATGGCTTTCCCGACATGGTCGAACTTATGTCTACGCCTTATACGGAAACGTGCGGTTCCGGGCGCACGTTGTCGAGGGGTAAGTCCTTCGCGGGCTGGAACATCATAGAAACGACGCCTGATCCTGATGCCGCGGAAGAGGCGATAGTGCAATTCAAGTGTGACTTGATCGACCAGCAGTTCACCAACCTGCAAACCGTCGTTGCGCTCGCAAAACTGGACCTTGCCAAGGGCAAAGTCAGCACGGCCGAGCGCTTTATCAACCAGGCACAGTCGCAAGCCGAGAATTGTCCGCAAGTCCAGTCCCTGGATAGGGCGTACGATGACCTCGGGAGCGCGTTTGACGCTTGGCAGAAGCTGGAATTCTTCGTGACTAACCCGAACCCGGCCGGCGACGTGCTCGGGCGAATCGGGAATCTCCGGTATCGCATCTTTAATGCGAGAGAGGAGATATTGAGGCTTCAAGACGAAGGTATCCTCTGAGGCCGCCAGGTGAGACGGCGACCTGCGAGGACGCCGCAACCCTGACCGAAAAGGCCCCCTCGGGGGCCTTTTCATTACGGTATCCTTGCCTCTATGGTTTCAGCCCCCAAAGACGTTGCCCGTGAAGAGGCCGAAGCGCGCCCGCTAATTATCGGCGTCACGGGCCACCGCGACCTCGTCGCTAATGAGGTCCCCGGCATCGAGGCACGGGTGCGCGAATTGTTCGAGGACCTGGCGAAGCGATTCCCCGGCCGTCCACTGCAGGTCATGTCGCCACTTGCGGAAGGCGCGGATCGCATCGCCGCGCTGGTTGCCGAGGACCTGGGCATTGAGCTCGTCGTACCCCTGCCGATGCACGAGGACCAGTATTCGCAGGACTTCGAATCGAGCCGTTCGTGGGCCGAGTTCGGCCGCTTGCTTCGCTACGCGTCAGAGCGTGTAACGCTGCCGCTCGCGCCGGGCAGCTCCGAGGCATCGATCGCCAATCACGGACCGGAGCGCAATCGTCAGTATGCCGAGGCGGGTGCGTGGATCGCCGCGCGCGCGGATATCCTCGTCGCGATCTGGGACGGGAAGATGCTTGACGACCTTGGCGGCACCGGGCACGTCGTCAAGTTCCGCCGCGATGGCGAGATGCCCGACTATGTGCCACACGCCAGCGGCCTGCCGGCGCGAAACACGGTCTTTCATATCGCGTGTTCGCGGAACCGCGAAGACGGCCAGCCCGCAGATGGTCTGGTACCCCTGCAGACGCGCTGGATGGATGCGGACGGGGATGGGCACGAGAACTTCCCACCCTCCTGGGCCGAGTTGCTGAATGTGCCGATTTCCGAGGAGGACGTCGAATCAGCCGCGGCGTCAGAGCACCGAGCCGCCACTTACGGCTACCGACTACCGCTCGTCATCGGTGTCACTGGTCATCGCGATCTCAAGCCGGAGGAGATACCAGGGATTCAGGCCCGCGTTCGAGAGCTGTTCGAAGAGCTTGGGAAGCGCTATACCAAGCGCAAGCTGCGCGTAATATCACCGCTTGCCGAGGGCGCCGACCGGCTGGTCGCCAAGGTAGCGCTGGAGCTTGGCCTCGAGCTTGCTGTCGTGATGCCGATGCCACAGTCGATCTACAAGAGCGAATTCACGAGCGCCGAGTCGATTGCCGAATTCGATGAGTTATATGCCAGGGCGCATGAAGTCTTCGAACTGCCGATTGCCCGCAATGGCACTATCGAATCCATTAGCCAGCCAGGCCGTGCACGCGATTTGCAGTATGCGCAAGGCGGCGTCTTTCTGTCCGCCCACTGCCACATCTTGTTGGCCCTTTGGGACGGCAAGATCTCCGGGCAACTCGGCGGCACCGGGCAGGTCGTCCGCTTTCACCATGACGACATCATGCCAGGCTATACGACGCGGACCGTGGCCACACAGCAAATGCTGATCGATGACGAAAGTGACCTTATTTATCACATCGTCTGTTCACGCGATGGGCCGGACGGTGCGCCTGCTGAAGGATTCGAGCCGCTCGAGTGCTGGTGGTTTACGAACGATAGCGATGAACCGCGTCAGCGGACACTGCCTTTGCAGCACGAGCTCATTTTTGCCCGTTCAGCGGAGTTCAGCGAGGACGCCTTCAGCTTCCGGAACCGCATATCGTCCGAAAGCTACCCGCTGATGAACGAAGAGGACGCCGACAACCTGCCTGCGGGGCTTGTGACCATCAATCATGGCTTTTGTATCAGTGACTGGCTGGCGATCCACTACCAGAAATTGACGCTTCGCATACTCAAGGTGACGCATCTCCTTGCGTTCCTGATGGGCTTCATGTTCATCCTGTTTTCCGATTTGCGCACGCAGCAGATTTACATGATCGCGTTCCTCGTGTTTTTCGCGGCGGCGGCCGGTGCGCAGACGCTCGCAAAACGAAAAGGCTGGCACCGCAAGTACCTCGACTACCGGACACTCGCGGAAGGACTGCGTGTGCAGTTCTACCTCTCGGCCGCCGGCATCACGAGCGACAACGAGTCGAAATTCACGCACGACAATTTCCTGCAGACACAGGATCCTGAACTCGGCTGGATTCGTAACGTGATGCGTGTTGCCGGTACGCGTTGCGATGCCGATAGGCATGCGAGCCCGGGTGGCCTCGAGTTTGCGATCAGGGAGTGGATCGGCGACAACGAGTCCGGTCAGTTAGGCTATTACAACCGCAAGGTGGCTCAATGGATAAAGCGCAATCGGAACACCGAGCGGCTCTCCACGCTCAGCCTCTTGACCAGTGTCGTCGTGATCCTTTTGATCCTGTTCGGTAATGCGTTTTTCGTGGAAGATATCGTGGATCCCCTGTTCGTCCTGATGGGATCGATGCTGCTGGCCTACGGCGTGCGGCAAGGCTATGCGCAAAGCACGGCCGAGAAGGAGCTGATCAAGCAATACGACTTTATGCTGCGAGTTTTTTATAACTCCAAGCGACGTCTCGACTCTGCCGAGGATGATGCGGAACGCCGTCAGATATTGCAGGCACTCGGCGGCTCCTGCCTCGATGAACATGCGGAGTGGATACTGATGCATCGCGATCGTTCGATCGACCAGAGCGATATCTGGCGGCTCGGCAGCTAGTCATTGCGCCGGGCGGTCACCGTTTTGCATTTGCCGCGCTTCGGCGCGGCTCGTCATCAGGACAATGCCGGCACCGAACATCAACGAGAACAGGCCGCGCATCGTACCTTCAAAAAACACGTTGTTGATCGCCCATGCAGCCAGGTCGAGACCTTCGGCACCCCCGTAAGCCGTCGGCCCCATGTAGCTAAAAGGCAATCCCATGGCGACGACATTCAGCAGGGTCTGCTGCCTTCCGTGTCGCGGAGGTATATAGCCAGTACGACAACGAGAATAAAGGGAATGCGGTGAAACTGCGCTACAAGATCCTAGTCGGAGTGACGACCATCCTGTTGGTGCTGGTCGGCGCATTGATGGCCGCTCTGAGCTATACCAAGGAATGTCCGGATGCCGCTGCAACGGCGGCTCTCGATGTTGCCATGACAGCAGTGGTTTATCGCTGCTACGGCGGCCCTGAAGTGCTTGCTCTCGAGACATTCGAAAAACCGGCACCCGGACCAGGCGAGATGCTTATCGCGATCAAGGCGGCAGGCGTCAATCCGCTCGACTGGCATTACATGCGCGGCTCGCCCTATTTCATGCGCCTGATGTCCGGTATGGGAGCCCCGGCAGAGACACGATTCGGTGTCGATTTCGCGGGTATCGTCGAGGCGGTAGGTGCGAATGTCACCAAATACCAGCCTGGCGATGCGGTGTTTGGCGGTCGAACGGGCGCTTTCGGTGAATACGTCGTTGTTGCCGAGGACTGGGCGCTCGGGCGTATACCCGACAACGTCAGCTTTGAGCAGGCGGCGGCGACGCCGATCGCGGGGGTTACGGCGCTACAGGCGTTGCGCGATACGGGCAAACTCCAGGCTGGCGAAAAGGTATTAGTCAATGGCTCGTCCGGTGGCGTCGGCACCTACGCGGTGCAAATCGCGAAGGCGATGGGCGCCGAAGTCTATGGCGTCAACAGCACGCGGAACGTCGAGATGGTCCTGGGACTCGGTGCTGATCATGTGTTCGACTACAAGAAAGAGAACTACACCGAGTCGGGCATGAAATTCGATTTGATTATCGACATGATCGGCAACCACGGTCCGGCCGACAATCGCAGGGTGATGACCGATGACGGCATTCTCGTCATGGTCGGCGGCCGGAAAGGCGACTGGATCGGTCCGATGGCCGGTCCGCTCAAGGGCATCGTGTATTCGAAGTTTGTTGACCAGGAATTCAAAACGTTCCTGGCCAGGTTCAACTCGGAAGATCTCACGGCTCTGGCCGACATGATGGCCGATGGCAAAGTGAAGTCAGTCATCGATCGCACCTATTCGTTGGACGAAGTGCGCGATGCGATCGAGTACTCGGAGTCCGGCCGCGCGCGCGGCAAGATTATCCTCGTCATCGACGGCGGGCCTGAATCCCCCTGACTCACAGCCGCCGGGGCGCGTTGACTATTCCTTCAGTTCGACCTTGAATTTCTGTCCGCCGACGGATGCCTCATACATCAAGCCGCCCTTGGCGTACGTGAAGATTGCGATTCCGTTTACAAAGTTCGCGTCTGCTGACGCGCCGGCGGTCACTGCCACAGCCGACGCCTGGGCCCCGAGCTCATAGTTGCCTTTTTTGAACTGGGCCATTGCGACGTCATCTTCAAAAAACATCAGTTGGCTGTATGCCTGACCACCCCACTGAAAACCGATGGTCAACTGGGTCATCGTAACTTCACCCGTGATCTCGCCACCTTCATAAAGCAGGCCCTTGCCACGCGCGCCGCCGATGCCAATACCACCCTTGCCAACCGTAGGAATGATGACGTAGCCGGTTGCAGCATCAAAGTAATCCTGCAACTTCGGCTTTGTTTCCAACAACTCGGCTTTGACAGCCTGCGCGTTGGCATCACGTTCCTCGATCTCATCGGGATCCCAGGCATTTGCCGTACCAACGGCGGCGGCCAGGGTAACGAGTGTTGTCATGATCGTTTTTGTCATCGTGTTATTTCTCCAGCATGAATTCGGGTGATAATTTTTTGTAAGCTTTTTTTGCGGCCGCTGCTTCGTTCGAGGGGTAACGTCAGCGCCAGATAAATAGAGTATATGCGCCGTTGATGACAGAATACACACTGGTAGAGTTGGAGACACAAGAATGAGAACAATTGCGGTCACCATAGCGTGCCTTGCCCTGCCACTCGTGGCTGCCGGCCAGAACCAGACGCTTGCGTCCACGATGGAAGTCTATGTATTTCCCAAGGAAGGCCAAGACGCGGCACAACAGTCGAAGGATGAGGCCGAGTGCTACGAATGGGCCGCCGGCAACACCGGCGCCGACCCATTCAATATTGCGGACCAGCAGCAGGCCGATCAGCAGCAAGCGCAGGCGGAGCAACAAGCCGCGAAACAGGCAGGATCCGGGTCAGCTGCAAGAGGCGCAGTTCGCGGCGCAGCGGCGGGCGCGCTGATTGGCGAAATCGCTAACGACGATGCCAGCGAGGGCGCTGCCTGGGGTGCGGCCGCGGGCGCCATCCGCGGGCGGCGCCAGGGCCGCGAAGCACAACAGCAGGCGCAGCAGCAGGCGGCAGCGCAGGCCGAACAGCGCGAAGAGGCGACCGAGCAGCAGCTGACGAACTTCAAGAACGCTTTCTCGGTTTGCCTCGAAGCCAAAAACTACATGGTCAAGTACTGAGTTGAGGGGCCGATAAAATGAAGAAAATAGTCCTGACCGGTTTGGCAGTGCTTGCCACTGGAACCGCTAATGCGGAGAACATCGTAGGCGTCGACAGATTTATATGCTCGGCGGCACAGGCACAGATTTGCCTGGAGACAGGGGATTGTTACGCGGCGTCTCCCTGGGAAATCGCGGTCCCGGATTTCGTTGTGATCGACCTCGACAAGAAAACGGTATCGACAACGGAATCCAGCGGGGAAGACCGTTCGACCGAGTTCTCCGAAGTGAGCAGAGCCGACGGCCTGATTCACCTCCAGGGCGTCGAAGGCGGGCGGGCTTTCAGCTTCGTCATCCACGAAATAACGGGTCGACTGACCGCTGCAGTTGCGCGAGATGGTCTGTCGGTGACCGTGTTCGGTGCGTGCACCAACGCTGATATCTAGGTTGTGGTTCGCACTGCCGGCGCATTGATGNNGCTCTTGCGGACTTTCCGCAACCGGCGGCCGAGCACGTAATCGAGTATGGTGATGACCCGCTGCAGTTTGGCGAACTCCGGCTGCCGAGCGGCGCGGGTCCGTTTCCGGTTGTCGTTTTCATTCATGGTGGCTGCTGGATGTCCGAGTACGACATCGCGCATAGCCGCAAACTGGCCGACGCGTTCCCGCGCGAAGGCATCGCAACCTGGTCGCTCGAGTACCGGCGTATCGGCGACCCGGGCGGGGCCTGGCCGGGCACATTCGACGACATCGATACGGGCTTTGCATTTCTGTCCGAGCTCGCCGAACAGTACTCACTGGATCCCGAGCGAGTGATCGTGGCCGGCCATTCAGCCGGTGGGCACCTGGCGCTCTGGATTGCACAGCGGATCGAGGAGCAACGGGCGCCTGGGGTCATCGGCCCACGCGGTGTCCTCGGGCTTGCGCCTGCGCCGGACCTCGAATACCTCTATGAACACGGCACCTGCGATAACGCCGTCGGCAAGCTGATGGGCGGGTCGCCGGAGGAGTATCCGGAACGCTATGCGGCCGGTTCGGTTGCCAATCGCATTCCTCAATCCACGCCGCAGATTGCGGTCGTCGGCAAGTACGACGAAACCTGGCGCCCGGTCGGCGTCCGCTATGCCACCGCTGCTTCAGAGCAGGGGGCCCCGATCGAGGTCATCGATGCGCCGGAATCGGGGCATTTCGAAATGATCGATCCGGACTCGACGACCTGGCCGCTGGTTCTTGACGCCGCAAGGCGACTGTTGGGAATTCAGCCGGACTGAGGATTAATCCGCGCGTGCGTTTCTTCCATCGCGAGCGCGACCCACAGTCCTGACGCTGCCATCGCCGCCGCCGTAAACCAGAATCCCGCCTCGAGGGCGCCAAAGTAGTCGGCAATCAGGCCGAGCAGCAGCGCGCCGATGCCGTAGCCCAGGTCGCGCCAGAATCGATAAACGCCGAGGCTCGAGCCGCGCCAGTCCGGATGCGAGATGTCGCCGATCGCGGCGATCAGGGTCGGGTAAAGCAGGGCCATACCGACGCCTGTCATCGCAGCCGTCAGCGCCCAGGCCACCAGGCCGCTGACGTACAACGTGGCCGCGACGCCCGCGGCGCACGTCCACATACCGATCACGATCGGCCATTTGCGTCCGATGGCGTCCGACAGCGGGCCGGTCCAGAGCTGGCTGGCGCCCCAGACGAATCCGTACACGCCGACGACCCAGCCGATATCGACGAGTGACAGGCCCTGCGAGTACAGGTATACGGGGAAGAACCCCCATACGAGCGAATCGACGAACTTTTCGATGCAACCTGCCTGTGACAGGGCCATGAAAGACCGGTGGCGAAACGACACGAGCGTGAAGATTTCCCACGTCGACGGGTGCGCGGATACGTTTTCGGGGAATCGCGGTTGGGGTCCCCCGTGGACGCCCGTCCTGTGCGCCGCCGCCTCCGCCCTCGCCCACGGCAAGGTTTCGCGAAAAAAGAGCAGCCCGGAAAGCAAGGCCATCAGGATGACGGCCAGACCGAAGGCAAACAGGCTCATCCGGGGATCGAAGTCGCTGGCGAGATAGCCGGTTATGAGCCCGGCAAGCGCCACACCGCCGTAGCCGGCGAACTCGTTGAAACCCGTCGCGACACCGCGCTGGTCCGGGCGAACGATGTCGAGCTTGCTCGTTACCGTCATCGACCAGGCGAAGCCCTGGTTGATGCCGAGCAGGATGTTCCCCGCGACGATCCAGGCCCAAGATGGCGCATACAGGAATATGAACGGAATCGGCAGCGCGACAATCCAGCCGGCAATAAGCAGCTTGCGGCGCCCGACCGTTTCGGAGAGCCGGCCGGACACGAAATTCATCGCGCCCTTGACGAAGCCGAAGCTGACGACAAATGCCATCAGCAGCGTGAACGAATCCGCCGGCACGCCGAACTCCGATTCCGCAAGCGCGGGAACGACATTGCGCTGCACGCCTATCGTCAGGCCAACGAAAAAAACCTGCAGGAGTTGCTGGCTGAACTGGCCGATGTTCGGCCGTATGCCATGCACATATAATGAAGTCATGCAGTCGCTCGAAACCGCTTTGCGCCTCGCGATTATAGGTCAGGAGCTCCTGATCGCCGTCGTCTTTCTGGTCGGCAAGGGCAATATCGGCGCCCGTGTCAGCGGTGCGCTGTTCCTGGTCTCTGTTTCTTCGTACCTGCTCGTTTCCGACCCGCTGCTCAGCGACGCATTTTCCGCGCTGATTCCCGTTGCAACACTGTTCGCCATGATCGTGCCGCACTGCCTGTGGCTGTTCGCACGAGCGGTCTTCGAAACGCCCTGGCCGAGCCGGTGGCTGCTGGCGCCGTTTGTCATTCTCGCGCTGAGCGTCTGGGTCATGATCCTCGTCGAAGGCGTGTCGATGAACGAGATGTCCTCGCCTGCCTTCAATGCAACACGGATCGCCTCACTGATCGTCGTCGCCCACGCCCTGTTCATGGCCGCTTGGGGACAGCTTGATGACCTGATCGAGAAGCGGCGACGATTTCGAGTGCTTTTTGTGGTGATCGTCGCCATCCAGATCGCGGTCGTTCTCGCCGTGGAGCTGGCCATTGGGGATTTCCCGCCTGGCTGGCTCGATACTCTTAATGTCATCGCGATCGCGATCCTGACGCTGGTTCTTGCCATACCGCTGCTGCGGCTCAGCCCGTCATTTTTCGCGCCAGTGGTTCCGAGTGACAGGGTCGCCGCCGAGCCGTCCGTGAAAATGGCCAGCGCCGCCGACCGGGTTCTCGAAAAGGAACTCCTGGCTGCGATGGCAGACGGCGCCTACCGGCAGACGGGCCTGACGATTCGTGGTCTCGCCGATCAACTGGGTCATCCGGAGCATCGCTTGCGCAAACTGATCAACGGCCACCTGGGCTTTAGGAACTTCTCGGCGTTCCTGAACAGTTATCGTATTCCCGAAGCGAGAGAGACCCTCGCTGACGCCAGCAAGGTACGGATGCCCATACTGACGATCGCCCTCGACCTGGGCTACGGCTCGCTCGGGCCGTTCAACCGGACTTTCAAGACCGAGACAGGCATGACGCCGACGCAGTTTCGGCAAGATGCATTAGGGTCGCAAGGCGCCGATTCCGAATAAACCTCGCCGATTTCGAAATCGGCAAACATCCGCCGAAACCGGCAAGACCGGACCTCCTCGCAGCCGCTATCGTGCGCTTCAGTTACCGAATGCGAAGTCCCCGAAGGAGGACCTGATGATGACTGTTCATACCAAGACCCTTACATCGCTTGCCGCAATGTTGTTGCTAGGGCTGTCCGTCACCTGTGATGCCAGCGCGAACTCGTCCCGCGACGATCGCCGCACACAGTATGAAGTCCAGTCCTGCGTAGCGGAAATTGCCAAACGCGCTGATTACGAAGGCGCTTCACGCATCGTCCACCGGGTACAGGAACTGAGGCAGAAAAACCTCGTCGAGGTAGAGATGACGATCGCCACATCCGTCCACCTGGATGAAGCAACCGGTGCTACGAGAGAATATTCGACGTCCTGTGTGATCGCCCAGCTGGGCCGCGTCGTCGAGATTCAGTTCGCGCCTTCGGCCGCCGTGCATACCGTTGCCGCCAGCAGGTAACGCGACCCGTCACGGCTATCGACGAGGACGCAGTCCGTCCCGTTGGTCATGAGGTCGAAACGGACCGGTTCTTCCATCGCCCGCCCCTGCGCGGGCGATCCCTCGATCGACCGCGGTATCTTGCGCTCGATGATCAGGATGCTGGT
>JABAOH010000937.1_pt1 | contig 12492 bp, 12 predicted proteins | sample 7062181 | NCBI WGS metagenome assembly JABAOH01 (sample SAMN14538630, study PRJNA623070) | marine sediment metagenome | biome: marine biome [ENVO:00000428]; feature: marine pelagic biome [ENVO:01000023]; material: deep marine sediment [ENVO:00002113]; isolation source: pool of 5 deep marine... | reverse complement strand
CTAAAGGAATCCAATTTTGCTTTTCTTTTTTTTGTTAAATTTAAAATCGTTATTCTTTCTTGATTTTAATATCCAGAAGAGGCTTAGGTAAATTTGATTATTCTGAATGAGAAGAACAATTGTTATCGAATATGTATTAGATAAAATATTTAGTGGTGAGAATTTTAAATATTCGTAGGGCTCTATTGCCCTTAATAGTTATTGCATAGGAGATCGGGCTTGACTCAGAAATTCTGATCCTTTCCAAAAGTTTTGTGTTTACAAGAAAGTCTATGTAACTTCTCCCTAACCGTGTTGAGAGCCCCAGATTTGCCAATAGCCAGGACTGGGTTCTAGATCGCTCTTGGCAAACCGCCAAAATCTCCGCCAGTATATCGTATCTGTTTCGGCGACGTTTCAATCTCGTTTTAGCTAAAGGCACATAAAATTTCTGCCTATTTTCTACGACTGTTGTGGTCATCTTATTGCACCCTATGAAGATTCAGAAAACGCCTCTTCGGCAAAATGCTCCTCTTCCGGAGTTAAAACAAACATATTCAAATCATGCTTCGCCGACAACTTTTGGGGTTTGCCAGATATTCTCTGGATGCCTATCCAATATAGAAGCCATCCAAGCCCCCAGAATAGAATCACCCCTGGAAAAAACAGAAATAAGAATATCCGACCAAATCTGCGCATAGGCTATCATAAGCTTAGGAAAGTAATATTACTTATTAACATCCGCATATATCGCTAGCGATTATGAAATTCCCCTTTTCAAATTCTAATTCAACTTTTTTACTCAAAAGTCTAAAAATAATAGCTTGATTTTGCCATTTATTTGCACTAAAAACTTCAATATTTAACCAAATACCTATGCCAGCGATTTTTCCAGCACCTTTCTACATTTTGAAGCTTTACTATGCTATAGCCGTAACCTTTTTCCCTCTTTTGTTAAAATCTAATCCATACATAAATAAAGGAGAAGGCTCGCATCAAATCAATATATCCGAATATCGTCTAAACGTCAAGGAGTTTCGCTCCCACGTTAACAATCGCTCTAACATCTCGAGATACAAGCGCCATAACCTTGTCAATTTTATGGTTTTCTCTCCCGTTAGAATTTAGCCATTCGCGAACCAACTCTTCAGCCCAAACCTCATTCTCAGCCATCACCGTGAACACAAACCCATCCTTGGATGGCCCCCAAGTAACAACCGAAAAAAGCTCATAATCAGATTCGCTCTCGCTCTTCTGCTCTTGTGGTAAAGGATTCTTTTCAATGTCGGCTAAGAGATCACACTTTTTGTCAGTTATCCTATTAAACTCAGACTGCCACTGATCTAGGGTCTTTAGTAGCTGTCTCTTCTCAACTAGAAATTTCTTCCCTATTTGCTGCAATTCCTCTAGTTCAGAAATAGACCGCTCTTTATTAACGCTCTTTGCTTCGAGATTCTGGATTCCAAGAGCCTCTAGCAAAGGATCTTCTTTGACAAAGTTTTCTTGAGATGTTAGATCTTTTTTCATATCTCACCAATCCTCTTTCATTTCAACTTGCTTTTGCTTCAGCTACCGCCCTTTTCTAAGCTGTTTTGCAGACTCAGCTCTAATAATTGACTATCTTTATTGGTTCATTATCGCAACTAATGACAGAGTTCTCAAGCTTGACGCTTTTCTCTATGCTTGCCTTTATCAGCTCAATTCGTTTCGTCTCTATCTTTGCCATAACCATTACTTGCTTCAAGCGTCGGTACTTTGATGCGCTAATTGAGCCGCCCTTGCGAAGTTGCTTAAGATGAGCTATTGCTTCCTTTTTCGCAGTCTCCAGTTTCTCTCTTTTCATGAGGTATTCCTTGATGACTCTAACATTTCTTTTGCTAATGAGCTCTTCTTTTTTCTTGGACGGTAGAACATTGTATATGAAAGTTGGCATTTCCATTTTCTTTTTATTCCTTCCTGCTGTTCTACACAATATCTCGTGTATTAATATTTAATAATCATGATTTCACAAAACAGAATATTCCAAACACCGAAATATTCCATCAATTAAACAAAAAACGCAAGAGACAAATCGAAATCTGTAGCACACTTATACAAAAACAAAATTCACAAAATCAATGTTAAACTCAAGGTGTCTTTTGTCTGCGCCAACGTTGTTCCTTTCCTATCTCCTTTGCCCTCTTTCGTTTGACCAGGTTAAGTAGAAAGCCAAACCCGAAAACACCCAGAATCACAAGAGAGGCTATCGCCAACGAGGTTGGAAAAGATTCAACGTTGAATGCAGTCTCATTTTCGTTTTTGGTTGATTGAATCTCCCATGGAGCTACAAGAGGAAATCTATCCACATTATTCTCGTTAATATAAAAAGGAATACTCCAAACACCAGACATCTCAGATTCAACAGCGTCAGGATACCTTGCTTCATACTCGCTCCAGTAGTTGCCTTCAACGCCATTATCCCAAGAGTTGGGATCACCGGGTAACCACTGCCCTCGCCTGTCCCTGTACGTCCATTGTCCCGGATTGGACACCTGAATCCCCTCCGCAACGTTGTTGTCGATGAAATTGTTATGGTATATCAGGTTCTTTGTCTGGGTTGGGTCAATTTTGATGGCCCAGCCATTATTTTCTCTTATCATGTTCTCTGTTATGATATTCCCTGGAGATAGTTTAATGAAAATTGGTCCAATGTCTATGCCTAACGCGTTTTTTTCTATGTAATTCTCGGAAATGAGATTGTCGCAGGTTTCATAATTTAATTCAATACCTGCACCTATGTTTAGGGTAATGTTGTTTTGGCTAACCTTTGATTTTTTGACTACTTCAAGTGTGATTCCACATCCGTTGGCTTCAATTAAGTTGTTTGAGATGTTGGTTCCATTAGAGTAGTCTACCCATATACCCTGCCGAGCATTTTCCCAAATTCTGTTGTTTATGACGCTGTTGTCGTTTGATTCGTAGCATAGTTGAATGCCATATCCATCGTTTTTGGCAACATTGTTGTTTGAAATTGTGTTGTTTGATGAGGTTTGGAGGACTATGCCATGAAGGTTGTTCATTACATAGTTACCGTTGATGATGGAGTTGTTGGTACTGGAAAGAAGAATTCCTTGTGCATTGCCTTCGAGGTTGAGGTTTTCAACTGTAATGCGACTGCAATTTCTGAGAACGACCCATCCAGCGTTAGAGGGAACTGTTTTGTCGTGTTGGTTGATCCAATAATAGATTGGTTTGCCGTTTACAGTGTTTGATAAGTCAATGTCGTTGATGTTTATGCTGTAATCTGAGATGCTAATGTTGTTGTCTACGAATTTGTTATTTCTGAGGACGTTGTTTGATTGCCAGAGTACAATCCCTTGTGAGTTTTCTGCAAAGTAGTTGTTAGAAATTATGTTTCCTTCTGAATGATCATAGAATGCGATACCATACTTGTTGTTGGAGATTGTGTTTTCGATAATTTGGTTGCTCCTGTTGATGGCTTGGCTCCAATAATCCATCCAGGTAATTTTGATTCCGTATTCAAAGTTACTTATTTTCAGGTTTTTTATTATGATGTCGTTTCTTTCTTGAAGAAAAACTCCTGAACCATCTCCATTTCCTTGAAGACTATAACCCGAGCCGTCGAGCACTATGCCATCTCTGAGAATTACTATGGTGTCATAGATGTTGGCTGTTAAAGTGTAGGTTTTGTCGCTGCGTTGGATCTTAGACGTTCCTTCTACTGTTCCATCAGCATTTATTCGAACTCCTTCAGGTGCTTGTTCTGGTTGAGCAATGAAATTTCCCGAAACATAGTGAACAGGTAATAATAGAAATAAAAACTGCAATAGAATAAGTGAAATCAAAACTGCTATGAAGAGTGGTTTCGTTTTCACTCCTATTCCCAAGCTAATAGTGAGCTTATTTTTAGGTAAAAAGCGTTTTTATCAAGGTTTCTTGACAAAAAAAGCCCGCAGCGAAGAATTTTAGTCAAGATTTCTTGACCAAAGAAGCCTAATACTCAGTCAAGGTTTCTTGACAAGGCTCCGTTAATCCAAAAGAAACAAGTCCCACTCCTCAAGATAAACACAGCCTCTGCTAGCGAACATATTGCAGCACCAAAAACAAAAAAGGCTCAACTTTTCTTTTGACTCTCAAAAACCTGGAACAAATGATTGCGTGTCCTCAACGCGGCAGAAACCTATCATATAATGTGCGTTATTTCAGCCTTCTGAAGTAATAATAGATCAACAACACGACCATTACTATTGCCAATATTATAAGAACGTATTCTATCTTCAGGTTTAAAATTGGAGGTTCAGGGGATGAAGAGGGAGTTAGAGTAGGCGTGAATGTAGGCGTCGGAGTTGAAGTAGGTGAAGTAGGAGTTGGAGTAGTTGGTGAAGTTGGAGTCGGCGTTGAGGTTGATTCGTAAACTGTTACCGCTGCATCCATGGCCGCGTGATCAATAGCTAACGATATTCTCGGATCTCTATCTGGAGGCGGATAATCAAGAAGTTGGCTTTTTAAATCAAGTGCAGAATCACCCAGACTCAAAGGATCAAAGGTTAATCTAACTATGTTTCCGCTTCCATTAAAGGAGGGCGCTGGATTAATAGAAGTAGCAACTAGCCTATATTCGCCCCCAGTTTCGGTCAGGTTGTTTTCTGCGATAAATATTGACGGAGAAGAAGATGATTCGTGAAGAACCCCATCCGGGTATGTTTCTACTCCCAGACGAATATCCACATTTGCCACCCTCAAAACATCTGGGTCCCAGTTGAGGATAACTTCTAATCCATACAGGTCTTGTACGTTAGAAAGATGCACAGTTATAATGAACGGTTCGCCAAGATGGGCTGAAACAGCTGCAGGCTCGACAACTACAGCAGTTGTTTGAGAAAACACAGCTATAATAGGAGAAAAAGCTAAGCAAACCATTGCAAGCAACAAAAACATCGTTGAACAAGTGCCTTGCCTAGAATACTTCATAAATTTTGTCCTTCCTTACTCTCGATTCGAAATACTATTTTGGTTTTTCCTTTCTTAATTCTTCTCACAAGACTATTTTTCTCCATTTCCGCCAAGAGCAAGCTTGTTTTGGCTCTTGAGAACCGAAGAATGTTGCTGACCTCCGACTGTTTCATGTTTCCACCTGAAGACTCAAGTAATTGCAAGATTTTGTCTTGGTCGCTCTCAAGTTCTCGTACAGCTGGAAACTTTTCTAGTCTCAAAAGCCTCTCTCTTTGCCTATTTCTCTGCTTAAAAATTATAAAACCGATTGCAATGATCACTATTCCTCCCGAGCCCAGAAGCGTTATTGCAAACAGATTGAGAAAGCCATTCGAACCAGCTTCTCTTGTTTCAAACAGGATTATGTGAGTTCCAACCAAGAAATCCTGGGTTCTGTACCAATGTAAAGTCTGAGTTGACTCGTCCAGTTCGTTTGGACTAGCGGAAACTGAGCTTAGAAGGTATTCCTCAGGATAGGTCGCATACAACTCGCCATCCCCATAAAAAAGAGAAAAAAAGCTTTCGTTAAAGACGTCGCCAAAACTGATTTGGCCTTCTTCCACTAAACTAAAGTTCTCCCAGCGGAAAATATATCTGATCGTTTTCGAGGATGTCTCCCAATGTATTTGGGTGCTCATTTCTAATAATGAAAAGTTAAGCGCCATCTCTCTTTCTGTTCTATCCTCCGCATCGTTGATAATCGAGATTATCCTCTGTTCAAATTCCTCCCAACTATCCACAACAGAATCAATATCCGTCACATGAATTATGGTCCAGAGAGCTGAACCATCCCCATAAATACTGATGTTGTATTCAACGTGATCCGAGGCGGTCAAAGCCGTTGCTGGAAGAAGAAACACTATTGCAACCACGAACAACGCAATTGCGGGTTTCATGTTTTTCAATGAAAGTATCTAATTTGCAGCTATTTAATATTATTTCAATCTGGAAACAGTAAATTTTCTGAGAGATTTTGCATAATTCTCTAAAAATTAGCGCTTAAATACATAAATAAACAATAATTAACAATTATTTTTCCAAATAAACAATATCTGAAGTTAAATTGCAAAAATGATGGCAGATACGCTTTTATCGCTAAACTGTCAACACTCAATCAAGAGGATTAGGAATGCGAAGGCTAACAGTTGCACTACTGATAGTAGTGTTGGGAACCAGCTTTTTCGGTGCATCAACAAGTCAAACTCTTGCTCAAGCACCAAAAAAACCAACGCCCCCACTACCTGTCACACGATGGATGCACTTCCGGGGAGCTATCACACAATGGGGCGATGAAACATTTCATGGATCAGTAACTGTGAAAACTAGAACACTCAACGTTCCCTTGCCCATCTTCAAACCCTGGGTCACAGCGAGAGCATTCTGGTCGAACGAACCGCGACCAATCGCTTCCAACCCCATACCTGTAGGAATAACAACCTTTACACATTACAAAGCAAGGCTTGTTAGGCTGATCGCATTAAGGGGAAAACAAGAGGCAATGAATCTCAATATAACTGGAATTTGGAACGTCAATAAGTTCAAGATCACTTCCGAATTTGATGAAAAGGGCGTTCTATTGAAGAGCATGCTAGAGGTAACTCCAATCGTGACCGGAGCTAGGGGTCAGCTGCACATAACTGAAGGATGGAAAGAGTTCGATCTCGAAATTGAAGGCATAGACACAGTAAAAGGGATCGAAATTTCCATGATAACCACAACCAGGATGATGCACCCATTCAGTTTTGAAGGAGCCTCTCTTCCAACACTTAAAGATCTGTTTCAAATAATGAGACGCTTCAGAGCCATGCCAGGATTTGGCAATTATGATCCTGAATTAGATTACAACGGAGACTCCAAAATTGACATAGCCGATCTAACAACAGTTGCAGCCAACATGTGAAAAAAACCATTCACCCTCTCCTACGCACCACCCAAGTCTAAAAATCGACTGCAACTGCAGGCTAAGACTAGGAGCCAGAGCTCCCAAACCCTCAAAATAATACCCACTCCTAAACCCAAAACCCCCAACTTGGATAATAACAGAAAAAGTGAAAACAAGTGACAAAAACTCAAACAGCAGAACCAACCTACTCAGCTCAAGTTATCATAGCAGCGCTAAACGAAGCCCCAGGAATCGGCGCAACAATAGCAGAGATAAAAGACGTATTAGGTAACATCCCAGTGTTAGTCGTTGACGGCAAAAGCAACGACTACACAACACAGATAGCGAAGCGCCACGGCGCAGAAGTAATCATTCAAAACGGAGAAGGCAAAGGAAACGCCCTATCAGAGGCTTTCAGACACGTCGACCTAGACACAGATTACGTCATCATAACAGACGCAGACTACACTTACCCTGCTAAATATATTCCTGTCATGATAAGGATGCTGGAGGAAAACTCGCAAATCGGCATGGTCTGCGGCAACAGATTCAACAGCCACCTCGACAAGAAAGCTCTGCACGACCTCTTCTATTTGGGTAACAGAATGCTGGCTTGGGCACACAACATACTCAACGGTGTGCCACTCAGCGACCCATTAACTGGACTGCGGGTAATACGGACCGAAGCGCTGCATGGGTTGCATTTAAAATCGAAGAGCTTTGACATAGAGGTGGAGCTTAACCACGCGGTTGAAAGGCGCGGCTTCACAATAGATGAAATTCCAATTTTGTATCGCGAGCGTCTGGGTGAGAAGAAACTTAAGATAAGCCACGGCGTCACCATCCTGAAAAGAATACTGTCCGAAGCCGTTTTTCCAGATTGATAGCAAAGTAGAAAATTTGATTGCTAACCGTTTCAAAAGACCCCGAGAATTTTAATCCTCAAACCCAAATCCCTATTCCTACTCTCCTGCTGACCCTCTCTAGTAACGGAAGAATATCAAAACAAATACCGCTACGACTGAAGCTAACTATGATAGCTCTTTGGCTCTACACAACAATATTAAAATGTAGTGTAAGCCCAAAACTTTTATATATGTAAGGTTATGTAACCTTACACAAATTAAGGGGTTTTATAATGGGCTTCAGATTCGGCTATTTAACACCTAAACAGAGAAAATACTGGAGTATGCGGCTTAACGGCTTAACTCAAGCAGATATCTCCAGGAAGATGGATGTCACTCGCCAAACCGTAAACAAAGCCTTTGCCGCCATCGACTCAAGAGTTTCAAAAGCACTGTTGGATGCTGCCCAGGTCAACAGAATCGAGATAAGCCGGCTAGATCCGGAAAAAGGCTTCCTTGTGGGCCGTTCTCCCAGTTTAGGATTGGACGTGCTCATCACCTTCTCAGAAAGAAACGGAATACAGCTCTGGTACAGGGGAGAAAGCGACTGTGCAGAATGCAACGTGCATAACAGCTGCAAGCAGAAGCTCTTCATAGAAGCGGAGGACAGGAACATCCAGCTCCCAGAAAAAGCAGATGATAAGGAGCCCTCCGAACTGGCTGACATCTTATTCAAAAAAATCCTGGAAGAGTGAGAATATGGACCGTTGGAAACGCTTCGTTGATTGGTGTCAACAACCAAGCAGAGTAAAGATTCGCACGTTCAACCCTAGAAATATCATGGTGATTGCGCTTTTCGTTCTCCTCATTTCCGTAATCAGTTCAGGAGCTTGGCTCTACCAAGTGCTCAGTATCGCCTCAACTCCGACCATAACTAAAGAATCTACTGAGGCTCATCTAATCATAACCGAGGACACCACGCTGACCGAGGACTATTTTGGCTGCATCTTCATAGAGGCAGATGACGTCACCCTAGACGGTAACGGCCACACAATTACCGGACCCGGTTTATGGGTTTGGAATTCTACTGAGCGCATGTGGTGGCCCATATCCTACGGCATTACAGTAATAGGAAGGACCGGAGTCACCGTAAAGAACTGCCATGTCACAAACTTTGCCTTTGGCTTGATCCTTAGTAAATCCGACGGGTGTACTTTGCTGAATAACACGATCTACGATAACGTTTATGTAGGCATCTCTGTGGGGTTTTCTGTTAACAATACTATTTTGGAAAACACGGTTCATAGCATTCGCAGCGTAGAAGAACCCTATGATTATACCGGTTTCGGAGTTGAAATGTCTTTTGGAAACACCTTCAAGGGAAATGTCGCTTACGACAATGGCTGGGGCTTCTCGATAGGCGAGTTCGAAAGCGAGATCTTTGAGGAGGAAATGGGTTTTATCCCAGAAGAGTATGAGAATAATATATTCGAGGGCAATACGGCCGAGGGCAATACTGAGGCAGGTTTCTGGATCGGACCTCATCGTAACCCTCCCCCCTTCAGTAACATCTTTTTCCACAACAACCTCATTGACAACGCTATCCAAGCATCCGTTCCACCACTCGAATATGGATATGCAAATACGTGGGATGATGGCTATCCTTCTGGCGGGAACTACTGGAGCGACTATAAAGGAGTCGATGCAGACAGCGACGGAATAGGCGACACTCCATATGATATCCCTACAGTCTCTTACGAATGGGATGAAGAAGATCCTAATGCGGATCCCATTCCAATTATTGGTGAACCGGATGGAAACAACGTGGATAGGTTTCCTCTCATGGCTCCGTTTGGTAGTTAACTATGGCATGGAAGGAGGTGAAAAATTAGATGAAAAGGAAGTTAATTACCGGCATTGGAATGAAGAAGAAACTATTTCCGATTTCAGCTATCATTGCTTTATTGTGTCTAACACCCATGTTTGTCATGTGGACTTCTGCTCAAACTCCACCTACGCTGAGTCTGACTTTTACCGCAACTGGTGGTAATTTTCGAGGAAAAGGAAGTTGCCTACAAGCGTCGTCAGGGATGATAGTGGCTGATCTTCCGCGCGGACCCTACCCCTTCGAATTAGACAGCTTTACGAAGACGATCGGGGGAATTAGCTGGGAGGCAACCTATAGCTACGATAATACACTATCATTGCCACTTAATCTTGAAGTGGATATCATGGTTCACATACATATAGATGGACCCTTCCGAAGACTTAAGGAGAATGTGCCTGAGGATATAACTATGCTGGCGATTACTGGATGTACATTGGCCCCTGTTGATGGTGTACAGTATTGCATAAATGTTCATTCCGACATTGGAACAGTGACCAAGAAGGGTGACACTTGGGAAGTTTACGCAGACTTCGAAACATCCAATCACGGTTCACCAGGTCTGTGCGTGAGCAATTGGATCGGAGGCGAGGTCGATGACGGGTTTTGTGTCCCCCTGAAAGACTTTAAAGTGGTGTGCACAGGAACAATAACGAAGTAGATTACAATAATCAGATTATCGCTTGTAGCTTGAAATCTATTGTCTTTCGATACCCAGGAACAATGCCCGTTTCTTTACTCTGCAATCTCCATGTATGTGTAAGTACGTCAGGGTGTGGTGAAAAACTAATTCTCCACACAGATAGAGATTAAACAAGTTTCAGAAAGGAGAAAGAAAGTTGAAAATTAGAAAAATAATAAAAGACCTATTTTGGTTAGAATTGATGATTGCTTCGTCAATTTGTTTCTTCCTAAAGAATAGTTTAAAGGAGAAGTTTTTATGAGGAAACTTGCCGGTTCTCATGTTATGCTGATTTTGTTGCTGGTTGCCACGCTGATTTTTGCATCAATCGTTGAAGCAGGAGTTTGGAGCTCTCCATCAATGATAACTGATCCCGCCTTTTGTGGCAGCGGCATTTCTACTCGCCCATCCATTAGTGGGGATGGAAACAAAATCGCCTTCGTAACTGGCAAAGATATAGAAACATCGGAGATTTTCGTGATAAACTCGGACGGAACAGGACTAACACAGCTAACAAACAACACCGAACACGTCGATAATCCGTCTATTAGTGATGATGGCAGCAAAATCGCGTTCACACATATTTACGGTCATAAGAATCCAAGCAGTGAGATTTTTGTGATAAAATCGGATGGCACAGGGCTAACACAGTTAACCGACAACCCTGACGATGACTATTATGTGCCGTCTTCAAGCCCGGCTATTAGTGGAGATGGCGGCAAAATCGCGTTCCAACGCAAGAATTTCAAGACATGGGACAGAGGAATTTTTGTTATAAACTCGGACGGCACAGAAGAAAAAATGCTAACCAACAGCACCTACTTTGACAACCATCCGTCTATTAGTGATGATGGCGGCAAAATCGCGTTCCAAGGAGGCGATGACTTTGACTTTCAGATTTTTGTGATAAACTCGGACGGAACAGGACTGACACAACTGACCCAGAACTCCAACAGTTTTCAAAAGGTTCCCCTTAATGGTCCTTCTATTAGCGGAGACGGAAGCAAAGTTGCGTTCGAAGGCTATGTTGGTGAAGACACCGAGATTTTTGTGATAAACTCGGACGGAACAGGACTGATGCAGTTGACCGACAACACGGAAGATGACTGGGCTCCATCTATCAGTGGTGATGGCGGCAAAATCGCGTTCCAACGCTCTCCCAGTCAACATGAGGGGCCGATCAAATCGCAGATTTTCGTGATAAACTCGGACGGAACAGGACTAACACAGCTAACTGACGATTCCGAACGGTCGTTTATGTTTTCATCCATCAGCTATAACGGAGAAAAAATAGTCTTTTGGAGGGCCTTTTGGGCGGATCCGGAATCTGAGATTGATTTTGAATACGAAATTGGTATTTCCTTGGTCAGCTATCTCGCAGACACTGAGGAAGAGAATGGTGTTGAATCAGCTTTTCCAGTAGAAATGTTGGTTGGAGGTTTGCTGTCAGTAGCCGTTGGCGTAATGGTTATATTATACTTGAAGGGAAAAAAATCTTGGAAATTATGAACGCGGCGGTAGTCGGAGATAGCTACTTATTTGTTTACGACTAAGGCAATACCCCATAAGCAAAATTCTGAAGAAATAAAAACGAATGCACAAATCTTATTCTAAAATTACCATGCATACCTAGGTTGCAACTTAACTGTACTAAAATTTACGTCCAAAAAGAAAACTCAAGATTGGGTTGGCGAAGCAGATTCAGTTTCGCTGCAGTATTTGAGGCAAGACACTGCCAAATTACTATCTTTCCTTAGAAAATCTTCTCCATAGATTATCCTGAGAATATCACAGTAGGTCTTTAAAAAGTTGAAGCCTTTTTCAGTTGCTTGAAACACCTCTCCTCCTCCATCAGCCTTTGCCATTTTACGACTTTCAACCAAACGAAACTTAAGCATAAGCTTCAAGTACTTCTTCAAAAGCGGATAACTCAGATTCAATTGACACAGTAAATGCGTAATTTTTGAGGGTTTCTGGGTAATCGCCGTTATCGCCGCGATTATTTCCATTTTGTCACGCCTTCCAGAATCCAAAATATCCGTTACCTTATCACTCATTCCGGAGACACTCTACAAAGGTAAAGATTACTTCAACTTTCTCTAAAACATTTTCGGCTTTTCAAGCTTGACCGCGCGCAAACAAACAATAAAAGGAAAAAATAGATTTTTAGGGGTAATACATAGTTTAGGGGTAATACATAGTTTAGGGGTAATACATAGTTTAGGGG
>JABAOH010082127.1_pt1 | contig 12493 bp, 12 predicted proteins | sample 7062181 | NCBI WGS metagenome assembly JABAOH01 (sample SAMN14538630, study PRJNA623070) | marine sediment metagenome | biome: marine biome [ENVO:00000428]; feature: marine pelagic biome [ENVO:01000023]; material: deep marine sediment [ENVO:00002113]; isolation source: pool of 5 deep marine... | reverse complement strand
CACCGCGGCCGAGACCCCCGCGTGCACCGCCTCGGGCAGCCCGGCCAGCGTGTCGTGATCGGTGAGTGCGATGACGTCCAGGCCGGCGGCCGCGGCCAAGCGGACCACCTCGGCCGGGGGATGCTCTCCGTCGGACGCGTTGGAGTGGAGGTGCAGGTCTATGCCGCCCACGCGCTACTCCGTCCGGCGGCCGTAGCGCATCTCGGGGCTGGTACGGTCTCCCTGCGATGATCGGTAGTACTCAGCGAGCTGCCCATCGGACAGGTCGGCAATGGCGGCGTCCCACCGGCTGGCACCAAGGGGGCGAAACCGCGTCACCCGCCGTACCAGGTCCGGGCCGGTACCCTTCTCGAACACCAGGCCGAACTCGTCACGCGTGTAGGCCGTTACCCGGCCCGACAGGTAGACGTGCCAGCGCTCGCCGTCGATCTCGATCGTGCGGCGGGCCATCTCACGCCACTCCTTCCGCGAACTCCTCCAGGTCCCGCTTCACGTCGGCCATGAACCGATCGGCGTCCGCGCCGTCCACGACGCGGTGATCGTACGACAGCGAGAGCATTCCCATGGTACGGATCGCGATCACGTCCTGACCGTCGTCCAGCGTGATCACCTTGGGCCGCTTCTCGATCGCGCCCACGCCCAGGATGGCCACCTGCGGCTGGTTGATGATCGGGGCGCCGACGTAGGAGCCGAACGTGCCGGGGTTGGTGATGGTGAAGGTCCCCTGCTGCACCTCGTCGGGGTTGAGCCGCTTGGTGCGGGCCCGCTCGGCGAGGTCGGCCATCCGCTTGGCGATGCCCAGCAGGGAGAGCTCATCGGCGTGCTTGAGCACCGGGACGATCAGCCCCCAGTCCAGCGCCACGGCGATCCCGATGTTGATGGCCTGCCGGTAGACAATGCTGTCTCCGCTCACCGAGGCATTGAGCACCTTGTGTTTGCGGAGGTTCTCGGCGATCACCTTGAGGACGAAAGCCAGATAGGTGGGCTTCGCATCGCGCTGTGCGAACTCCTGCTTGAGTTGCTGCCGCATCCGAGCGATCGGCGTGAAGTCGACCTCGTAGAAGCTCGTCACGTGCGCCGAGATGCGGCGCGACAGCACCATGTGATCGGCCGTGAGCTTGCGGATGCGGCTCATCGGCACGACCTCGTCGCCTGGCCATGCTTCGACGCTCGGATGCGCGACGGTGCTCGGGGCCGCCGCGGCTGTGGTCGCAGCAGCCGGTGCGGCAGCGGGGGCACCGCCCTCGATGAATGCCAGGATGTCCTTCTTGGTCACCCGACCCGCATGGCCCGTTCCCGGCACACCGCTGATGTCCACCCCGTGCTCGGCGGCGATGCGTCGCACCACCGGTGTCGAGCGCCGCCGCAGGCGCTCATCGGCCGCCTCGGCGCGCCCCTTGCCGTCGCCCGCGGGGGGTGCCGCCGCTGGCGCGGCAGGAGCCGGCGCGGGGGCTGGCGCAGCCGCAGGGGCTGGGGCAGCCGCAGGGGCAGCCGCTGGCGGCGACGCTGCCGGCTGCTCGGGCCGCGCCGCGGTGGGTGCCGCTACCTTCTCGGTCTCGATGATGGCGACGACCGTCTGCACCTCGACGGTCTGTCCCTCGGCGACCTTGATCTCGGCCAATACTCCCGAGGTCGGCGCGGGGATCTCGGCGTCCACCTTGTCGGTCGAGATCTCGAGGATGGCCTCGTCCCGCTTCACCTCGTCCCCCACCTGCTTCAGCCACCGCGAGACCGTGCCTTCGGCGATCGACTCGCCCATCTGCGGCATGATGACATCTACGCGGGCCATACGGGTCTCCTACCTGCTCCTGTGATTCGAATAGTCTTTGAACATACCTGCGACCCTAGGAATGCGGGAGCCGCTCACCGCGGGGAGGCGCGAGCGTCTCGGGCCGGCTTCCGATGCTCCTGGCTCGGCCGGGGTCTTGCCTCCGCGGCTCGTCGCTCAGCCGCAATGCCACCCTCGCTCACAGCCGAGCTGCGTAAACCCACCCCCGTCCACAACCCTTCCACCCGGGAGCGGCCGCTGGCCCGACCCTTCCGAGCCGGGCGCTCGAATGCTCGCTCGGGTGGCATCGCGGCCTCGCTTCATCCACTCTACGCCGAACGTTCGCTCCGGCACGACCCTGGCCGCGCACTGTGCCATCCCGCTTCCCGCTTCCCGCTTCCCGGACTCCCCAAGTCGTACCCTTCCCCGTCCCCCGTTCCCCGTTCCCCGTCTCCTAATACGCCATCAGCCCCCGCGCGGCCTCGACGATGTCGGAGGTCTGTGGCAGCACATAGTCCTCCAGCGGTCCCGAGTAGGGGAGCGGCGCGTCGCGCGCGGTCACCCGCCGAATCGGCGCATCAAGCCACTCGAAGGCCTGCTCGCTGATGCGGGCGGTGATCTCGCCGGCCACCCCACCGGTCCGCGTGTCCTCGTGGACGATCAGCACCCGGTTGGTCCGCTTGACCGACTCCACGATGGCGGCGTCGTCCATGGGGAGGAGGCTGCGCAGGTCCAGCACCTCGAGCGATGCCCCGTGGGTCCGCTCTAGCTCCTCGGCCGCCTCCAGCGCCTTCCACACCATGGCAGACCACGCGACGATGGTGAGGTCCGTTCCCTCCCGGGCGATGCGGGCCTGCCCAATCGGCGTCAGGATCTCCTCTTGCTCCGGCAGCTCTTCCTTGATCCTGCGGTACAGATACTTGTGCTCGAAGTAGATGACCGGATCCTCGTCCCGGATCGCCGCCTTGATGAGCCCCTTGGCATCCCGCGCCGTGGCCGGGCAGACCAGCTTGAGCCCGGGGGTGTGGAGGAACGCCGCCTCGGGCATCTGGGAGTGGAACGGTCCGCCGCGCACGTAGCCCCCTGAGGGGCCGCGCACCACGATGGGCGTTGACAACCCCGCCCGGTACCGGGCCGTTGCCACGTAGTTGGTGAGGATGTCGTACGCCGAGGCGATGAAGTCAATGAACTGCATTTCGGCGACGGGCCGCATCCCCATGTGGGCGGCCCCGGCGGCAGCGCCCACGATCGCCGTCTCGCTGATCGGGGTATCGATCACCCGCCCGGCGCCGAACCGTTCATGAAATCCCTCGGTGAGCTTGAACGCGCCTCCATAGGCCCCGACGTCCTCGCCGAGGATGAACACGCGCTCGTCGCGCTCCATCTCCTCCCACAGCCCCTGCCGCAGGGCCTCCAGGTAGGTGACCTCAGCCAACCGTCGCCTCGTACCCCGCCGCCCTGACCGCCTGCGTGAGCGCCTCGGCCTGCGTCTTCGCGTCGTCGTAGTCCACCTCCGCCTCCCCGCCGTCGAGATCCACGAACACGCTCCAGACGCCGTCCAAGTTCTTGAGCGCTTGCTCGACCTTGGCGACACAGTGGTCGCAGGTCATACCGGTGATGGTGAGTTTGGTGGATGCCATTGGCAGATCGGTACCTCGTGTGTCTCGGGCTTTGGCTTCGGGGAACAGGGAACGGGGAACGGGGAACGGTACGACCATCATGCTGTACCATTCCCCGTTCCCTGCTTCCCGTTTCCCCGGGGTGGCCGGGGGCGAGGCGGCTAGTACGCCCCCCGCACCTCGTGGCTCGGCTCGGCCTTCTTATGCACCATAGTGAGGAACCGCTTGGCGATCTTGTCCGCCTCACTCTCCCCCACCTGATCGGTAACCACGTTGATCAGAGTGTAGTGCCCGGCTTCGGCCTCGACGACCAGATCGATGCGGCCGATGGTCCCCGTGAAGCTACGGCGGCGGTCACCGGTGTCCGCTCGCTCGAGCCGCTCGCCGAAATACGCGTCGGCCTCGCTCAGCACGTCGTCCGGCGCGATGGATGTCCGATGGAAGTATCGCATGGGTGTTGTCAGCTCGCCATCGAAGGTTTGAACCGCCGCAACCGCAGGGAGTTCCCCACCACGCTGAGACTCGACAGGGCCATCGCCGCGCTGGCGACGATGGGACTCAGCAACAGCCCCGTGAACGGGTAGAGGATCCCCGCCGCCAGCGGGATCGCCAGCACGTTGTAGATGAACGCGAGGAACAGATTGGACTGGATCGTGCGGTTGGTGCGGCGCGAGAGTTCCATGGCGGCCACGACCCCACCCAGGTGCCCCCGCACCAGGGTGACATCAGAGGCCTCCACGGCGACGTCGGTCCCGGTCCCCAGCGCGAACCCGATGTCCGCCTGGGCCAGGGCCGGGGCATCGTTGATCCCGTCGCCCACCATGGCCACGACGTGACCTTCCTGTTGCAGCTGCTGGATCACCTCCGCCTTGGAGCGCGGATCCACCTCCGCCAGCACCCGGTCGATCCCGACCTCCTTCGCCACGATGCTCGCGGTCTTCTTGATGTCGCCGCTGACTACGTATACCTCCAGCCCCATCTTCTTGAGCCGCTCGACGGCGTCCTTCGCCTCCGGCTTCACCTCGTCGGTGACGGCCAGCAGGCCCTGTACGGTGTCGTTCACCACCACGACGATCGGTGTCCGGCCGGCGAGAATGTGGTGCTCCACCGGTCGCGCCAGCGAACCCAGGGAGAGACTGCGCTCCTGAGTGTGCCGCACCGAGATCACCTCGACCAGGAACTTGCCGACGATGGCCCGGGCCCCGCGCCCCTCCATCGCCACGAAGCGCTCGACGGGGTCCGGCTGGATGTTCTTCTCCGCCGCCTCCTGCACCACGGCCAGCGCCAGCGGGTGCTCGGAGCGTGCCTCCACCGACGCCGCCAGGCGCAGCACCTCTGCCGGACTCACCGTGGCTCCGTCCGCGCGCTTGGCGCCCATCACGTGGGTCACGGTGGGACGGCCCACCGTGATGGTGCCCGTCTTGTCGAACACGATGGCATCGAGCCGCTGTATGGTCTCGAGGGCCTCACCGCCCCGGATCAAGACACCGTGCTCGGCGCCCTTTCCGGTGCCCACCATGATCGCCGTCGGCGTGGCCAGCCCCAACGCACAGGGGCAGGCGATCACCAGCACGGTCACCAGCGCCACCGTGGCATAGACCACCACAGGTGGTGGACCGACCACCCACCATGCCAGGAAAGCCACGACGGCTATCGCGATGACGATGGGCACGAACACGCCCGCCACCTTGTCTGCGAGGCGCTGTGCCGGAGCCTTGGTGCCCTGTGCCTCTTCCACGAGGCGCACGATCTGCGCNNATGCTTCGCCACCGGCATCGGCTCGCCGGTGAGCATCGCCTCGCTCACGCTCGACTCGCCCTCGACCACCACGCCGTCCACCGGCAGGGTCTCGCCAGGGCGCACCAACACCCTGTCGCCCACCGCGACCTCCTCCACCGGGATCTGGACCTCCTGGCCACCGCGCAGCACGGTGGCGGTCTTGGGTCGCAGGGCGAGCAGGCGCCGGATGGCTTGCGAGGTCTGCCCCTTGGCGCGCGCCTCGAGCAGCCGTCCCAGCAGGATCAGCGCGATGATGGCGTTCACGCCCTCGTAGTAGACGTCCGCCGGGAGGCCGGCAGTGCCGAACGCCCAGGGGAGCAGCGTGGCCACGAGGGAGTAGAGGAACGCCGCACCCGTGCCCACCGCGATCAGGGTGTTCATGTCGGCGCTGCGGTGGTGGAGCCCGCTCCAGGCGCCTTTGAAGAACTGCCGGCCGCTCCACAACAGAACGGGGAGCGTGATCAGCATGAGCACGAGCTTGAGCAGTTGGGGATCGCGCGCGGCGAACTCGTAGAGCGACGGGAGCCACCGGCCGAGCGTCTCGGTGAGCGGCCGCATCAAGCGCGCGACGAGGTCATGCTCCTTGGCCTCCATCCCCGCCATGAGCGGCATCGAGCCGATCATCGTGATCACGGTCGCCAGCGCCGCGACCGTGAACTTCCCCGTCAGCTTGCGGATCTCGGTCTTGCGCCGCAGGCGCTCCCGCTCTACCGGGTCCTCCTCGGGGACCGGCTCGGCCAGCGTGAATCCCGCCCGCACCACCGCGGCTTCCATGTTTTTGGCCCACACGAGACCGGGCACGTACTCAACCCGCACCTCCTCGGTGGCCTGGTTTGCGGTGGCGCTCAGGACTCCTTGGAGCCCGGCCAGCTCGCCCTCCAGTCGTGCCACGTTGGTGGCGTAGTGGAGACCCTCGACCCCGAACACGACCGTCGCCTTGGCGCAGTCGTAGCCCGAATCGCGCACCGCCCGCACCAGATCGGACACGCGGACCTGCGTGTCGTCCATGATGACGGTGGCCTTCCCCGTCGCGTAGTTGACGGCGGCTTCGTGCACGCCCGACGTCTGTTGCAGCCGCTTCTGCACCGTGGTGGCGCAGGCGCCGCACGTCATTCCCTCGACCGGCAGCGTGATCCTGGCTCTACCCATGCTTCACGTGACCCTTGCCGAGGTTGGCTCGGGCGCCATCGCGGCCGACCTGCGCCACGACGCGACCCTTCAGGATCGACTTACCGCAGCGGAACGGGTAGTCGCCGGGCTCTTTCGGGGTGAACTGTATGGGGGTGGTCTTGAACTCGAGCAGCTCCTGGTCGATCCCCAAGCCATCGAACACCACTCGCTTCGAACAGTCGCTCGTCTCATCGCGATAGAACAGCAGGCGCACCGGGCGGCCTGCCTCCACAAAGACGGTGGCCGGATTGTAGCCGTCCTTGACGACGATGCGCAGCTCTTGGACCCCACCCTTTGGCGGCACCGATACGGGGAACTTCCGTGGCCCCAGGAAGAACCACAGCTCCCCCGCGATCAGCAGGATCCCTAGGACGATGACAACGAGATCGCCGGCGCTCACACCTTCTCGTATTCGTAGTACTCGATCCCAAGATGGGTGATCTGCTCCTCACCCATGAGCCAGCGCAGCGTGTTCTTCAGCTTGGTGTGCTGGATGAACAGATCGTGCTCGGGGGTCAGGCCGGGCGCAGCCATGGGGCTCTTGAAGTAGAAGGACATCCACTCCTGGATCCCGACCATCCCTGCGCGTTGCGCCAGATCGAGGAACAGCGCGAGGTCGAGCACGATCGGTGCCGCCAGGATCGAGTCGCGGCACAGGAAGTCGATCTTGATCTGCATCGGGTAGCCGNNATGAAGAGGGCGAGGTCGAGGACCAGCGGGGCGGCCAGGATCGAGTCCCTGCAGAGGAAGTCGATCTTGATCTGCATCGGGTAGCCGAGCCACCCGAAGATGTCGATGTTGTCCCACCCTTCCTTGTTGTCGCCCCGCGGCGGATAGTAGTTGATCCGGACCTTGTGGTAGATGTCGCCGTACAGGTCGGGATACATGGACGGCTGCAGGATGTGCTCCAGCACGCCCAGCTTGGACTCCTCCTTGGTCTTGAACGACTCCGGATCGTCCAGCACCTCGCCGTCGCGGTTGCCCAGGATGTTGGTGGAGTACCACCCCGACAGCCCGAGCATCCGCGCCTTGAGCATCGGCGAGATGACGGTCTTCATGAGCGTCTGGCCGGTCTTGAAGTCCTTGCCGCAGATCGCCACGCCCTTCTGCTCGGCCAGCTCCTGCAGCGCCTGTGTGTCGACGGTCAGGTTCGGCGCGCCGTTGGCGAACGGCACCCCCTCCATGAGGCTCGCCCAGGCGTAGAGCATGGACGGCGCGATGGCGGCGTCGTTGGCGTCCATCGCCGCCTCGAAGGCGGTCAGGGACTCGTGCTCGGGGCCGGGCTGGATGAAGATCTCGGTGGACGCGCACCACACGATCACCAGGCGGTCGCACTGATGTTGTGCCTTGAAGTTGCGGATGTCCTCGCGCAACTGCTCGGCCAGCTCCCGCTTCGTCTTCCCTTGCTTCACGTTGGGGCCGTCCAGCCGCTTCACGTAGTTGCGGTCGAACACGGCCGGCATCGGCTTGATGCTCTGCAGGAAGTCCTTGATGGGCTCGATATGCGGCGCATCGAGCACGCCCGCCACCTTGCATGACTCGTACGCGTCGTCGGGAATGGGATCCCACGCCCCGAACACCATGTCGTCCAGCGAGGCGAGGGGCACGAAGTCCTCTATCAGCGGCGAGCGCCCCTCGGTGCGCTTGCCCAAACGGATTGTCGCCAGCTTGCCGAGCGAGCCGATAGGCTTCGCGCGACCGCGACGGATGTTCTCCACACCGGCGACGAACGTAGTCGCCACGGCGCCGAGCCCGACGAGCAGCACGCCGAGCCGACCATCGGCGGGGGCCACGTCCTTCTTGATTGCCTCAGTCACCACTGGGTCCTTTCTCCGACGACATATCTGCCAACGCGGGCGTCCCCCAGCGGGCCTGCGTGGGCCGGCGGGTGCGCCGCGTGATCTTGCGAACGTGAACGATGCGCTGCACAACCGTGACGACGGCCAGCACCGCCAGCACCGCGACGATACCGAGCAGCAGGAAGCCGTTCGGTCCGGCCCCGAAGAACAGGGTGGGCGCGCCGAGGCCGAGCACGCGCTCTGCGCGCTGGGCGATACCCACCTTGCACTCGAGTCCCAGCCCCTCGGCCCGCGCCCGCGCGTAAGAGACGATCAACCCAGCGCCCAGAGCTACGGCCGCGATCGTCGCAGCCGGCACGACCCACGGCTGCGACACCCCACCGGCGACGAAGAAGATGAGAATGCCCATGAACAGGGCGGCCTCGCCGATCCGGTCGAGCGTGGAGTCGTAGAACGCGCCGAACTTGGTCACGCCCCCGCTCTTCCGCGCCACGCGTCCGTCCAGCATGTCGAACACGCCGGAGAGCAGCAGCAGGAACCCTCCGAGACGCACCTCGCCCAACCCGAAGGCGACGGCCGACCCGACCAGGATCAGTGTGCCGACGGTGGTGATCACGTTGGGATCGACCCGCCACGCCACCAGGCGGTTCACCAACGGGTCGAGCGCGGCCTCGAAACCGCGTCGCAGGAAGCGGGGAATCAGTGACATTACGGCTTAGTAATAGGCTGGNNCTCCCGACTCAACGGTAGATAAGATACCTCTCCCGGTCCCGCCGAAACCGCCCCAGCTCGTCCCCCCACGACGCCACGATGGCCTCTGCCGACTCGCCGGCCCGAATCGCGGCCCACAGCGCCGCGCTCCCGGCGAGCCGCGCCAGGCGCTCCTCCCGCACCTCCAGCGAGTCCCCGTGCAGCTGCGCGACGACCCGCAGGAGCGCCACGGCGGCCGCCACCGGATCGTACGCATCCCGGTCCGCAACCAATAGCCGCACGGCGGGCAGCACCACGTCGGGGTACTTCCCGTCCGGGGGCGCCTCGGGCCGGATCACCGTGTCCACCGGGAGCACTCCCTCCAGGGCTCCCACGGCTCGGACCACCCCGGCCGCGTCCAGCCACGGCGCACCGACCACTTGAAATGCCACGGGCGTGCCCCGCCCCACCGACAGGTTGGTCGCCTCGAACAGCACCAGCCCCGGGTAGTGGGACGCACTCTCCAAGTCCGGCATGCTGGGCGAGGGTCGCACCCAGGGCAGCCCCGTCTGGTCGAACCAGAGCCCCCGCAGCCACCCATCAGCCGGAACTACCGCGAGGTCGGCACCGATGCCCAGCCGCTCGTTGCCGAAGCGGGCGAGCTCCCCCAGCGTCATACCGTGGCGTAGCGCGACGGGCTGCATCCCCACGAACGAGGCGAACGCCGTGTCCAGTACGGGACCCTGAACCAGTGTGCCGCCGATCGGGTTGGGCCGGTCGAGGATGACCACCAGCACCCCGAGCGGAGCGGCGGCCTGCATGAGGCCGAGCGCGGTCGAGATGTAGGTGTAGGGGCGGGCGCCGATGTCCTGCAGATCCACGAGCACCACGTCCACCGCCGCGAGCATCTCCGGAGTGGGTCGGTCCCGGGCACCGTACAGGCTGTAGATCGGAATGCCGGTGGCCGAATCGGCGCCGTCGGGGATGTACGATTCGTCCAGTATCCCGCGGTACCCGTGCTCCGGGCTGAGAATCGCTGTAACTTGCGCACCGGCATCGAGCAGCCGCTCGAGATCGCTGGTGCCCGAACGGTCGATGCCCGTCTGGTTGGTCAGCAATCCGACGCGGCGGTCCGCGATGAGGTGCGCGCTGTCCTGCAACAGCACCTCGATGCCGGGCCGCACGAGGGGCCCCTCCGGACGGTTCTCGACACAACCCGCAACCACGAGCGCCGACGCGCAGAACATCAGCCCATGCCTCATCGCGCTGTCACCTTCCTCGTCTTACTGCTCACGATCGCCTGCTCCCGCGCCGCGCGGGAGCCGGCAGCGGCGCCCCCCATGGTCCCGGATCCCTACGCGCCGCTCCCTCCGACGGACGTCGTCCGTCTGCCCGCAAAGATAACGGTGGACTCGCTGGTCGAAACGCTCAGCGTGAGGGAGAAAGTGGGCCAACTCGTCATGCCGTGGCTGTTGGGCAACTACGCGGCGTTCGACAGCGAGGAGTACGACAGCCTGGAGGTGTGGATCGACTCGCTGGGCGTGGGCGGGATCATCATCTCCGTTGGCCCGCCGCTGGAGATCGCGACCAAGCTGAACGCCATGCAGCGGCGCGCCCGCCTTCCTCTGCTCATCGCCGCCGATTTGGAGTGGGGCAGCGGGATGCGCCTCATCGGCGGCACCGAGTTCCCCCACGCCATGGCGTTCGGCGCCACTGGCAACGGGCACGACGCCTACGAGCTCGGCCGAGTGACGGCCCTCGCGGCGCGGGCGGTCGGGATCCACCTGACGTTCTCGCCGGTGGCCGACGTCAACAACAACCCCGCCAACCCAATCATCAACACCCGCTCGTTCGGCGAGGACCCCGAGACCGCGGCCCGCCTGGTGACGGCGTACGTGCGCGGCGCCCGCGAGCACGGGCTCCACACGACGGCCAAGCACTTCCCGGGACACGGCGACACCGACATCGACTCCCACATCGAGCTGCCGGTGGTGCGGGCCTGCTGGGACCGCCTCGATTCCCTCGAGCTGGTGCCGTTTCGGGCCGCGATCGCGGCGGGCGCGACCGCGGTCATGACCGCGCACGTGGCCCTGCCGTGCCTCACCGGCGACGCCACGCCGGCGACCCTGTCACCAGAAGTCGTCACCGGACTGCTGCGCGACTCCCTGGGATTCACCGGTCTCGCGGTAACCGACGCGATGGCAATGGGCGCCATCGTGGAGCAGTACGGCGCGGGCGAGAGCGCGGTGCGGGCTTTCCTCGCCGGGAGCGACCTGATCCTCATGCCGGCGAACGTCCGCGAGGCCATCGACTCTCTGGTGTCCGCCGTGGAGTCGGGCCGCATCTCGCAAGAGCGGCTCGACCGCTCGGTGCACCGGATGCTCAGCCTGAAGCAGCGCACCGGGCTGTTCGAGCGCCGCACCGTCCCGCTGGACGGAGTACCCCGCGTGGTGGGGCAGCGGAGCTTCCAGGATCTGGCCGACGACGTGGCGGCCCGGGCGCTCACCCTGGTGCAGCCGGGCGAGCTCACCACCTTCCGGCGCTCGGGCGGCCGCACCGCGGTGATCACCTACGCCGAGGAGACCAACCTGCGGGTGGGCAACCGGCTCATCCGGGAGCTGCGCCTGGCGGGCGACACGGTGAACCCGTTCCGGCTCTACCCCGCGTCCGGGCCCCTGTCGTACGACTCCGCGCGGGCCGTGATCGCCGACAACCCTCGGGTCGTATTCGCCACCAGCGTGCGGTTCATCGCCGGACGGGGCCACGTGCAGCTACCCGACTCTCTGGCGCAGCTGATGCAGCAGACCGATTCGCTCAAGCCCACGGTGATCGCGTCGTTCGGCTCACCGTACCTGCTGCAGCAGCTCCCGGCCTTCGGTGGGACATTCCTCATCGCCTGGAGTGATGCCCGCGCCACCGAGCGCGCCGTGGGGCGTGCCCTGCGGGGCGGCGCCGCGATCGCCGGCCGGCTGCCCATCACGCTGTCCGCCCAGTACCCGCGCGGCCACAGCATCGTGGTGCCGGCTGCGCTCGATGCAGCGCAGCTAGACGGCGTCGCGCTCTTTCTCGCTGACAAGGTCGAGGAGGGCGCCTTCCCCGGAGCGGTCCTCTCGGTCGGATACCAGGGTGTAGTGGTGCAGCGGGCGGTGGGCCACTACGGCGAGACCGACCCCCGAGCGGTAAGCGACAGCACCATCTACGACCTGGCGAGCCTCACCAAAGTCGTGGGGCTCACCACCGCGACCATGCTGCTCGTCTCCGAGGGCGAGCTCGAGCTGGACGACCCGGTGCAGCAGCACGTCCCGGGCTTCCGGGGCAGCGGCAAGGACCGGGTCACGGTGCGCCACCTCCTCACGCACACCTCGGGGCTCCCGGCGTGGGACACGCTCTATCTCAAGGCCGACACACCGCAAGCGGCGATCGACATCGTGATGCGCACGGAGCTGCAGTCGGCGCCGGGGGAGGAGTACGTCTACTCCGACCTGGGGGCCATCACGCTCACGCAGGTGGTGGAGGCGGCGGCGGGCGAGCCGCTCGACGCGCTGCTGGAGCGTCGGGTGTTCGGTCCGCTGGGGATGCGGCACACACGCTTCCGGCCGCCGCCGGAGTGGCTCCCGCTGATCGCGCCCACCGAGCAGGATCCGTGGCGCGGACGGATGGTGCACGGC
>JABAOH010000136.1_pt22 | contig 12493 bp, 14 predicted proteins | sample 7062181 | NCBI WGS metagenome assembly JABAOH01 (sample SAMN14538630, study PRJNA623070) | marine sediment metagenome | biome: marine biome [ENVO:00000428]; feature: marine pelagic biome [ENVO:01000023]; material: deep marine sediment [ENVO:00002113]; isolation source: pool of 5 deep marine... | reverse complement strand
CGGGCCGCTATGATGGAGACCTTTGCCGCCTCGACGTATTTCTTTCCGGTCTCAACAACCACAGGAGCTCCCGGAGCCGAAGCGACCATTCCCAAATCCATCTCCACAGCAAAGGCCACAGCATATTTGTGCTTCAAAACGATTTTCTGACCGTATGGGTCAGGTCCCCGTCCCACGTGAGAGTAGACATAAGCCTGGTCAAGCAGAGACACCCCGCAGAGATCTGCCCCTAAGTACGTCACAATGTTCTTGACCATGCGCGTGTTCTCCGAAGGGGACGATCGAACTGACTCCGGAAACACATCGCCCTGCACCTGCGTCAACTGATGCTCGAGAAAATCGAACTCCGCAGTCGCCAAAGAAAAAAGTTCTGGACTCTTTTCAAAATGGGAGTTTGCGAGGATATCCGGTATTTTCCTGATATCATCATCTCTATTCTTTTTATCAGGTTTCCGCCTGTAGTAATCCTTATAATTTTGAGTCCCTTCCACGAGGTCAAATCGAGCGAAAATCACGTCTCTCTCGTCGACTTTTTTCTGCTTTCCCACTATTTCGACAGGCCTCTTCTTTAGAGGAGGGACAAACAAAAAGATGAGAAAAATGAGAAAAAAACCAAACACTGCACCGAACAGCCAGTCTCTCAGCGGAGAGGCGACTAGACGAAAGACGAAATTAACAACGCCCAAAAAGAAAAGAAACAGTATGCTTCGCCAGAAAGCTCTCTTTTCCTTTTCGATCAGGCTGTAGAGAGAAAATACCAGAAAAAAGCAGATCAGGAGGAGAAAAGTGAACTCTCCGAGCACGATCAAGATTTCCATCAGATTCAAAACACAGTCAGATTATTAAACTCCTTCTGACTTGTCAATCCACACGCCCCATGTTCTCGCCTTTAATCCCTTTCTTGCATATAATAGAGCACATGAAAAAGGCCAAGGTTTCGATCGTGAAGTGCACGGATTACAACAGCGAGAACATTCATAAAGCATTAGTGGAAAGCCTGTCCCACCTCGGCGCGTTGGAAGACCTCATCCCGCCCCGGAGTCGAGTGTTCGTCAAAATCAACCACCTCTCTCCTCCCTCAACTCCAGATAAAGCGATCATCACTCATCCGGCGTTCACCGGAGAAATCTTGCGCCTGCTGAAACAACTGGATGTCGACATCACTGTCGGTGACGACATCTACTCAAAGGAAGAAGATGGATTCCTGATCTCTGGCTACCGCCAAACCTGTGAAGAATTAGGAGTCCGCCTTGTCAACCTGAAGGAAGCGGGATTTCGTGAAGTCCCCTGCAAAGGAGAAATCTTGAGAAAGGTTTTTATTTCCCCCCTGGTACTCGAGGCAGATTTCATCTTGAACCTTCCCAAGCTGAAGACTCATTCTTTTACGGCCTTCACAGGTGCGGTGAAGAACATGTTCGGGATAATTCCTCTTGGATTCCGTCACAGGTATCACAGAGATTTTATCAGGAATGATGTTTTCAGCCGCATGCTGGTCGATATCTTTTCCTGCGCACCCCCTCATTTGACCATAATGGACGGTATTGTGGCCATGGAAGGAGAAGGACCTTCAGCAGGAACCGCCAAAAACGTAGGGGTCATCCTGTCTTCAAAAGACGCCGTGGCCGTAGATGCCGTTGCCCTTAAAATAACAGCGTCGAATCCGATGAATATCTACACCACACAGAACGTACACGAAAGGCGCCTCGGAATCGGCAGGATCGAAGAAATCGAAATCGCTGGAGAGGACATCCATGATGTTGAAACAAAAGACTTCAAGCACTCTGTTATAGCCATAGGTCTCTTCAAGAAAAAAATCCCCTCGTTCCTGTATGCCTCTATTCAAAACCAGCTCACACTCATTCCTGAAGTCTACACAAAAAATTGCACGGTTTGCCTGGAGTGTGTCAACATCTGTCCCGTAGGAGCGGCAAAATCCGAGGAGAGTCTCGTCAGGATTGACAAAAGTCAATGCATCCACTGCATGTGCTGCCATGAAGTCTGTCGTTTTGCGGCTATAAAGCTCAATCAAAGGCCTGTGGGAAAAGTGATCCGGGGATTGTCCTTCCTGCATAAGAAAATCGCGTCTCTTTTTTCCTGAGGAAAGCGGGCTTTTACTTTTTTGGCTGGGAAAAGAGGTTCAAGAATGCGACAAAAAGGGCTGAGCCGATGACTGCCCAAATAATCGGGAACGGGTGGGAGCCAAATTTCAGGGAGATGAAAAACGGGAGATCTAATGTCTGAGCGATAAGTGTCCCGATCAAAGCCCCTATGAACCCCAAAACGATCGAAGTGACACAGCCCAGCTGCCTTCTTCCGGCAAGATTTGCCCCGATGGCTCCCGTGATTGAAGCGATCAGCAGCATAAAAAGAATCGATAACAGACTCATTTTTAAACTCAATTCAATCATCCACGAATTGATCTTTCATGTCAAATTTAAAAATACACAAGAAAAAAGGTGAATTTCACAGGAAGTTGTGTTACATTTACTCCCTTCAACTGGAGGGAGAAGGATGAACTTTTATCATTACTACAAGTCTCGCAAAGGGGAAATGCTCAACCTCTTGAAAGAAATCGTCCACCTGGAATCCCCTTCTTCAGATAAAAAAGCGGTGAATGCCTGCTCGGCTTTTGTGATCGAAGAATTCAAGAAAGCAGGCGCCCGCATAAGCCGGTTTCCTCAGAAAAAGACCGGAACTCTGTATGTCGCCGAATACCCTTCTCCTGTCCCCAAATCCGTTTCTGAACAGATCTTGCTCCTCCTGCACGTCGATACGGTCTGGCCTGTCGGAAAAATTCACAAAATGCCGTTTTATGTCTCCGAGGATAAAGTGTTCGGCCCCGGCGTCCTGGACATGAAAGCCAGCATCGTCATGACTCTCTCTTCCTTGAAAGCCCTGCAAGACTTGAACACTCTGCCGAAAAAGAAAATCGTTGTCTTCCTCAACTCTGCTGAAGAGATCGGGAGTGAAGCATCTTATGAAGTCATAAAAAGTCTGTGTAAAAAATCAGATTACGTTCTCTGTTTGGAGCCTTCTCTTCCTGGGGGTGGATTGAAATTGCAGAGAAAAGGACGGTTAGTGATTCGTCTGGAAGCCAAGGGCAAAGCCGCCCATGCCGGAACTCCGGAAAAGGGAGTCAATGCGATCGAAGAGCTGATGCACCAGCTCAGCCGAGTGAAAGAACTTGAAAAAAAGGAGACAACCGTCAACATCGGACTGATCGAGGGTGGGGAAAAGCCGAACATTGTCGCAAAGGAGGCCCATGCAGTCCTGGATGTCAGATTCTGGAAAAACGAAAACAAGGAAAATTTTATCCATTCTCTTAAAAGATTGAAGCCCAAGCTCAAGGGGAGCCAGGTGAGGTTCACTACAGAAAGCCTGACCCCTCCGATGGAAAAATCCGAAGCCTCCTCTGAACTTTTCTCGAGAGTGAAAAAAATCGCATCATCCTTGAACTTGAATTTGACCGCAGGAAAGACAGGCGGAGGCTCTGATGCCTCAGTCGCCTCGAGCATGGGAATCCCGACTTTAGACGGTTTGGGACCTGATGGAAAAGGAATCCATGCGGAAAACGAGCATCTTCTTCTTCCCTCCTTGATTGAAAGGACGGCTTTACTCACAGAAATATTGATCCAGCTCTGATTGACTGATTTCCCAAATTCTGATAATTTAAATTGTTGACTTCTTCCTGAATCGTTAAGAACATAGTGCAGTCGTACATCCTATTTGATACCACATTATAAGGAAGACTCATCCTTCTTAAAAAAGGAATTCTTTTGAGAGGGAAAGTCCCGTTATTTTAATCATTAAGGAGGACTCATATGATAAAAAAATATTACCTTCTTTCTCCCGGGCCAACGCCAGTTCCGGAAAACGTACTCGCTGCAGCCGCAGAGCCCATTATTCATCACCGGACTTCTGAGTTTTCAGGAATCTTTATGGAAGTCTCGGAAGGTTTGAAGTACGTATTCGGAACCAAAGAGGATGTTTTCGTACTGACATCATCCGGTTCCGGAGCCATGGAAACCGCTGTCATTAACACCCTGAATCCCGGAGACAAAGTGATCACGATCAGCGGAGGAAAATTCGGCGAACGATGGGGAAAAATCTGTCGGGCTTACGGTGTCGAGGTCAAGGAGATCGAGCTCGAATGGGGAGATTTGTTCACCAAAGAACAGCTTGCAGACGAACTCAAGACTAATCCCGAGACAAAAGCCGTCTTTGCCACTCTTTCTGAGACCTCTTCCGGAACTGTGTATGATATTCAGGGCTACGGAGAGGTTGTGGACAAGACCGATGCGATACTTGTTATAGACGGGATATCCGGCCTCGGGGCCACTCCCTGCCCGATGGATGAATGGAAAGTGGACATCATGGTCGCCGGTTCTCAAAAATCATTCATGATCCCTCCAGGCTTGGCCTATCTCGCTTTCAGCGCAAAAGCCTGGAAGCTTGTGGAACAATCCACTCTGCCCAAATTCTACTTTGATGCAAAAGCTTACAAGAAATCACTGTCCAAAAAGACCACTCCATGGACGCCCGCAGTCACTCTTGTCATCCAGCAGAAAAAAGCCCTGGACCTCATCAAATCCGTTGGTCTGGAGAAACTCTTCGAGCATCACCGCATTCTTGGCGATGCGACTCGAGCCGGAGTCAAGGCTATCGGACTTGAGCTTCTTTCCAAAAATCCTGGAAACATCCTGACCGCTGTCAAAGTCCCGGAAGGAATCGACGGAGTCCAGCTTGTGAAAACCATGCAGGGCAAGTACATGGCCTATATCGCCGGAGGCCAGGATCCTTACAAGGGAAAGATATTCAGGATTGCGCACCTGGGCTATATGGGTGGATTCGATATCATCACCGCCCTTTCGGCTATGGAGATGACGCTCTCCGAGCTGGGTTATGATTTTGAGAGCGGGAAATCCTTAAAAGCCGCCGAAGATATTCTAAAGGAGAATTGGGAATGAAAAAAATACTCGTCGCCGACGCTTTGAACGAGGAAGCCTTCGAGGAACTCAAGTCCATTCCGGAGTTTGATGTCACTTTAAAAACAGGAATGGACGAGGACGAGCTGGTCAAATCGATCCCTGACTTCCATGCGGCTGTGGTCCGCAGCGCCACCAAAGTGACACGCAAAGCTATTGACGCCGCCTCTAATTTAGAACTCATCGTCAGAGCCGGAATTGGGCTGGATAATATCGACCTGGAAGCTGCTCAAGCTAAAGGGGTCCAGGTGGCCAACACTCCTGCGGCCACATCGATTTCTGTGGCAGAGCATACGTTCGGGCTGATGCTTGCGGTTGTCCGAAACCACGGAAAAGCGAACCTCTCGATGAAGGAACACAAATGGGAGAAAAAACTGTTCTCCGGAACAGAGCTTTACGGCAAAACGCTTGGAATTATAGGAATCGGAAGAATCGGGCAGGAAGTCGCCAAAAGAGCCCTCGCATTTGGGATGAAAGTCATTGCATTTGATATCATCGAGATCCACTGTGATATCGACGTAAAACAAGTCTCCTGGGAAGAGCTTCTTTCCCAGGCAGATATCATCAGCCTTCACCTTCCTCTCACCGATAAAACCAAACATATGATCAGCGATAAGGAATTCGGAATGATGAAAGATGGGATCATCCTCGTCAATGCCTCCCGGGGAGGAACCGTGGATGAAAAAGCCCTTCTCAAAGCCCTTGAGTCCGGAAAAGTTAGAGCCGCGGCTTTGGATGTGTTCGAAAAAGAGCCGCCAGATGAGTTCACTCTCGTCGACCATCCCAACGTGATCGCGACGCCCCATATCGGCGCAGCCGCGAAAGAAGGCCAAAAAAGAGCGGGCATGGAAGTTGTCTCGATCCTGAAAGAGAGATTGGTTTAAGCATCTGTTCGAGTTCAGAATATCATCGGAGGAGAAATGGCAGACATACAACCTTTTAAAGGACTAAGGTACAACACAGAGAAGGTCAAGCTGGAAGAGGTCATCACAGAACCTTATGACCGCATCCCACCTCCCTTGCAGGAAGAATACTACAAGAGAAATCCTCACAATGTGGTGAGGATCATCCTGGGAAAAGACGACGACCCGGAACATCCGGAAAAGGATAAATACAAAAGAGCCAATGTCTACCTGGAGCAGTGGGAAAAGGAAGGTATTCTCATCCGGGAAGACCAGGAAGCGCTCTATCTGTATGAGCAGGAATACGAGGTGCGGAACGAACAGAAGAAAAGGATCGGACTCATCGCCAGAGTCAGGCTCGAAGAGTTTTCATCGAGAAAAGTTCTTCCACACGAAAAAACTTTCCCGAAACACAAGGTGGACAGGCTGAATCTTTTAAAAGCGACAAACACGAACACCGGTCAAATTTTCCTCCTGTACAATGACGACGACGATAGAGTTTCTCAGGCTATACAGGGAGCGCTGGCCAATGCGGAGAAGGGAGCCGATGTCAGGGACGAAGACAATTTCCATCACGTCCTGTGGATCATCACAGACAAGGATGATATCCGGAAAATCCAGGAGGCCATGGCGGAGAAAGTCCTGATCATCGCGGACGGCCATCACAGATACGAGACATCCCTCAACTTTCAGAAAATGAAAACCGAAGAGTTGGGAGATATCAAGGGGAATGAATCCTTCAACTCCATCATGATGACTCTCTTCAGGCTCGATGATCCAGGTTTGGTCATCCTTCCCACGTACAGACTAGTCAAAGGCCTTGACAAGCTGTCGGCTCAGAGTCTCAACAACCTTCTCTCTCCTCAATTCGAAATTTCTGATATTGAATGGTCAGACACTTCAGCCCCAGCGGTGCTCGAAAAAGTCCAGGAAAAAATCCTCAGTGGAATCCATACTTTTGGAGCGCTTATCCCTCAGCTCCATAAGGCATTGGTTCTCCGACTTAAATCTGATGATATCCTGGATACAGAGATATCCGACGACAAATCCAAAGAATGGAAACGCCTGGATGTGGCAATCCTCCATTCGCTGATAATCGACAAGCTCGAAGCCCTCTCTTCGGAACCTTTCTCTCTGGAAAACAACGTGAGCTACATAAGGAGCCTGGAACAGGGAATTGAAAAAGTCATCGAGGGAGAGTTTCAAATGATATTCCTCTTGAAACCTGTTTCCCTGCTCCAGATCAGAGAAGTGGTCGAGAACGGAGAACTCATGCCCCAGAAATCCACTGATTTCTTCCCCAAGCTCAAGTCTGGTTTGGTCATGAATCCTTTGGATGAATAAATTGATAGAGAGATTTGTGAATGGTTTATCTGGATAACAACGCGACGACCCCGATCGATCCCGCAGCCGCAGAAAAAATGTCCGATTTCATCAAAGAGCATTTTGGGAATCCGTCCTCTCTCTATCCCATTGGCCGGCAGGTCAAGGAGATGGTCACCGAAGCCCGGGAAATCGTGGCCAAGGCCTTAGGAGCTGGACGGACAGAGATCATATTCACCGGGTCTGGAACTGAAGCAGATAATTTCGCCATCCGAGGAGTTCTGGATGCTCATCCTGAAAAGAACGAATTCATCACGTCTGTTATCGAACATCCGGCAGTGATGGAAACCGCCCATTACCTGGAAAAAAAGGGAGTCAAAGTCACCTATGTTCCGGTAGATAAATACGGGACTGTTGACCTCCAGTTTTTAAAGGAGGCGATCACCCCTCAAACCGCACTCATCTCCATCATGCATGCCAACAATGAGATCGGCACCATCCAGCCCATTGAGGAAATCACTCGAATCGCCAAGGAGAAAGATGTTTTAGTCCATACAGATGCGGTCCAGTCTTTCGGAAAAATCGATGTGAATGTCGATAAGCTGGAGTTAGATCTCCTCTCAATCTCTGGACATAAGATCTATGGACCTAAGGGAGTGGGTGCACTGTACATCCGGAAAGGTACCCACATCTGGCCGTTGATATACGGAGGGCATCAGGAAAGGGAAATGCGAGCCGGAACAGAGAATACGGCCGGTATCATCGGACTCGGAGAGGCTGTACGAGCCATAAGAGAGAGAGGCGACAAGGATAAAAAACGAATTGAAAAGCTGGCCGAGAAGCTGAAAAAAGGCATCGAGGACAAGATTCCTAAAGTGAAATTCAACGGCCACGAAAGAAATAGAATAAAGGGAACCCTGAATTTTGCGTTCTTTGGACTCGAAGCAGAAGCCATCCTCCTCGCCCTGGCCACCAAAGGGATCTATGTTTCGACAGGCTCAGCTTGTAGCGAAGGCGCTGAGGAGGCCTCTCATGTTCTTGCCGCTATCGGACTCAAACCCGAGGTTGCTCGCTCCTGCATCAGATTCTCATTAGGACGGTTCAACTCCGAAGAAGATGTTGAGCTCGTTTTAAAGGAACTGCCGGATATCGTCGCAAAGTTCAGGGAGATATCCGCGCTTGACATCGAGGAAGAGGATTAAAGAGCTCTGGGATTGATCCGCCATTCAATCTGATATTTTCTCCTGCACTCCCCTACTCTAATCAACAGAAATCACTGATCTTTATGGGATATTTATTTCTGCAGTTGGGAGAGGTAGATTCGTCTGACTTCCAAAAAAAATTTCTGGTAGGCTTCTGTTTTAAAATCCGGGTAAGTCCAGCTCAGCGCTCTCACATCATTTTTACCGAATAAAAATTCCAAATGCGCATAAATCCCGTTCTGGAGGGGAATCCGATGCGCAAAATCCTTAGCCGTAGCCATGATCAAAGCTGAAGCAGTCATGTAGCCAGGATCCAGATTGACAATTCTCTTGCGGGCCTTAAATTCCTCCTTGATCTCCTCTTCGAGCGCATTGGTCCGGATCTTGATCTCGCTCAGTGCTTCCGGAGACATAAGATCGCAGAAGCTCAAAAACTTTCTTTTGAGATTCTTGCCCATCTGCTTTTCATAATAATCCGTGAAAACGAACTCGAACAAGGAACTCGATAAATCCAGCGTCCCGTAGATCTCGACAAGGCGTTCTTCTGCCTTCTTGAAAACGGCCTCCTGCGAAGCGATGATCCCACAGATGAGCTTGACTGCAGAAAAAGGCGATGCTTCGGACATAATCCCCTTTATGCGGCTTAGTCTTGATACTTGAAGGAAACCTTTACTTTTGTACGGAAGGCCGTGACCTTTCCATCTTCCACTCTCATATCGAACTCCACTGCCTCTGCAATCCTCAAATCCTTCAGAGTTTTTCTGGCTGTATCGACAGCGTTTTTCGCCGCTTCTTCCCATGATTTGGGGCTGGTTCCTATAAGCTCTATGACTTTGTAGGTGCTTTCCATGAAATCCCTCCTTTAAAAATATTTTAGGTGTGACAGGCGAAAAAAACTGTAAAACGTTCTACTCTGTTTGTCAATCCAAATACTGCAATTTCTTCACTCTCGTCTTCTCATCTCCCAAAGCAGAAGTTGATGACAAAAGCCGTGGAACTGCCTGTAAAAAAAGATTTAACATATAAGGTCGTGCGGAGTTTAAAAATTGACAGAGAAATTCAACGGATACATTTGAGGATCTCATCGATATTCTCGCGAGCAGCCTTTTCTCCGGCATCAATCAGTTCTGAAGGATTTGAAAAGTTAAAAGTATCCACATCAACATCAACGCGGATAACACAATCCGCCCGTTTAATTTTCTCAACAGTTGTATTGGCGGCCATGGTCTCCACCATCCTCTGGATGAGCTGGAAGGTGCTTTTGATCTCTTGCGAAGCGATTTCTTTTAAAGGCCTATGAATATCCACGAGCACTGTTTTATCAGCTCCTAATTTCTGGGCCATCTCCACCGGAACATTGTTCAAAACTCCTCCGTCCACCAAAAGCATATCGTTCATCCGAACGGGTTCAAACACGACTGGAAGAGACATCGTGGCCCTGAGGGCTTTATAAAGTTTACCTTCCTCGAAGACGATCTCTTTCCCGGATATCAAATCAGCCGCGTTGCACGCAAATTGTACCGGTAAGTCTTCTATCCGGACTTCACCTACAATTTCTCTGAAATGTCCTTCAATCTTGTCTTCTTTATCCTGCTTTATTTTCTTTTGAAGCCTAATCCTGTAGGCATCCAACAGAAAAAAATCAATGAGGCTGTGAGGTTTCTTGGGAAGAAAGGGGAGGTTCGGCCTCTCGACCCATCTGTCCAGGCTCAAATCTTTTGTCATTTCTTTCAGCTTCACAGGTGAGAATCCGGCAGCAAAAAGCCCTCCGATAATAGCTCCCATCGATGTGCCCACGATCACATCCGGCGATAATCCTTCTTTCAGGAGGACATCCAGAACTCCAATATGGGCCAATCCTCTTGCACCACCCCCCATCAAAACGAGTCCCCATCGGGGTTTTCTTTTCTGGAAAATTCCGAGTAATCTTTTCATCAAATGACCTCAGATTATCACAATCCTCTATGACAAATCAGAGGACCGGCACCCACTCCTCTGCTGTCTTCTCTCTCTCCACGGTAATCCGTGAAGACGACAAAATCCTTAAACGCTTTTTCCTCTTGGAAAGTCTGGGCCTCTGTTCCCAGAATAAATCCTTCCTCTTTCCAGGAGACGATCTCTTCAATCCGCGGCTGAAATAATGCAAAGAATCCACGCAAATAGTGCTTCGAGAAGAGCAGCCCGTTAAATCCCTTTCTTTTGGCTTTCTGCATATGTCTCTTGAGAGAAATGAACATTTGAAAGATTGTCTTATGATTATAGTAAGGAATGAAATTATCCGACGGCGAGAAAATGTAGGGAACGATGAGGCATTTCTGAATTCCTTTCACATGGGTTAAAATTTCGGCACAAAAGGATATGATTCGGATGTTATCCTGATTCAATGGAGATTCAGATAGTTTCGCGGTGAGTCTTTGCGCCATGTCTTTGCGCAGCGACGGGACTTTTTTGAATCGAGAGAGAGAGTCCTCCTTTGCTTCAATCCAGAGGGTTTTTCCTCCTTCGTTGACGAGTTCGATCACCCGGTCGTTTTGAATCAGTTCATCCAGCGCAGGTATTCCGTTTAAATTCTTGAAATCTGTTTCGATCAACCTCCGGCCCTGATTCCCTGCATCGTGGTGGATGACCAGAATCCGGTCTTTGGTCATCCTGACGTCGACCTCGCAACCGTCAAAGACTTCGAGAGCACCCAGGATAGAAGAAATCGTCGTGCGTTCAGATTTTTCTGCGTGCATTTTGACCGGCTAATAATCAGGAATAACAGAAAAGATATATGAACAGGCTTAGACTGGATTTACCTGTCTCATCCGAACCAGAATTTTAATGCCTGCTTAACCGCCAGGTAGAGAGGACGATCCAGAAAAATGAACCAGAACCAGAGGATAAAGATCGATACTAGCCACCACATGGCCTTGAGTTTGTCGAATTCTAGTTTTGACCTGACTTTCATGCGCACGACTTCGACTCTTTGGTTCTCAGGGATGGGATTCATATCTTCCTTATCGAAACTCGATATGATTCTTCGAAGCTGGCCGGCTACAGCATTATCGATCTTCCGTTTGATTTTAATCATTCATGTGCTCTTGTTCAATGCTATAGCACAGGCAATATTCGATGTCAAAGTGAGACAGCTTTGACACGCCCATTTGACATCCGGTCCTCCATGTTTTATAAAATCCAGGAATTCAGAATTTCATTCACATGAACGCACCTCTATTCATTATCCGCATAAGAAAAATACACTGCACAAGGTGCTTTCCATGAGCTTAGGCATTCTTGCTCTTCTCGCTCTTCTTCCGATAATCACCGTGTTCGGGCTCATCGTTCTTTTCAGGTGGCCCGCCACCAAAGCCATGCCTGTGGCCTATGTCATCACCTGCTTTCTGGCTTTTGTCGTCTGGAAAGCCCCGTTTATTCAAATCGCCGCGGCTTCTCTGGATGGCCTCCTGACAGCCGCATCGATCCTGTACATTGTTCTGGGGGCCATATTGCTTTTGAACCTGCAGGAAGAGAGCGGAGCGAATTTAGCCATCAAGGGAAGCATGTTCCTCATCTCGCCTGACCGCCGCGTGCAGGCCATCATCATTGCTTTTCTCTTCGGTTCCTTTATCGAGGCATCCGCCGGTTTTGGAACTCCTGCGGCCGTGGCGGCTCCGCTTCTCGTGGCGGTCGGTTTTCCGGCCATGGCGGCAGTGATGGTCACTTTGATTATCCAGAGCACATGTGTCTCGTTTGGAGCGATCGGCACTCCTATCCTGATAGGTGTCAATTCAGGATTGAGCGGACAGACAGAAGTTATGAATTATCTCCATGGAGTGGATGTGGAGTTTATTCCTTACCTGAAAGCTGTCGGAGCTAAGGTCGCGATCATCCATGGAATCACAGGGACTTTGATTCCCTTGATACTTGTCCTAATGATGACGCGGTTTTTCGGACGAAAGAAAAGCTGGACTGAAGGGCTTTCCATCTTTCCTTTTGCACTGTTCGCCGGCCTCTGCTTCACTGTCCCCTACATGTTGACCGGGATATTTCTGGGCCCGGAATTTCCTTCGCTGTTTGGATCGCTTCTGGGCCTGATGAT
>JABAOH010158614.1_pt2 | contig 12494 bp, 9 predicted proteins | sample 7062181 | NCBI WGS metagenome assembly JABAOH01 (sample SAMN14538630, study PRJNA623070) | marine sediment metagenome | biome: marine biome [ENVO:00000428]; feature: marine pelagic biome [ENVO:01000023]; material: deep marine sediment [ENVO:00002113]; isolation source: pool of 5 deep marine... | reverse complement strand
CATCGACGTCGAAAGCTAACGAGCGGCCGCCAACGTGTGCGATAGAACACCGACGTGCCCCACTCGCTCCGGTACCTTAGATTCTGTGCCATGACACCCCGAACAATGCTCCGCGGTGCGCTAACCGCCTGCTTGCTCCTGCTGGCGCCGAGTTTGGCCCACGGGCAGATCCTTGGCCCGGGACAGTTGGAGTTGGGTCTTCTGGGGACGTACACCAAGTACGACGACCAGACCGTCGGTCTGTCCTCCGAGTTCGGGGCTGGCGGCCGGCTGGGGTTCTTCGTCACGCCGTTCCTCTCCGTGGAGGCGCGTGGCGATTTCACGCAGGCCGAAGAGCAGGTGACCGGGCGGGGCGTCGACGTGACGCGCCTCGGTGGCACCCTCTACTATGTCGCTCCGAAGATCGGATTCGGCAGGTTCTATTTGGGGGCCGGGTACACCCATGCGGAGTACCGCGGTGCCGTGGAGACGGGGGACAACGGAGGCCACCTGATCCTCGGCAACGTCGCGTCGCTGGGTGGGCGGACGGCGATCCGGGTGGAAGGGCGGCTCGACTACCTCCCGTCGTCGAAGCTGGTGGCACCGAACGAGAGCGCGCTGAACCTCGGCGCGGCGATGGGTCTGTCGGTGTTCGCCTTCGGCGGGCCGCCACGTGATTCGGACCGCGATGGGGTTGCGAACCGAACCGACGAGTGTCCGGGAACACCGTACGGTGCGGTGGTGGATGGCGTAGGGTGTCCGCTCGATAGCGATGGCGACCTGGTCTTCGACGGGCTCGACAGCTGTCCCGCTACGCCGGCCGGTGCGACGGTCGATCCGGCGGGGTGCCCGAGTGACGCGGACGGCGACTCGGTCATGGACGGGATCGACGTGTGTCCCAATACACCGGCAGGGGCTCTGGTCGATGCCAATGGCTGCCCGACCGACGGCGACGAGGACGGGGTCTTCGACGGCCTGGATCGGTGTCCCGACACGCCGCGGGGGGCAACGGTCGACGCCAACGGCTGTTCCACCGACGGCGACGGGGACGGGGTGTTGGATGGTCTGGATCAGTGCCCGGGTACGCCAACCGGCGTTGCGGTCAACGATGTCGGGTGCCCCACCGACGGCGATGGAGACGGCGTGCCGGACGGACTGGACCAGTGCCCGAACACCCCGGCGGGGCGGCAGGTGGACGACCGCGGCTGCTCGATCATCACCGACGCTGACGGTGACGGCGTTCCCGACACCATCGATCGGTGCCCGGACACCAGGGCCGGTCAGCGCGTCGACTCGATCGGCTGCCCCATCCTGTTCGTGGTGGAGCGGGGCGAGGTTCAGCCGCTAGTTCTGCGCGGCGTGAATTTCGAGATCGGCCGGTCGGCGCTCACGCGTGAATCGTACGTGATCCTCGACGAGGTGGCCGCGTCGTTGCTGGCCCACCCCGACGTGCGGGTGGAGATTGCCGGTCACACCGATATCACCGGCTCACGGGCGCTCAACAGCCGGTTGTCCCTGGAGCGCGCCCAGGCCGTCGAGGTATACCTTGCTCAGAAGGGCGTGGAGCCGGCCCGCATGGTCTCCCGAGGGTACGGCCCCGACGAGCCGATCGCGACCAACGCAACGGCTGCTGGGCGGGCACAGAACCGAAGGGTCGAGTTGCGACGACTGGAGGGTGGCACGCCGTAGGCTGGCTGCGCCCCCCGAGTTTCTCGTGTGGCGACGAGACGGCGCGGGCTTCNNGGGCTTCCCACGTCGTCTCGTAGCGTCTGATACCGCGGCACACACCGAGGAATGAACCGAGGGTCGGAAGTGCGGCTGATGCATCGAATTCACGTGGGCTGGATGATCGGCGTGATGCTGATCGGTGGGACGGGGTACGCTCAGTACCCCGACGACTCCACGTGGCTTCAGCCACTGCATCACGTCGGTCCTCCCCCCGATTACGTCCTGGACCTCGTTCAGCCGCCACTGGCGCGCATCCGCATGCCGGAGCCGCCGGAGGATCGGCGCGAGCCGTGGCACCCGCATCACGCTTCGCGGATCCCGGACTATGCCGAGTCCCTCCAGTCGGGGACGGCGGCAACGATCCCGGTCCCGCCGCCCCCGTACGGGCGGGCGCCGGCCGTGGTGCGAGGCCTGTACATGAACGGGTGGGTGTTCAGTTCCAGCCGGTTCTACGATCTCCTGGCGCTGGTGGACAGCACCGAGATCAATGCGCTCGTCATCGACGTCAAGGACGCGACTGGATACCTGACCTACCGCTCGAGTGTCCCGACCGCGGAGTACATCGGCGCCAACGGCATGTTACGGCTCTCGGACCCGCGACCACGACTGGCCCAGCTCGAAGCCCGCGGGATTCACGCCATCGCCCGGATCGTTGTCGCGCGCGACCCGCTGCTCGCGCGGCGGAAACCGGCCTGGGCCGTTCACGACTCGGCGGGAGGTCTGTGGCACGACGGGCTCGGGGAACCATGGGTCGACGCCTACAACGATTCGGTCTGGATCTACGCGGCGGAGCTCGCGGCCGAGGCAGTCCTCATGGGTTTTCGGGAAATCCAGTTCGACTACGTTCGATTCCCCGACGAGCCGCCGCATCGCCTCGACCGCACGGTGTATCCCGCCCGCCGCCCGGGTCAGAGCAAGCGAGATGCGGTCCGGCGCAATGTCCAACTGCTTCAGCGGCGTGTTGCCGCGTTGGGGGTACCGTTTACGCTGGACGTGTTCGGACTCACCGCGAGCGCCCGCGGGGATCTCGGCATCGGACAGGTGTGGGAGGACCTCGCCACCGCCGCCGATGTGATTCTCCCGATGGTGTACCCCAGCCATTACGCCCGCGGATTCTTTGGGATTCGCAACCCCAATAGAGAGCCGTATATCGTGGTGCGTCGTGCCCTCGAGCATGCCATCACCCGATCGCGGGGCCTCGCGCGACCGGCACGGATTCGACCGTACCTCCAGGCATTCACGATCTATCGGGTGCGCTACTCGGCGGCGGAGGTGCGCGCGCAGATCCAAGCCGTCGAGGATCTCGGGCTCACCGACTGGGTGTTGTGGAATGCTCGAGGGGTGTATCCGGCGGGTGCGCTTCGTCCCAGCGCTCGTTCCTCGATCCGCTCCAGCGAGACGGCGCCAATGCAGGAGGTGCGACCGTTTCGCTGACCAGACGTCCGTCAGCGCGGCGCTGAATCAGATCAGGTCGAGGTCGGCTGCCACGCCGTGATGACGCCCGCGATGGCGCTCGCCGCCGTCGTGTAGGGGCTCGCCAAATAGAGCTGACCCGGACCGGAGCGGCCCGGGAAGTTGCGGTTGATGGCGCTCACCGTGACGGTCTCGCGATCGTACGACACGCCCGGTCCGGCGTTGATGCAGGCACCGCACGACGGCTCGATGAACTCGGCACCCACCGCCCGGAACAGCTCCAGATACCCCAGCTCGTCGCAGTAGCGCTTCACTTCCTGCGATCCACACTGGATGTAGCACTTTACGTCAGGGTGCACGCGCCCCCCGTGCTCGACGGCCTCCCGGAAGACCCGCGCATACATGTCCATATCGGACTTCTTCCCGGCAGTGCATGACCCCGCATACGCGATATCGATCTTCACTGCATCGCCAAGCTCGTTGATGAACAGGCCGTTGCCGGGGTCACCGGGCAGCGCGACCATCGGCTCCAGCGTGTGTGCGTCGATCTCGATGACCGTTTCGAACTCCGCGTCGTGGTCGGAGTACAGCCCGTCGAGGCTGCGTCGCACCGTGGCGGCATTCATCCCCCGCTCACGCACCAGGAATTCCACGGCCTTCTCGTCGGGGCGGATCACGCCCGTAAACNNCGATCGAGAGCTCCTCCACCGCTTCCCCGGCATACTCCACGATCTTGCCAATCGCCTGACCATTCCGAACGTAGGGATGCCGCAAGACCTGGAGCATGAAGTCCTTCGCCGTCACGTTCTCCGGCCGGCGGCCGCTGACGCGCACCAACACCGACGGCGGTACGGTGATCCGTACATCCTTCGTGAGCCACGAATTGAAGATGGCGGTCGTGCCGACCCCAAAGGCCACGGCACCGATCGCTCCCGCATGCGGGGTGTGGGAATCGGAGCCGATGATCAACTGCCCCGGCAGCGCGTGCTGCTCGAGGATCTTCGAGTGACAGATGGCCTCGGATCCCTGCACCGCCATCCCGGCGCCGAGGCGCGGCAGCTCCCCGTACAGCGTCACCCCCTGCCGGCGCGCGAACTCCTCCTGCTGCGCCTTGAGCTCGAGCGCCACATCCAACAGGCCCTGGGCCTTGCGCTCCTCGGTCATCGCGAGCTCGAGGAACGTGAGGTGGTCGCGAAACAGGAAGACGGAATCGGGATCGACGATCCGCTCGTCCTCGCCCACCGAGTCCCGCCAGAAGATGGCCGCCATCGGGGTGACATACTCATGACTGAACCGGATGTCGGTTCGGACGAACCCTTCGTCACCTGGGGCGACGGCCTGGACGCCCACCTCGTTCCGTGCGAGATCGGTCACCCAGTGGCGCGCAATGATCTTTTCGGCGAGCGTCAGCGGACGGGCGGAGGTCGTGACGGCGGGGACGGACACCTTTCCCTGTATCCGGGCCACGTTGTACTGGAACAACCCCCCGAACTCGATGATGCCCCGAGTGATCTCGCCCTGACCCTCGGTGAACCGGTTGAGCGGGACTTCTTCCCCCCGACGTATCCGATCGATGAGCGAGAAGTCCGTGCTGGTGAGGATGCCGAGGTTCTGGCAGTTCTCCCGGTAGATGCGCTCGATGTTCTCGGCGATGACGAGTTGAATGCCCGCGCACATCTCCGCGTACGGCGACTGCTCCCGCGACGAGCCCTTGCCGCGGCGCTTGCCGCTCACCGAGCACACGAACCCGCCCGCCTTCACACTCCCGCGCGTAATCGGGAACTCCTCACCCGCCTGGAGCCCCAGGTACGGGAAGTCGCCCAGCGTCTCGTCGTAGTAGTAGCAGATGTACGCCGGCGTGATCTCGTCGGTGGAGATGTTGTCCCGCAACGCGGCAGCCAGCGGCCACGACAGATCCTCACCGCCGAGCTGCCGCCGAATCAGGTCCGGATCGTCGACGAGAAACAGCACGCGCCCGTCGAAGCGGACGCGGTCGGGGCGCTTGGTGAGCGGTCGTGTTTTGAGACTGTCGATCATGGGGCCTCGAAAGTTGACGGTTCCGTTTCCTTCAGGCAAGCGGCGCAGGTACAATTGAAACGATGAGGCGAGAACCCCGGATTTCGGTTGCCCGCCTGCAAGCCGCCGCCCTGGTGTGCGGCATTGGGTGGTTGTGGGCCGCGTCGCTCGCAGCGCAGGTACCTCGACCGGAGTCGGTCGACGTTGTCGGTGTGCTGCGTCCCCCCATCACCGAGAGTTCCGGCGTAGCCGTCAGTCGGCGACACCCCGGCGTTCTCTGGACCCACAACGATTCCGGTGACGGGCCGTTTCTCTATGCGGTCTCGATGGATGGTAGCCTCCTGGCGCGGTTCGAGATCGAAAACGCCCGGGCTGAAGACTGGGAGGACATCGCCCTCGGGCCGTGTCCCCGATCGCGGAAGGCGTGTCTCTATGTCGCCGATACCGGGGACAACCTGCGGCGCCGGGAGCGTGTCCATATCTACATCGTGGTCGAGCCGGAAAACCTCTCCGACACCACTGCCGTGCTGGAGGCTCGCACGATCNNGCTCGCACGATCAGCGTGCGGTATACGGACGGACCCCAGGATGTCGAGGCGCTCGCGATCACACCCAGTGGCGATCTGATGCTCGCAACGAAAGGCCGCTCCGGGCCGATCACGCTGTATCGGGTAAGGCGCGACGACCGCGAAGCGGCATCGTCGCTGCGACTGAGCCCGTGGCGCAGCCTCGATCCGGCGCATCAGCGCCCCATCGGCCACCAGGTGACCGGTGCCGCCGTGTCGCCCGACGGAAGCCGGCTGGTGATTCGGACCTACAGCGAGGTTCTGTTCTTTGCGCTCGACCCCGACAGCGTCACGCCGGCGGGCGGGTGCTGGCTCGGCGGGTGGGAGCAGGGAGAAGCGGTGGACTTTCTGGACGACACGACCCTAGTGCTCACGAGTGAATCCACGTTCGGCCGCTTCGGTCGGATCACGCAGGTGCGGTGCAACCCGTGACGAGGAGCGGGACCATGGAGCACGTGTGCAGACCGTGGGCGATCGCTGCGCTCACCCTCGTGACGGTCGCTCAGCCCAGTTTGGCCCAGGGGTCGGCACAGGCAACGGCTCGACTGGCACGCGCGTTGGCCGCGCCGACGGAGGCGGAGCTCGGTGCCGACGTGCGGTTTCTCGCCGACGACGTCCTCCAGGGGCGCGCGCCGGGGACGTCCGGTGGAGAGGTCGCCGCGCGGTTCATTGCGTCGCGGTTCGCGGCCCTCGGGCTACGGCCGGCCGGAGACGACGGGACGTACTTCCAGCGGTTCGACCTCGTGGCGCTGGAGCCCAGGGCGTCGTTCGTGGTGGGCGGACAGCAGGGTACGACCAGCCTCGAGCCTGGAGTCGACTTCGCGGCGTGGAGCGAGCGCAATGAGGAGGCGACCACGGTCGACGGCGATCTGGTGTTCGTGGGCTACGGCATCGACGCTCCGGATTGGGGGTGGGACGACTACAAGGACGTGCCGGTGGCCGGCAGGATTCTGGTCTTTCTGCTTGGCGACCCCGGAATGGAAGATACGACCCGCTTCCGGGGGAAACGCGGCACGTATTACGGAAGCGTCGATTACAAGCTCGACCAGGCAGCGCGGGTGGGCGCGCACGGTGCCGTCCTCATTCATCGGCAGGCCGACGCGCCGATGGGTTGGGAGGCAACCGTGCACACCTGGGGCGGTGAACGGGTTCGGAGGGTCGGTCCGACAACGACCACCCTGCGGGCGGCAGCCTGGATCACCGAGGCCGCAGTCAAACGCTTCACCGCAATGACAGGACGGGACTTCGACCTGATGGTGCGACGAGCGGCCCAGCAGAGCTTCAGGCCGGTGTCGCTCGGCAGCCACGGCGTGATCAACGTGCGCAATCGCGTGCGCCAGACATCGGCGGCAAACGTCATCGCGTTGCTTTCGGGGAGCGACTCACTCGCGACGAGTGACGTAGTAGTCGTGTCGGCGCACTACGATCACCTGGGCACGGGAATGCCCGAAGGCTCCGATTCCGTGCACAACGGCGCCGAAGACAACGCTTCCGGAACCGCGGCCCTGCTGGGCGTGGCCCAGGGCCTCGTTGCGGCTGACGGGGGACTGCAGCGCTCGGTCCTCCTGCTCGCCACGGCCGCCACCGAGAGCGGACGGATCGGCAGCGAGGAGTTCCTCCGACGTACCGCGATTCCCGCGGAAGGCATCGTGGCTGTGCTCAACTTCGACCGAGCGAACCTGCGGGGACCCACCCAGGACGTGACCGGCGTGGGTGCGGAGGAGTCGAGCCTCGAGGTTGCGGTGAGGCAGGCAGCCGGCGCAGAAGGCTTGACCCTCACCCCGGCTTCGCCGCGATCGGCGACCGAGGCTTACGCGCTCGATCCACTGTCCTTCGCGAAATCCGGTATACCGGGCCTGACGCTCCGCGCGGGCTTGGTGTTTCGGGGCCGCCCCGAATCCTGGGGCGCGGATCGGGAGGCCGAGTACCTGAGCAACCGGTTTCACCGCCCCTCCGATGCCGTGGATCAGGAGACACGTTACGATGGCCTTCGCGAGCAGGTGCGCGTCGCACTCCGGCTGGTGTGGACGTTGGCGACCGGAACCGGGTTTCCCAAGTGGAAGCCAGACGCGGAGTTCCGTGCGGCAGGCGAACGTCTGGAACTACGGCGACTCCGCGCGACCCAGCGGCGGCCTGTACCGTAGGCATCGCGGAGTACTGGCCGAACAGAGGGAACTTGGGTATGTTCTCGCCCACCGTTTTCGGCTCCGGCTCTTTTTTGAAGGAGTTCGTCCCCTGGAGCTGCCCACAACTCATCGAGTTCCAGTCACCTGGCTCCGCCAGCACGCCTGTGCTCCAATCCGTTGGAGGACGGTCCGCGAAATCCTCCCACCTGGTTCGGCCAGCCCGGCGGACATCGAGCTGCTGAAGGAGGAACTCCTTCAGTACAAGAGAGTTGCGCAGACAGTCCGGAAGCAGAAGGCCACCGGTATCTGGGGCAAGAACATCTTGGGGTTGGCCGCATCGAAGTCACAGGGTCTCGCCGATGTCGGGACAGTGGCGCAATACCGCCATTTAGTAGAGCTCGGACTCCCAAGCGATGACCCCACCCTGCGGCTCGCGGACCGAACGCTGTTCCGCCTACTGTCCCGCGACACGGACCCGGCGCTGCTGTTCGAATACCAGAAGAGCGCCAAGACAAACCCATCCCTGGCACTCTGGGCACGGGAGTTCCTGCGCGAAGGGGCAACGGCGGCGCTCTCACATGCTGGTCACATCGAGGATCCGCGGGTGCGCGGCGCCGCGCACCGCATCGCCACCAACATCTNNCGTATCCGCCAAGCCTCTTCGCGGTGACGATCGTTGCCTACATGCCGAGCCTCAAACGGGAGCGCGCAGGGTTCGTGGAGCGTCTCGGCCATTATCTGGGGCAGGCGGCGACGAAACGCACTTGGGTGATCCAGGCGGGCCGCAAGGTGATCCAGCCCACGTACCATTTCCTGGGCGACCCACTCAAGGCGGATTCGGGCGGCCATCCGAAGGACCTGCCCTTTGCCCTTCATTGGATCGAACTGCTGGTGCGCATGGGCGCTTTGGAGTCCTCGGCCACTGCTCAACGGATCCTGGCGCGACTCTACCGTGACTGCGACGCGGAAGGTGTCTGGAGCCCCAGGAACCTGCGGTCCATCCCACGGAGCAGCTCCAAGCTCGCGGACTTCGCCTTCCCGCTGGAGTTGGACGGCAAGACCCTGGAGCGGCGGCGCGCCGACGTGACGTTCCGGCTGGCGCTGATCGCCAAGCTCGCGGGCATGGAGATCGACTACGCCTGATCTAGCTCGAAGTCGACTCTTGTAGAGCCTCAGGAATCGGGCTACGTTAGGAGTAGCAACCGCTACTCCCTATGCAATCCGTAGATTTGACGGACTTCGGCTTCACGCCGACTGAGACCCAGGCCTACCTGGCCCTCGTGGAGGCGGGCCCGTCGTCGGGCTACGCCCTGGCCAAACGGTTGTCCGTCGCCCGGGCCAACGCTTACCAGGCTCTCAACGGGCTGGTGACGAAGGAGGCTGCCGTGGTCGTGGATCGGGACCCCACGATCTTCCGTGCCGTGGCCCCACCCACCCTGCTGGCGCGCATCACCAGGGACCAGTCGGCACGTCTCGACCTCCTGGAACGGGCACTGACACGGCTCGGGACGGCCGGGGAGCCGGCAGTTGTGCCATTTCGGGGCACCGCCGAACTCGAGGCGCTGGCGCTGCGCACAGCCGTCAGGGCCCCCACAGTCTCGTGCTTCGCTCCGCCCGAGCTGCTGCGCTCACTGGCGCCCATTTGGCGAGCGCGGGCCGCAAACGACCGTCCCACAGCGCTGTACGCGATTGGGGAACCATCCGATCCGCTGCCGTTTACCCTCCAACGCCAGCTCCCGACGGCTCAGGTGACGGAACGATTCGGAGGCGAGATTGCCGGATTGCTCACCGACGCCGCCGGCATCCTCGTGAGACTCGACCTGGACGCCGTCGAAGGATTCTGGTTCTCGGACCCCCTTCTCCTGGGCACACTGCGGGCGGCGCTCACGGCGCTCACTCCATGACATCTTGACAGCCCGACTCAAGCGGCCCAATATGGGAGCAAACTCAACCAACCGGTTGGTTGATAATGGACTCTTCTCGCCAACGTATTGAGAGCGCTGCGCTTGAGGAGTTTGCCGTGTACGGGTTTCACGGCGCTCGAGTGCAGCGTATTGCCCACAAGGCTGGCGTCAACAAGCAGCTGATCTATCACCACTTCGGTTCAAAACGGCAGATCCACGGGCACTGTCTGCGCCTGGCGGCGCAGCAGATCAGCCCCGCGACGGAGCGAAAACGTCGCTCTGTCGCCCCTCCGGATGAGGAGCTCCGCAGGGTTCTCCGGGTTGTGGCCCAGCAGGTCCGCGCCCATCCGAACCTGGTGCGGACAGCCCTGCTTGCCGCGCTCGACCAACGTCAGGATGGGACGGAAGACCTCTCCCGGGCCACGCTCGCGCTGTCCCAACGCATTGCCGCCGAGGTGTCCAGGGGGCAGGGTCTTGGCTTCTTCCGTGACGATGCCGATCCGGAGGACTGCGGCCGGAACGCGGCGGTGCTGCTCCTGGGGTGGGTCGCGCTTGACGGGGTCCTCGCGAGCGACACGAAGGTCAGTTCAGCCGACCCGGCGTGGGTCGATTCAGTAATCGCCCTGCTCGGCCGATCGCTCACGTGGTGACGTGGCGCGCGAGCCTAGGGGGCCGTTGGCTGGAGCTCCGTATCCTCGGTCTGTACGGCGTATTCGACGCCGTCGGGCCGACGCAGGGCGATCTTCAACACGGTCCGCAGATCGTCCGCCGGCTCCACGTTGATCCGCTGCCGCTCTTCCTCACTCAGGTCTTCGAGATCGGCCAGGTTCTCCCTCGGCAGGATCACGCTGCTGATTCCGGCGCGGCAGGCCCCCAACACCTTCTCCTTGACGCCGCCAATCGGTAAAACTCGACCTGACAAGGTGATCTCGCCGGTCATCGCCAGGTCGTGGCGCACCGGGACGCCCGACAGGGCGCTCACCAACGCCGTCGCCATGGTGACCCCTGCCGACGGGCCATCCTTTGGAATCGCGCCGGCTGGGACGTGCACGTGCACATCCTTGTCGGCGATGGCCTTGGGATCGATGCCCAGCGCCCGTGCGTTGGACTTGGCGTACGTGAGCGCCGCCTGCGCCGACTCCTTCATGACGTCGCCCAGCTGGCCGGTGAGCACCAGGTTCTCCCGCCCCGGCATGACCGAGACCTCGACGAACATGATGTCGCCACCCGCGGGCGTGTAGTACATCCCGGTCGCGGTGCCCACCTGATCCTGCCGTGCCGCTCGCTCAGGATGCACGGTCGGCCGGCCGATCAGTTCGTCGACGTCGTCCCCCTCGATGGCCACCTTCTCCAGTTCGTGGGTCGCGATCTTGCGGGCCACCTTGCGCGCGATCTTCTTGATCTCCCGCTCGAGTTGACGCACGCCCGCCTCGCGCGTGTAGCCCTGGATCAGCGTGCGGATGGCGCTGTCGCCGAGCTTGAGTTCCACCTCGCTCAACCCCGATTCGCCGAGTTGCCGCGGGATCAAGTATTGCCGCGCGATGATCAGTTTCTCTTCCTCGGTGTATCCGCTGAACTCCACGGTCTCCATCCGATCCAGCAGCGGGACCGGGATGTTCTGCCGGAAGTTGGCGGTGGCGATGAACAGCACCTCGGAGAGGTCGAACGGCATGCCGAGGTAGTGGTCGGTGAACGAGTCGTTCTGCGCGGGGTCGAGCACCTCGAGCAGGGCCGAGGCCGGATCGCCCTGGAACGAGACCCCGAGCTTGTCCACTTCGTCGAGCAGGAACACCGGGTTCTTGGTGCCGGCACGCTTCATTCCTTCGATGATGCGCCCGGGCATGGCACCGACATACGTGCGCCGGTGGCCCCGGATGTCCGCTTCGTCGCGAGCGCCCCCAAGCGAGATGCGCACGTACCGGCGCCCCATCGCGCGGGCAATCGACTTCGCGATGGATGTCTTGCCGACACCCGGTGGTCCGATGAAGAGCAGAATCTGCCCCTTGGTTCCGCGGTCGTCTTCGTTGCCGACCGCACCCGTGACACGCTCGTCGGGTGCCCGCACCTTGAGCAGCTGACGCACGGCGAGGAACTCGAGCACGCGGTCCTTCACGTCCTTGAGACCGTAGTGGTCTTCGTCGAGAATGCGTGCGGCCTCGTTCAGATCCAGATGGTCTTCACTGCGCAGACTCCAAGGCAATTCGACGATCGTCTCGAGATAGGTGCGGATGATCTGCGACTCCATGGAGTCGCGTCCCGCCCGCTCCAACCGCCGCAGCTCGCGATCGACTTCCTGGCGGACGTTGTCGGGCAGCCTGAGCTTCTCGATCCGCTCGCGAAGTTCTTCCACCTCTTGCGAGCCATCGTCGCCGAGTTCCTTCTGAATGGCTTTGAGCTGTTCCCGGAGGAACATTTCTCGCTGTCGCTCGCCGATTTCCTCCTGGACCTTGGTCTTGATCTCTTCCTGCGCCTCCACGAGATCGAGCTGTCGCTGGACGTGGATGAGGACACGACGCAGGCGCTCCTCGACCCCCCGGGTCTCGAGCAGTGCCTGTCGCTCGCCCGGGGTGATGTCGATGTACCCCGCCACCAGGTCGGCGAACCTACCGGGGTCCTCCACCCCTTCGAGCACCTGTTCGACGACTTCCTGGGGGAGACCCATCTTCAACGCGAGGTCGCTCGCTCGCTCTCGCACCTCCTTGTAGAGCGCGACGAACGCCGCGTCTTCGGAATCCAACGGGAGGAGATCCGGCGCTTCCTGGA
>JABAOH010030085.1_pt1 | contig 12497 bp, 9 predicted proteins | sample 7062181 | NCBI WGS metagenome assembly JABAOH01 (sample SAMN14538630, study PRJNA623070) | marine sediment metagenome | biome: marine biome [ENVO:00000428]; feature: marine pelagic biome [ENVO:01000023]; material: deep marine sediment [ENVO:00002113]; isolation source: pool of 5 deep marine... | reverse complement strand
CGGCTTCAACTTCCCGCATATTGGGATGGTATATCCTCAACGGCCGATTTTTCCACCATGCCGAGCCGCCAGTTTCCGAACAAAATCCGAAAGCGGAAAGAAGACTGCAATTGAGTACCAACAACCATGGTAGAAGGCGATATCCCGTATGATGCTCCATGATTATCTCCTATTTCTATTCTCAGTAGCCGTTCGAGGCTCGACCTATGCGAGATGAATTCACCTGAAAGGTACGCGCCGGCCAGTCCAAGTGCTTATGCAGAAATTCAAACGTGCCCTGTCCGTTGATGCTGTGCCCACCCTGGAAGAACTCGATCTCCGTGCGGTCAGCGATGCCGAGCTGGGCGTACAGCCAACGCACCTTTGCATACTCGTGCGCCACCCAGCGGTCCCGTCCCACCGTGTCCAGGTGGCCCCGTTCAACCATGAAAGGCCGGGGCACCATCAGGTACGCCATCTCGGCATAGTCGAATGTCTGGCCAAGGTTCCAGTAAGGCATTTCCCATTCAATGGTCCGCATGAAACTGAAGGGTTGATCGGTGGCAGCGACTTTGCGCGTCCATTGATTGAAGTCGCCCGAGCAAATCGAGAGGCAGTACTTCTCAAGAATCGTTGGCACCCGCACGGCCGTTTCGCCCCCGTAGCTTAAGCCATAAAACGCAATGTGCTCGCCATCCACGAACGGCAGCGTTTCCAGCCAGCGCAAAATCTGGTCATGCTGCGCAATTATAAATGAGAAGAGCGTCGCCTTGACGGTGTTCGCCTTGCGGTCGAGCCAGCGATAACGATCTTCACCGCGGTATAGATTGTGCGGCGCGAACGTGATGAATCCACGCTCTGCCAGAGACCCGGCGAAGTTGTTGTATGCGGTCTTGTTTCCATCGAGCGTGTCTCGCGGCACGCCATTGCGTCCGTGTTGGCAAACCACGACCGGGCGTCGCTCACCGGGCCGCAGGCCCTTGGGGACGACCAGTACCCCCCAAGCGAACAGTTCGGGAAATACGTCGAGCACCACGTCATACGCCGTCCATTTTTCCGTATCGAGAATCCGGCGCGTACGTGGGTTGGGCGCAAGGAGCGGTTCTTCAAAGCGTCCCATGGCCTCGGTTTGGAACTGTTCGCGGAAAGGCTTGGCACCCTTGACAAACTCCTCCACGGAATGTGTGTCATGGCGACGTAATGTGCTCCAGCGGCGTTCAGCCAGCTCCGGCATGACGTCGAATAGAAAGAAGCGGTCGCGCACGTGCTCCGATTCTCGCACAAGCATTTGCACATGATTTTCAAGTTGCTGCACCGCTCGCTTATGCCGGCTGTCCGGCTGGAACGAGCGTCGTCTGTCCGCGGGGACATCACCTGAGAAGGCCGTGTCGGTCTCGACTCCCAGCCTACGTGCGAATGCATTGAGTGAACGAATTGAGCCGGGTCCGATTGGAGCAGTGTCGTCGTGAACCAGGGCAGGTTGTGCGAATCGGCGCCGAACAGGTATACGATGAAATTCCTGTGAGACCGAGGTGAAGTCCGGTGTACGCAAGTCGCCCTTGTGGCCTGTTACTGTAGGCACCGTACTGTATTCGACCACGAGTGAACGCGGCAGAATCAGCGAGGCAATCTCTGCATCACCGAACCGCCGCAGCAGACTCCACACGTTGCGGTAGATGGGCTCGGCCCAGACATTCTCGCGTGTATCAAAGTAACCGCTAACCAGCACGGCGTTGACCCGCGTATCGATCGCCGCAGCGTAGAATGCGATCAAGCCGCCCTCGGCATAGCCAATGATACCTACCCGTCCCGACGCATCTCGTTTATCAAACCAATCCACCACCGCCAGCACTTTTTGCACTTCATAGCCGATGATATGCCGTCCCATGTGAAATGCCTGGCGATAGATCCATTCGCGATACGTCTGATCAGACCTCCTAAGTCTCGCATCATCGGTGTCGAGCTTGCGACGGCTCACCAGCACTGGGATGACAAGCTCAAAGCCATTTTCGGCCAGACGGCGTGCGTACTGCTGTTGTGGGTCAATCCCGGGCAACAACCCGAGAAGCTGTTCGGGCGTCTGGCCGGCATCCGGCACGACAACGACATGAGCCAAGGGCGTCCGCTTCGGCTGAACGAGCAAACCTTCACCAAAAATCCCCTCTAATACAGGCCAGCGTACCTGAAACACGCGGTACTGGGCACCCTCAGCCACGCAGGCCGGATTGGTATCATCCCCGAACCGCTCCATCCTTACCGGCAACCGCTGATCCACGGCCCCAATGATCGTGCGAAGTCTTTGTCGGTTCTTGGAGACAGAGGCTTCGTACGCCTGTTTCGACGAAGTGTCGTACTTCCAGAACCGAGCGCGCTTTGCGCGTGAAGCTTGGATCCGCTTGTCAATAAATCTGTGTGCTCCGTCCATGAGCCGCACGGAGAGGTCCTCTTCCTGCCACTCCAACGGCCTGGTACCGGGAAGTGGCGATACTGCTGCGCCGGCGTCCACGCACGCCATGGCAGTTAGAACACACATAATTGCGGTGGTGAAAGTTCGATTCATCATAAGCCCTTTCCAATTGGCTTGTATACCATGGAATTTACTACAGGTGCCAAGGGGCACTTACGGATTTGCTTAGCAAGCGATTGGCCTGGTCATGGTCGATAAAGCGTTCTTCGTCCGAATCCCAGTGGAGTTTGCATTTGAGTGTCATGGCAATGTTGGCCAGGTGGCATACGCTGGCCGAACGATGCCCTACCTCTACGGGAGTGATCGGATCCTGACCCGACTTGATGCAATCCAGGAAAAAGCAGCGATGCTGGTGATGTGGCACCCATGGCGCCGGTTCCAGCCAAAGTTCGTAATCAAATCCATCGGGTACGGGTGTAGGTTGCCGGGTATCGATGTCGAAACGCAAGCCGTGGCGACTCAGGCTGGTAATAACTCGTCTGACCCGACCGATGCGGCCGTTGCGCACAAGCTCGCAGGCGAAACGCGTGGTTTCCTTGGAGCGGTGCTGGCTGCCTGTCTGCAAAATGATGCCGCGGCGCCGTACCGCCTCGACCATGGCGCGCCCATCTGCAATAGTCAGACTCAACGGTTTCTGGCAGTAGATGTGCTTGCCGGCCCGGGCCGCCATGATGGTCTGGATCGAATGCCAGTGGTCGGGTGTCGTAATCGACACGGCATCAATGTCGTCGCGAGCAAGCAGCACGCGAAAGTCATTGTATGCGTCGCAGCCGGCATAAATCCCCGAGCGCTGATTTTCCGCATAATAGTCATTCACCAGCTTGCGGGCCGGTTCACGACCGCGGAACTGCGCAGCGGTCTTGTAGCCATGACTGCCTCGGTTCACGTCACACACCGCGACAATCTGAGTATCGTCCTGATGCATCAACCCCTGCAAATCGGTAAATCCCATGTTGCCCGTACCGATACAGCCGATATTGATTCGGTTGCTGGGTGCACGGACGCCTAAGGCCCTGCTGGGAATAAAATAGAGTACCCCACATATGCCCGCCGCTACGGCCGCTACGCATTCGAGGAAATCCCTACGCGTCGACAATCTGCTCTTGTCGGTCATGACACCTCACCTGCTCTTTCCCAATGCCGGAGATCTTTGCGTAAACCGCACAGCCATCAGTACCTTCAGAAGCCGAGGCGTGGCGTGACTACTATAACCTTGTTCTGCAACTCAACCCTTTCACTATTCCGCTGGCTCTCAATTTACGTTGATTGCTCAATTCGGACTTTGAGGTTGCTGCTGGGACCGCAAAAAATGATACCATNNACCGACGCCGCCGAGAAAAAGTAGAACCTTTTCCTGTAACACAGCAACCAACCGGCCTGAGCAAAGTAGAGCGATTTATCGAGACTTTACCAGCGAAGCACTTCTTGACACAATGCGACATTATGGCTTCTTGAGTCATTTGCACAGGTTGTCGATGCCTTCTCGTCTGCAGATCTCGGATATGGCTGTTTCACCTTCTAATCCTCACGGAACGATTCGGATTTTTTTCTCCGCAGAGAACTGGCGATGTGTGGCTTTTTTGATTTGCCTTATGACATCCTTTGACTTCGCCATTTTTCAATTCCCTTCTTGGGGTAAAAGCCACGATTATGAAATTGAAATCCACAATTTCAAGCAGTTTCTTACCCTAAGGAAACTGCTTGCAGGTCTGCTCTAACCTAAAGCATTAATCTGTGCCGTTTTTATTGGCTACAAACAGTACTCCAGAATCTCATTTTGATATTCCTCCTTTTGAGTAACCCCTATTCGAAACAGTAACCATAGGATATAATGTTTAAAAACCCTAATGAGAACCCTGGACGCATAAATGTTCAAACAGGACGGATATGAAGAAACAGTATTTATTTATTGCATCTCGGTCTTGTGAGCCAACATCGGGCCACATCGATCGCCCCGAGCCAAAATCCGATCTTTATCCTAAAGAGGACCCATCATGAAGACTACTTCTGTCCTTTTTTGCGTAGTCGCCGCTCTCGGTGTCTCCCAGGTCTGCGCCGCCCAAAAAGACTCGCCGTCTGCTTCTATGGACAATCCTGCTCTTGAAGTGTATGGAGACAGAGAACACAACCTCAACATGATTTATCCAGCTGGCGCTTTCCGGGAAAATGGGGGGCCGATTATCGATATCACAAGATCACCCTACCACGCCAAAGGCTCGGGCGACCCCGACGATGCCGACCATAACGCCAAAGTTTTTATCGCCGTATATGACTTCATCATGGAGCAGTTGGACAAATATGGCGATATGCAGCGAGAGGTCACCCAGCCTTCCTCCACTGCGTGCTCATACATCATCTACATACCGGATGGAGTTTACTATGTAAACGACACGCTTATATATTCCGGCCCAGTGCGCAGAGTGGCTGGCGTTCAGCGCGAATATTGTATCTGGCTGCGGTTCATTGGGCAAAGCCGCCAGAAAACGGTCGTCAGGCTCGCCGACAATTCTCCGGGCTTTGATGACAAGGAAAATCCCAAACCAATATTCTCCTTTGGCAAAAAACACGATGTCAATCCGATGAAGGCCAACAATGCCATCAAGAACCTTACAATCGACGCCGGCAAGGGGAATCCGGGGGCGATAGGAATACGCTGGACCTCAGCAAATAATGGCGAGGCCAACGAACTGCTGATTTGCTCCGGCGACGGACAAGGTTTTGTCGGATATGACTTTGCCATGGGAGGGCCGTGTGGATATTTCCGCGATATTGTTGTTGAGGGTTTCGATTGTGGCATTCGTATTGGCACGCACAAGAGGTATTTTTACAATCCCACCCTCGAATATATTACGCTGAAAAACCAGAAAGAGGCAGGCATCTTATGCGAGGCGGGCTCCGGGACGTTGAGAAAGATCAAGAGCGAGAACTCCGTGCCCGCCATCAAGATAACGGACTGCTACACTCACGCCGTAGTCCTCGACAGCAATTTCGCCGGCGGAAGCCCTTCGAATGCTGCGATCGATATCGTTAACGATGGGTATGGTATTGGCCATGTGTTCGTCCGAAATGTCGTGGTTTCCGGATATGGCAGCGGCGTCAGAAAGGACGGCGCCCTGATGCAGCCAGCAAGCGTGACCGAGTATGTGTCCGACCCGATAAAGAAGTTTTCCCCTGACATGCCCGTCACTTCGATGAATCTGCCCATTGAAGAGGTCCCATTTGTTCCCTGGGAGCAGGACTTGTCAAAGTGGACCACCGCGGGAGTCGGCGACGGGAGAACGGACGATGCCGAGGCGATTCAACAGGCCATGAACGACACGACCAGATCCGTGTTTTATTTTCCCAAGCGGAACTATAGAATCAGAGGAACGGTCAATATTCCTGCTCACATCAAAGTCGTTGATTTCATGTTCAGTAGAATTTCCGGCTCTACACCATTTCGCGTGAGCGAAGATTCTTCTGATCCGATTCACTTTCGTGATCTTTGTAAATCAGGCAGTCGGCCGCGTGTCTTCATTGAACAGGACTGCATGAGAACGGTTTATACGGAGTTGGTTCCCGGGCGGTTTGGAAATCCTGGAAACAATCCCGGCGCCAAGGCTTTCCTTTGTTCAACGAACATTTCGCGGGTGGATAAGGACTATGCAATCAGGGGCGCGAATGTCTTTTGGCGATGGGGCAATGACGAGTATCGCGACCATCTGTTCTCCATCGGAGACAACTGCCGCGTTGTTCTTCTGGGCTACAAAACCGAAGGGGGGGGCGTCGGCTTCGATATAGCGGGGACTTCCAAGGTCGAAATCCTTGGAGGTGTTCACACAAACCATGGAAGGCCGTTATGGTATACGGATGCTTACCCCTATATTCAAACCAACGGCGCCGAAGTCTCAATTATCACGCGTTTCATGCAAAGTAACAAGACGTATGAAATCTATATTCAGGACGATCGAGAATGGATGGCAAAAACATTCTTATCTTCCGACTTCCCGGAGATCGGGACTGACAATGCCGTCGAAAAAATCATGCCGCTATACATAGGGTATCGGGGACAAAAGAAGTAACGCTTCTCGATCAAGAATATAAAGAGACAGTGTGTTCTTTTTAAGCATGAATAAGATTAGCCGCGCCCCGGACTGCCTTATGGTATGCAGACGTCGCAGACCACACCGAAATGCTCCGCAGGCACGGGGCAAAGGGATATCAACGAAGATGCGTTTTAACATCTGATGAGCCTTCGTGAAACTTGACAAATCTTCATGAATATAAATATAATAGCCAAATATAGATAGAACTCAGAAGAATCCTTACTTTGTAATTCTACTTAACATGTGAGGATACTGATGGTAGATGGCCAATTATCAGACTCCACAAGAGCGGCTTTGACCGAGCGAGTTAAGGAGCTTACCTGTCTTTACGGCATTGCTCAAATCGCCGGACAGCCTGGTCTATCACTGGAACAAATTATCCAGCGCATTGTTGAACTTCTTCCTCCTGCCTGGCAATACCCGGAGGCCGCCTCCGCAAGAATAATTCTGGATGGAATTGCCTACACGACCCAAGGCTTTCGTGGGGGCCGTCAGAAGCAGATGGCTAAGATTATTGTGGGGGCTGTGCCAAGAGGCGTTGTTGAGCTGGTTTATGTGGAGGAAAAGCCTGATCTTGATGAGGGTCCATTTCTTAAGGAAGAGCGCAATCTAATTGACGCTGTAGCCAGACAGGTAGCGTTAGTTGTCGAACGAAAACAGGCAGAGGAAGACAAACTGAAGCTACATAATCAGCTTCTGCATGCCGATCGGCTGGCGACAATTGGGATGCTCGCCGCAGGGGTAGCTCATGAACTGAATGAACCACTGGGAAATATTCTCGGATTTGCACAGCTGGCAAAGAAGTGTCCCGGGGTTCCGGCCTCAGCCGAGCAGGATATCGGAAAAATCGAAACCGCTTCTTTGCACGCACGGGACATTATCCAGAAGCTGCTGGTCTTTGCCCGACAGGCACCACCTGAGAAGACCCAGATTAACCTCAATCAGGTGGTGGAAGATGGGCTTTATTTTTTTGAAGCTCGGTGTGCCAAGCAAGGTATAGAACTTGTTCGTTTGCTTTCGTCAAACCTGCCAGAAATCACAGCTGACCCGGCGCAATTGAACCAGCTTCTTGTCAATTTGGTTGTCAATGCCTTGCAGTCAATGCCGGGAGCAGGCAAGATCACGGTTCAGACACGATTTTGCGATCATAACGTTTATCTGATTGTAGAAGATACGGGCACCGGTATGAGCAAGGAGGTTCTTGATAAAATATTTGTTCCATTTTTCACGACAAAGGATGTTGGCCATGGAACGGGTTTGGGTTTGCCTGTTGTATATGGAATCGTTACCGCCCACGGCGGTACGATTGATGTTAAGAGCAAACCCAGCTATGGTACTCGGTTCGAAATTCAATTGCCGGTGGCAGAGCCGGAAAATACGGAGGCACTCGGTTAATATGTCATCCTCTCACAAGAAAAAATGCATTTTGTTAGTGGATGATTGTTTAAATACACTGGAGGTTCTACAGCGAAATCTGAGAGCAGCGGGCTATCAGGTTTTCACGGCACTCGGTGTCCCTGAGGCAATTGAAATTCTTGAGCAGACGCGATTGGACCTGGTTATCACCGACCTCAAGATGCCCAACATCAGTGGCCTGGACTTGGTGCGGCATGTTCGCGAAAATTTCAAGGATACCGAGGTTATGATGATTACAGGCTACCCCTCCATCGAGGGAGCAGTAGAGGCTGTCAAAATCGGGGCCGAGGAATTTTTGCCAAAACCTTTCACTGACGATGAGCTTTTGTCTGCAGTTGGACGTGTGCTGGATAAAGCAAGGGTGCGCAGGTCTGGACGTATTAAACCAGACAAAGAAATTCCGGTGCACAAAGGTCTTATCGGGAGGTCTGAGGGAATGCGCGAGGTTTTTCTTGCTATAAGGAAAGCTTCGTCTGCATCAGCCACAGTGCTCATTACTGGCGAGAGCGGTACGGGCAAGGAACTTGCGGCCAGAGCTATTCACTACGGAAGTGTCCGATCTTCAGCACCGTTTGTACCCGTCAATTGTGGAGGCATTCCGGAAGGCTTGCTTGAAAGTGAATTGTTCGGGCATGTAAAGGGGGCTTTCACAGGAGCGACTGAATCCCGGGCAGGATTCTTTCACGCTGCGGATGGCGGCACGATTTTTCTTGATGAAGTCAGCGATATGAGTCTGGCAATGCAGGTCAAACTGCTCCGTGTGCTCCAGGACAAAAAAGTTTGTATGGTCGGCTCAAACCGAACGCGAAAAGTCGACGTAAGGATTTTGGCTGCAACAAACAAGGATTTACACGGCTTAGTGAAGAAAGAGCTATTCCGCGAAGATTTATTTTATCGCGTTAATGTCATTACGATTGTCATCCCGCCTTTGAGAGAAAGGGGAGACGACATCTTNNTAGGTAAGCCAAAGCTCCGATTTTCCGATGAAGCCTTGCAAAGTCTGCGGAGTTATAATTGGCCGGGAAATGTAAGAGAATTAGAGAATGTAATCCAGCGTCTTGTGGTAATGACCGATGGGGATCTTATAGAGGTTCCCGATTTACCGGATCTTTGTCGTTTTTCAGCTCTTCGGAAAACGGGATTCACCCGAACTCTCGCCGAAGTAGAGGGCGAATACATCACCAATGTTCTGGCAAGTGTGGACGGCAATAAAAGCCGCGCGGCAAAGATTCTCGGCATTGACCGCAAGACCCTGCGTGAAAAGCTCAAAAGGGCCGAGCAGTCTCCATCCTGAATTGTCGTCCCTGGAGCATTTCTCCCCAGTGGTTCGAGTCTCCCCGCTTGTTTGCTGTTTGTCATCAGGTACGGCGGTCTAATGAACCTGGTCGCGTCAAAAAAATTGATTTCGTCAAATTCCTTTATTCTGTTCGATTAGGTGCGAGATTCCATCGTTGCACCCCTTTTCAAACCAACCATCAGTAACGATATTTTTCTGTTGTTCAACAGATGGTATAGTTTTTGCATCGCCCTTAGGCAATCACGAAGCGCATAGTAAGGAACAAGGTATGCCAGAAAATATGAAATACTTTGGGCTATGTATGAGTTGCAGGAATGCCTCGTCCTGTACGTTTCCGCGAGACCCTGATAGACCGACCTTTTATTGTGAAGAGTTCGAGATTGAAAAAACCTCTTCGATAATACCACCAGGAAAAGAGCAGCCGTTAGCGACAGATTCTGCTGCTAAGAGCAAGGATTCAACCAAATTCGCTGGACTTTGCAGCGATTGTGACGGCCGCCAAACCTGCGGCTTTCGAAAGCCTGAAGGGGGCGTCTGGCATTGTGGGGAGTATCGATAGAATGAAACAAGACACCGCGTTCTCAAACAAAATAAACATCTACTCACAGTAGAGGGATCCAAAGAAATGGATTCGAAAGATGTCTTAAGAATCCTGGAAAAGCATACTGAGGATAGAGGCAGACTTATCGCTATTCTCGAAGAAATCCAGGCTGAATATGGCTATCTGCCCGAAGAATCACTGCGCATAGTAAGCAACGAGATAGGCCGACCTCTGGTCGATGTATATGGCGTTGCTACGTTCTATCGTTCGTTCAGTTTAAAACCTCGAGGCAAGCATCTTATCTGTGCGTGTCTCGGTACGGCCTGCCACGTTCGAGGTGCGCCGCGGGTTGTCGAAGAGTTCGAGCGGCAATTGGGAATCAAGGCCGGCCAGACGACTGAGGATAAGGAATTTACACTGGAAACAGTGAACTGCCTGGGGGCCTGTGCTCTCGGACCTGTTGTTGTTCTCGACGGCTGTTACTTCTCGAAAGTCAGAAAATCGAGGGTTAGTCAGCTATTAGATGATGCCCTGAAAGGATCTGGCAAAATCGAGATAGGAAAGGATAAACGAATCTTCCCCATCAATGTAAGCTGTCCCCATTGTAATCACAGTCTGGAAGACGAGACCTTTACCATTGACGGCTACCCATCAATCCGGGTAACCATATCCTCTGACCACAAGCAAGGTTGGCTTAGGCTTTCTTGCCTGTATGGTAGTTACAATTTTGCTTCCGAGTTTGACGTCCCCACAGACTCGGTAGTGAGTTTTATTTGCCCACATTGCGATGTGGAATTTCCCAGCACATTGGACTGTTCGGTGTGCGCTGCGCCCATGGTGCCAATGCTCGTAGACGGTGGGGGTATAGTGCAGATTTGCTCGCGTCGTGGTTGTAAGAACCATATGCTGGATTTAGTTTAACTAAGATGAGGCAACAAGGTGTTAAGATTATCTTCCATAAATGAGCTAAAGAAATTACAGAAGGCGCTTCTTGAGGCCACTGATGAAAGCATTCCTTGCATAGTTATTCCCACAGGGACATGCGGCCAGGCTAGTGGAGCCAGCGACCTTGTCCGTGTGGCCAAGCGAGAGATTCTGGCAAAGGGCCTGACCAGAAAGGTCCGCCTACGCATTACCGGATGCCACGGATTCTGCCAAATGGAACCCTCTGTACTTGTCGAGCCCCGCCGGATCTTTTACCCGAAAGTCGGCCTCAAAGAGATGGAACGTATTGTCGAGGCCGCAGCAAGGGACGAAGTGCTTACTGATATTCTTTTCGCGGATCCTGAAACCGGCAAGCCAGTGGAAAGCCAGGATGATGTACCTTTCTTCAATCAACAGGTTCGTAGACTTCTTGCTTGGAATGAGAAGGTAGATCCTATCCGCATTTATGATTATATCAAAGCTGGTGGATATTCGGTCTTGGACAAAGTATTTGCCAAGGGCAACGCCGCTTGGATGGTGGAAGAGGTCAAGCGTTCTGGATTGCGCGGCCGCGGTGGAGGCGGCTTTCCCACAGGATTGAAATGGGAACTGCTGGCAAAACAGCCAAACAAGCATGGCAAGTTCCTTGTATGCAATGCTGACGAGGGTGACCCCGGTGCGTATATGGATCGTAGCGTACTGGAAGGAAACCCACACAGCATCATCGAAGGGATGGTAATCGGTGCCTATGGGATTGGGGCCACAGAAGGTATAGTCTACGTTCGCAATGAATATCCGATTGCTGTCAAGCATTTGAATATCGCGTTAGGACAAGCAAGGCAACTCGGCCTTTTAGGAGAGAATATTCTTGGAACCGGTTTTTCATTTGATATCAAACTGGTCAAGGGAGCAGGCGCATTTGTGTGCGGTGAAGAGACGGCGCTGATACGCTCTATCGAAGGAAAGATGGGTGAGCCGCGCCAGCGGCCGCCGTTCCCGGTGCAGAAAGGTATTGATGGCAAACCTACAGCGATTAACAACGTTGAGACCTGGGCGAACATTCCGCTTATCTTCAGACTTGGAGCCAAGAAGTTTGCAAATATAGGTACCCCAGGCAATAGCGGCACAAAGATATTTAGTCTCGTTGGCAAAATCAAGAACACCGGCCTTGTCGAAGTACCAATGGGAATGACTATCAAGGAAATTGTCTACGATATCGGTGGCGGCCCGGTAGGCAAGGCTAAGATAAAGGCGGTTCAGACAGGCGGACCGTCCGGGGGATGTATTCCTTCCGATATGTTTGACTTGCCCGTTGATTACGAAAGCCTGGCCGATGCCGGCTCGATTATGGGTTCTGGCGGCATGATTGTTATGGATGAAAATACCTGCATGGTTGACGTCGCCAAATATTTTATGAATTTTCTGAAGGATGAATCCTGCGGCAAATGCTTCACCTGCCGAAAAGGCACACAAAGAATGTACGAGATTCTCGACGATGTCTCAAGAGGTAAAGGAACACTTGAGCAATTAGACCTTCTGAAAGAATTAGCGGAGGTAGTAAAAGATACGACGATGTGCGGCCTCGGACAGACAGCGTCAAATCCCGTTTTGAGCACCATCCGTTACTTCCGTGATGAATACCATCGGCACGTGATTGATAAAGAGTGCAATGCTTTCGTATGCGGAGATTTGGTGGGTGCGCCCTGTCAGACCGCTTGCCCACTGGACACCGAGGTTTGGCGTTATGTTGCTTTAATTGAAAAGGGTAAATACGAAGAAGCCTACAAA
>JABAOH010016687.1_pt1 | contig 12497 bp, 8 predicted proteins | sample 7062181 | NCBI WGS metagenome assembly JABAOH01 (sample SAMN14538630, study PRJNA623070) | marine sediment metagenome | biome: marine biome [ENVO:00000428]; feature: marine pelagic biome [ENVO:01000023]; material: deep marine sediment [ENVO:00002113]; isolation source: pool of 5 deep marine... | reverse complement strand
GCATCCGGGGTATCGGTCGTCAATATCGACAATGGCTTTGGTGCAGGGTATCAGGCCAGCCTCATCAATAAGGCTGCAGTGCGGAGAGCAGGGGAGGAATTGGTCGGGGAGCTAAATAATGCTAAGGAAGGCATAAAGCCTGCATCACGCCAAAGAAATCGTTGAGGAGGCGAGTTGTAGAGTACCAAGAGCGGCCTAAATGAGATGTAGGCTCACGAGGAAATGACGCCTTTCCTCTCCAAAGCCTCTGCCACATCTGATAGTTTCAATTCCCTGAGCCTCTTGACAGTGGGGATGCCTGTCTGATCCCAGCCACGCAGTTTGTAGTATTCATCCTTGGCCCGTTCCAGATCATCACGATGGTACTGCCTGCCGGCAGCGTCCTTGTTGGTGTAACACATGTCGCGGAGAATATCGTCATAGCGGGTCCGCCCTTCCCTCGCCTGAATGGCCCTCTCTAATGTGCAGAGCATCTCTCCCACCTTGTATGATTCCTCTTCGGTCATATCGACACCCGTAACTGCACTGAAGAGCCTGCTTTCCAAGGAGGAATCACCCACGTGATCCTTGGTGTTGGGGTTATAGAGGAAGGGGAAGGCTACGTCGCAGACGATGTAGCTATCTTTTAGAATAGTACGCTCGAAGAAGCGCTTTGCCACCTGAGGTGCCCAGTCCCACTTGAGTTCCTTTCCGTCAGGTGTAAAGAACTCGGCAGCCTTCTCCGAACCGTAGGCGTACTTCATGGTTGGCTTTATGACGGGGATTAGCTCCTCAGCCTCGGCAAAGTTGGGTGGATAGCCCAGTGAGGTTGCCGCTCCCCACAATTGAGACACAAAGTTGTGGGATACCATCGCATCCCGATTGTCCAAGACCCACATGAGGGCTAACGGCGGGATTGCATACCCCTCAGGAAAGCCGGCATAATAGAGCCAGTGCTCTCGATAACCCCCGAACTTACCTGCCCGCGGATACAAAACCCACATCAATTCCTCCGCCTTACCGCCCAGTTTAGTGGCTGCCCTCTGGCATCCCTCTGCCAACAGGTCACCGAATCCCTCACGAAGGGCAATCTTCCTGAGAAGCTCGGAGATGAATTTGCGCCCGCCTATGTCATCCAGAGGGAGCCCCGTATCCTTTTTAGTAAGCACACCTTCTTCATAACACGCTGCGAGCCAGGGGTTAATTCCGTGAATGTCGTAGGCGTTGATACCATAGTAGTCCGCCATCTTTCCTGCTTCCCACGTGAGCTTGCTGTAACCCTTTTCTGGGGACTTCATGATGGACTCGATGTACATGTTCGATTGGGTACACTGGGCAACCCCGCTTGTTATGTCCGGCCCGCGAACCCGTGATCGGCACCCGATGGGGCAGGCAAAACAAGCATCGAGAAGCCGCTCGTAGCCGGATTTGGGGTCTGAACAAAGAGTCCAAAGCTCTCCAGGAGCCCCCGTCAGTTGACCGCGACCCAGACCGCCCCAGATGTTATACTTGAAGCCAGCCTCGCTCGGCTCAAAAGGTGAGCCGGGCTTAGACGGGCGTGAAAACAGGGAGCGGACATGGTATACCGCCTCCATTAGCTCCTTCGGCCTTGCCACCTTTATTGAGCCTGTTCCTCGGACCACTATTGCTTTGAGGTTTTTTGAGCCCATGACACCCCCGTAACCCCCCTGACCAGAGGCATCGCCCGAATCGGTAATGATGATGCCCAGGCGACTCTTCATCTCACCAGCCTTACCGATGGTCATTATCCTGGCTTCCTTACCATGGACCTTCCAGAGCATCTCCTGGGTCGTAAATGGGTCCTTGCCCCATAGGTTTGAGGCATCCCTGATCTCCGTTTCCCCATCGTGAATCCAGATATAGACTGGCTTGCTCGCTCGACCATACACGACTACTGCATCAAAACCAGCCCATTTCAACTCCGGCGCCCAGTGCCCACCACACCCGGAACGGCAATACGATTCCACCGGGGCAGTCTGAGCCGCCTTCCCGACAACCATAAAGCGGCCTGAGGTGGGGGCAAGTGTCCCTTGAAGCGGGCCCGTCGCAAATATCAGGCGGTTTTCGGGATCGAAGGCTCCTGCATCCGGTGGAACTTCTTCCCAGTAAATTCGCGAAGCAACCCCCCTGCCGCCTATGTAGGTGGGGACATAATCAGAGGTTGGAACGATTTCGAATTTCCCCCGTGTTAAGTCAGCCTTCAGTATCTTACCTGTCCATCCGTTCATCTCAGCTATCCCTCCTTAATTATCGGGTAACCGGTCTTGACTCCATCATCCGACCACTTAAACAGCAGGGCCCCATAGGGGCAGAACTTCACGCATTGAGGATCACCAAAGCACAGATGGCACTTAACGGCGACATCATGCTCTTCATCGAAGCGGGGCCGAGGCGGGGTGAATATACTACCACAGCCATCTATGCAATCTTTGGTGCCTATGCAAGCATCCTCATCTACAATTCGTGCATTTGTCCCCGATTTCGTATCGATTATTATGGCCTCCGCCGGACAGGCAAGAAGACACAAGGGCTCCACGCACTGAAAGCAGGTATTGGCCTCGTAATTGCCCTTGAGGTAATCCTTCTCGAGTATGACCCTCGCAAGGGCCGATGAGGTTCGTCCCTGGGAGTTGTAAGTGCTGCAAACAGCTTCACAGGTCCGGCACCCTGAACAACGCTGCTTATCCACGAGCACAACACCTTTTGCTAATGGTAACGATTTGTCGTCAGCCATGGCAACCGCATCAAACATATCCGTTACCTTTGCTCCCCCTGCCAAGAAGGCCAATCCGGCCGCTCCAGCCTTCAAGAAGTCGCGTCGGCTTACGCTTGGGAGCTTCATGGCCGACTTCGTCCGGGCATCTCTTTTGTACAACGATGAATCTTTCTGGTTAGCCATCTCTAGATATCCCCCTTTGTTAGCATGAGACCTTCACATTGCTCATAAAACGCCTAAGCTTATGATTCCTTTAAAATCCCTGTCAAGGGTTTTCGTACAGCATTCCATCTATTGACTCGGTCTCTTAGAATATTTCCCCTGCCCTGTCAACGCCCATGATTCAGGTTAAACCCTTTCAGAGTAATGCCCGCCCCCTTTGCTTCGTGGAGAGATGGTTTAGTCGATCTGTTTTTAAGAGTGGGGCCCGATCTCTTGAGCAGGTCAATAGACCTACATGACCTTGAAGTTTCTTGACACTCATGGGTTTTTCCTATACACAAGGTCTGCTTCACGTCGTGGTAAGCAGGAACAAGTTCTATTGAATCTTTCAAAGCAAATGTAGAGGGAGGTGTATGATGGTCTATGAACTGCGAACCTATCAGTTGAAGGTAGGTGCTGTTCCGAAATACCTTGAGATTGCGAAAACAAGACTTTTGCCCATCCTCGCTGAGTTTGGGCTTAAACCTGTAGGGTTCTGGTACACGGAGATCGGGACCTTAAACGAGGTGGTACATCTCTGGCCGTTTACGGATCTGAACGACAGACAGCAAAAGTGGGCGCGCTGGAAGAAGGATCCGAGGCGGGCTGAGATCATGGGTGAGCTCAGTGAATTGATCCTAACCCAGAACAATAAGATCCTCACGCCCACGGAGTTTTCCGAGCTCAAATAGCTCAGTCCTATCCCCTGTGCCTTCCTAGGATTGCTCATACTATCCCAAGCGGCACAAAAAAAGGAGAGCTACCGTTTGGCAACCCTCCTTTTTAGGTACTTAGTCTGACTACTCGACGCCTGCCGGCAGTGGCCAGATCTCATCCCAGGCCACATTCCTCATAGCCTCGTCTGGCCATCTCCAGGAATGCATCGGGGGTACCAGCTTCTCCTGCACCTCTTTGATGGACTTGCCAACGACCTTGATCTTGCTCAGGTCGTTGCAACCTAGGTCGTACTGCGTGGCCTCACGATACTGGCCGTAGTTCATCGGGTTGAAGCCCATCACGGCAGTTGTCACGCAGTCGGTAGCCAAGGCGTCGGAACCAGCAATGATCAAGCCCATTGCAACTGGGAAGGAACCGGGTCCACCCCAGGCACCGCCCTGCTCGCCCTCGCCAGCCCAGAGGGCATCACATACCGCGTAGTCAATTATCTTGGTGCCCTTGCCGTTCTTCTTGCGGATAGTGTTCATATCCATGGTCAACTCTACATACTTCATGTGAGGCAGGGCCAGCTTAAAGGTGCCATAAACCTTGTGTGTCGGAAGTCCGATTGTGATGTTCTTCAAGGACAGGGAGGTCCCGGCGATGGTATGGCACTTCATCTGGGGTACAGAGATCAGCACATCCACTTCCTTGGCCACTGAGGTCGGGATGGCCATTTCCTTGTTGCAGAGGCCTATTGTCTTCACCCAGGTATACGGTGACTCTCCGATGGGCTCGATCACGACGTTAATGCCCTCGGCGTTGAGCTCCTCTGCGATGACATAGTAACCCCAGTGGGCTAGGGAGGCGGAATCTGCACCCGATCGCGTTCCCTCACCGATGATGATCTTCTTGGCACCGGACTCCCAGGCCATCTTGACGATCTCCCGAACGATGCGGACATCGGTGACATGAGCCTGCTGCTCCGGGGAGGTCATGGACTGGCCCTCATGCATGTCAATATAGGAGTTAACCAGGTTGGGCTTGATGTATACGACATGTCCCTTTTTCACCGGCCAGTTACCGGCCAGCTCAATCGCCTCGCGTGTCAGCTTGCCGATGTAAGCCTCGGACTCCTTTGTCCACTCCGCGCGGATGATGTCCATCTTACGGCCTACTGTGCAGCCCTGCATGAAGGTCCGGTCCGTGTTCATCTTGATGGTGTTGAGCGCCAGATCCATGTTGTCGGCCTTGACAATGCCCACTCTCGCCTTCTCCGGTCCAGTGTACGCAGGAGGTTCATAGGCGTTGTCCCACGCCAGGATGCCACCGGCCTCTGCCGGCCACCTCCAGGCATGCATGGGCGGAGCAACCTTCTCCCTGACCTCGGAGATCTTCCTGCCAACCACCTCTATATTCCTCAAATCGCAGGTGCCCAGGCCGTGGTCTTCGGCCATGCGGAACTGGCCATAGTTTTCCGGATTGAAGCCCATGATGGCGGTCATCACCACATCGGGCTCAAGGGCGCCAGGACCAGCAACAATCAACCCCATGGGGACAGGGAAGGTGTCGGGCCCAACCGCACCCTGCTCGGCCTCGCCGATCGCCAGTGCGTCATGGACGGTATAGTCCACCAGGATGCTCCCTTTCCCAGCCTTCTTGCGGATGGTGTTGATATCCGTGGACCATTCCTGATATTTCAAATGAGGCGCCGCAAGCTTGAAGGTCCCATAAACAGGAGCAGGCATAAGACCCACGGTGACCAGCTTCAGGCTGGCTGTGATACCTGCCACAGTATGGCACTTAGGCTGCGGCACGTTGATCAGGACATCCGCCTCTTCCGCAACAACTTTGGGGATCGCATATTCCTTGTTGCAGAGGCCCTTTGTCTTAACCCAGACAGGTGGGGACGCCACAGGATCATCAAAGTCAATTATCTCAACGTCGATGCCCTGCCGGCCCAGGTCTTCCACCATGTGGTTATAGCCGTAACCCTGCAAGCCTGCACGGGCATGCCCGGCGTTAGAGGCCTCACCGATGACGATCCTCTTAGCTCCTGACTCATGGGCCATGATGCAGATCTCGCGGACGATCCGGGGATCGGTGACCTGGCACTGGATCTTGACGGGATCCTTGGAGAGCGCAGGCGAATACCCCCACATCTTCCAGAAGTCCGTGAAGGAGATAACTGCATTGACCTTGATCAAGACAACATCGCCGCGCTTCACGGGCCAATCGCCGGCCAGCTCAATCGCTTCGCGCGTCAGCTTGCCAATGTAAGCCTCGGACTCCTTGGTCCACTCAGCACAGATGACATCCATTTGCCGGCCTATTGCGCATGCCTGCATGAAGGTCCTGTCGGTGTTCATCGCGTAGGTCTTCAGGCAGAGGTCGATGTTATCCGCCTTGACGATGGCTACCTTGGCAAGGGCAGTTCCGCCCAGTAAGCTGATAGCCATGACTGCCAGAATCCCCGTGAAAAAGATTTTTTTCATTGCAAACCCTCCTTTCGATTGTTAATATCTCTCCCTTGGCAATAAAGCCAAATTGCCTGTTTCTTCAATCCCTTGCCATCACCTCCTTCCTTTGTGGTAGACGACCAGCAAAATCTACTCCTCATACGAGTCTACGTCTGGCAGATAGGCCAGAATAAATTGGCAAATGCCTTGATGGTGGTCATCTTGCTGGGCATCCATTTGTGACGTTTTGGCCAGAGGGCAGTTTGCCTCCTCCGGCAACAACAACCTCTATTACCTACTACCTCGTCTTGTCAAGAATTTTTTGAGCTGATCCATGGAGGATGCGTTTTTTCTACCCTCAACTTTTTCAGCTTTAGCCGCATCCCTATCACTAATCTGGAGTTTCCTTNNGCTACTCAAAAATAGAATTTGCCATATAATGAACAGGTTATGGAAATACACCCTATGAAACTGCGGAAACTCCAGTATCACTAATCATTTGCCAGAAGCCTTGTACCTCTCCTCCCAGTTCTTCACTCCGCCATGCTCGGATGGCCAGCGGCTCTCCTCCGGTACCACTTTGAATTCCCTTGCCACACTCGCAATACTCTCACCTTCAACTACAATGCCATCTAAATCAGCAACACCCAGACCATGCGTGGCTGCCATAGTAATGTGGCCGATATTGTTGGGATTGAAGCCCATGATAGCGGTGCAGACCGCATCGACCGCCACCGGGTCAGCCCCTGCAATAATCAAATCCATCTGAATTGGATCTCCGCTCAATGGACCATTGCCTTCCATGCCCCATATCCCATCTACGATTGTGTAGTCTATCTTGAACATCGAGGCAATATCGGTAATCCATGCGGGGATCTTCTGGTGGGGGCATCCATATTTGAAAAATCCATACACGCGGCCCGACATTAACCCCACCGCCACGTTCTTAAGGCTGACAGTCGTACCGGTCATGGAATGGGTCTTCAGGGCCGGGACACTGATAATACAGGTCGCCTCCGTCACTACCTTGGGCACTGCATATTCGGGGTTGGCCAGGCCCTTGGACTTAACCCAGGTATATGGCTCGTGGGTGAAATCTATCAACTCCACCTTGACCCCCTCCTTTGCCAAGTCTTTCACCATGGCAAGGTAGCCGCTCTGCATATACCCTGCCCAGCCATCGCCCGCCGCCGGCCCCTCACCGATGATGATCCTCTTGGCCCCGGATTCCTTGGCCATGAGGACTAAGGCCCTGACGATGCGGGGATCGGTCTGACAAGCTTGAAAGTCATCCTCGGTGGTCTTTCCATGATAAATGAGGAAGAATACGGATGCCACCAGATTGGGCTTGATCAAGACCACATCACCTGGTCTTACCGGCCATCCGCCCGCAATCTCCACGGCGTCCCGAACCAAGGCCTCGATTTCCCGTTCGCTCTCCTTTGACCACTCAGCTCGAAAATAATCGATGTTTCGAGTCTTGTTAACCCCTTGAGAGAACGTGCGGTCCCAATTCATTCTGAAGGTTTCTGCGACCAGTTCATGTTTTGGGGCTTTCAAGATAACTACCACCGGCTTTTCATCCGCTGTGGCATCCAGGGCTCCTGCTTCTAAGAAGAATAAAAGGAAGATAATTATCCCCCGAAATAGCGCGCTTTTCATCTATTATTACCTCCTTCTTACCAAGAATTACGGTGAGCTGATCTGAAAAGTTCTCAGGTTTGAGTGGGTCGCCATCCGCTGGCCTTTGCCTTATCAACGTGGGTCGTGAACCGAATATACTCAGGGCTCGATCGGTAACCCTCAATCTTCTGGAAGGCCTCCCTGGCCTTATCGAACCACTGAACTGACTGCTGACGTTGATTGGCCTTGTGGTAAGTCCATCCTAAGAAGTCCATGAATTCTGGGTCGTTGGGATTCCGTATGTGGGCGGACTCGATGAGCCTTTTGGCCTCCTCGAGCTCGACTCCCTTTTCAAGGTAAATGTAGCCAAGGAAGGCTGACACCTTGGGATCGTCGGGATCAAGACTATAGGCCTTTCTGATCGCTTGTTCGGCGGAATCAATATGATCCAGGCGTGTGTAAAGGTCGCTCAGGTACCTGAGGGATCGAGCCTCGGAACTAACCCAGGGCGTGACCGCAAAATCTCGGACTCGAAAGCTTCCGCGCATCTTAAGGGAGGCAATCCCAAGGTTCCTGAATTTCTCCTCTTCTCCTTCCGTATTCATTAGTTTCAGGAGAACGGTCCGAATACTCCCTTCTCCCAGAACCCGGATGATCTCCCAGGACGTGGTCCCGGAGAAGATGGTTGCGATATCGGGTGACTCCAGAAAGCCTTCGGGAGTCTTTCCCCGTCGTACCCCAGAAGTGCAGAGTTTAAAGGCACTTGGTGAATCTCTCTGGACAACGGCCTGCAGGAACTGATCCACCACTGCCACTGCTTTGTTGTCTTGCTGAGCTAGTGATCCTTGTGTCCCAAAAAAACCACTCAGCATGCAAAAGATTAGAAATCCCCCAACAAACCAAACACAGATTCTTTTCCCCATTTCAATACTCTCCTTAACTGTTGGTAATTTGGTAATAGTGAGTCGACACCCAGCTTTTGATGAGGGCGAGTATAGTGGGAGAGAGGTTTGCATGTCAAATAGGAAATGCTCCCAGTATTCAGCGTCCCGTAAGTAGGGGCGTTGCCTTACTCAACAACTCCTTGAACCCCTGGATGTCGCTTGAGACAAGGCCAGCTTCGGACAGAACTCGGCTGTAGGCTTTGTCCAGCTTGACCGTATCATCCCTGCCTACCCAGACGAGAATCAGGACATTATTGGAGTGCATGGGCATGGCGTGGCCTCCCATCTCATAGTAGTAACTGATGAAGACCACGTCTGCCCCTGCACGTCTTCCGATCTCCCTGAGTCGATCAGCATTATCGGGGTCCATCGTCTCCTTTTCAATCCCGGCACCCCTAATGGCCTGGTCTACCTCTTCAGGCGATATCAGGTCAAATCGCCCATCCTTCGAGAAGGCGTCCCGTAAATAGCGGGTGAGCTTCGGATAAAGATAGTTGAACCGGCGGGCAGATTGAGCCTTGGCTATCTTATCCAGTACGGCTATTTTCATCTTGGCTTGGGCATGCGCTTCATCAGATCTTAGCGCTTGCTTGCTGGTCATGACCAGTGAAAAGGCAACCGTCAATATAACCAACAACGTCATCAAAAAGATCTTACTTTTCATTAAGGAATCCTCCCTTCTATGATGTTATTCTCGCTTGAAACATAAGCAGACGCCTGGAGTAAGTCAACGGTATTTTTCCATCATGGTGCCTTAGTGTATATGCATAAGAATGTGTGATTAGTCAGCCTATCGGTGAAAAAAGAGCTTACACAAAAGAGTTGACAGCATGAAATCCGTGAAATTAAATTTCTAGTGTTAAATGCCTTTTGTTCCTGCACGGTCCGGTCCTTGGACCCTGATATCGAGAGTTATCGTTCCATGACTATGATGGAAGGTGAATTAGATTTATTCAATTACCCTGGTAGGTTCAGTGCTGCTAGCGGTTTATCCAATTCCCTCAATAAAACGAGCCGACCTTTTCTTGGTGTCTCGGTGCTCGCCTTTATTTGTTTGATTCTACCTTTGGTGGGGGTGAAGATAGCAGGCCACGCGCTTAATGGATATCTTCGCTTTCCGCCCGTTTCATACCGAATGAATTATTGTCCTGTCCACATGGGCGCCCTTATCGGAATCATAGCACTTACCCTTTTTATGTGCCTTTTCTGGTTGGTGGGTTTTCAGCGGGAAAGGCAGGTTGGGGAAGAGTGCTCACTTCGAGGACAATATACTTTTCCCTGGTGGGGGTGGATTGGTCTTGGGCTTGGTATCTTATCTTGGACATTTGCTTGGACGCGATTCACATGGTTCTCGCCGGTTCAACCGTATACCTTTATTCCCCAATGGCTTTCCTTTATTGTCGTTATGAATGCCTTTACGCAGATGAGAAGTGGTAGCTGCCCAATGCTTAGCAATCCCCCCTTTTTCCTGAAGCTTTTTATAGCGAGTGCAATGCTATGGTGGGTTTTTGAATATCTCAACAGGTTCGTGAACAATTGGATTTATGAGGATGCGAGTTACGCCACAAATCCTGTAGAATATATCCTTTTTGCAACGATTTCCTTTTCTACTGTAATCCCCGGAGTTTATAGTACTAAGAGGTTTTTGGATACGTTCTCGGGTTTGCAGCGCTTCTTGGCGAGGGGACCAGTCGTCCATTTTCCAAAAGCAAGAGTCTTCTATATAGGCGCACTTTTTGCGGTATCGGTTTCTTTTCTCTTAGTCGGCTGCTATCCAAAGGTCCTCTATCCAGTTTTGTGGATCGGCCCTTTTTTGGGATGGATAACCCTTAATCGTGTGATCGGTATACCTTCTAACTTAGGTGGTATCTCAAAGGGCAATTGGCGCTACGTTTTAGGTTGGGGCTTTGCAGCGTTGATCTGTGGCTTTTTTTGGGAGATGTGGAATTACTACAGCTTGTCTAAGTGGACATATCAGATTCCTTATCTGCACGTATATAAGCTATTCGAGATGCCGATCGCCGGCTACACTGGTTATCTTGCTTTCGGGCTGGAATGCCTCATGGCAGTTGAGATTATGAGATGGGCGTCCGAATCCCCTAAATTGGAAAATGTTTAGCATTACTAAGGCATATACAACCCGTGTTCTGCTGCCGGTTTTCTTAGGGGCAGTGATCTACTGTCTTCTTCGAGACTCCAGTCTCATCATATTCAAACTGATCAAAAGTAGCACAGTCTCCGGCTTTATGCTTTCCTTGCAACAAATATCCATGCCAGTTAGCGAGCTTTTCCCTCGCTGGTTTCTATATTCTTTGCCTGATGCCTTATGGTGCTATGCCTGTGTGTCTTTGATTCTCATCTATTGGAGAGAAGGTGCCTTGTTTTTCAAGGGGTTCTGGCTAAGCGTCGCAATTACGTTGTCATTCGGCTTTGAAATAGGGCAGCTCCTCAATGTCGTCCCAGGGACTTTTTGTGCATATGATCTACTCTTTTCTGCGGCAGCCATAGCACTAGCCCTGTCACATGAAGTGCTCCGTAGAATACATTTCAAGACAGGGCTCGGAAATACTTTGGCCACTGATCCCTCTGGGGCCCCCGTTTGAGGTTATGGTGAGAAAGAGAGGATAGGCTATGAATAAAGTCATTAAGAAAAATATCCTATCATTGGTTAGCTTAACAATTCTGCTCCTCATGGGCCTCGGGACTGCACTTGATGCTCCCCATTCTTATATGAGTGCTGTTTACGAGAAAGATTCGGCTGTGCCTCGGGAAATTAGAAGGGAGAATTTCACCATCCAGGGCCTTGGAATGGAGATGGTTTGGGTAAAGCGGGGGAAATTTACGATGGGCAGTCCAGAAACGGATGAAGATAGTTCCGACAACGAGCGTCCCCACGACGTAACATTGACGAAGGGATTCTGGTTAGGCAAGTATGAGGTTACGGTAGGTGATTTTAAGAAATTCGTCGAGGCAACAGGGCACCGTGCCCACTCGGAGATGGCCAATGCGCTCTATAACTCGGTAACCAATGAGAGGATTGGGGGCAAGAACTGGAGCACCATTTTTGATAATGATTTGAAAAAACCCGTTGTAGGGGTGGGCAAACAAGACGCGTATGCTTTCTGTAGATGGTTGACACACCGTGAACGTAAAGCTGGTCGCCTGCCGGAGGACTATTTGTTTACACTGCCCACAGAGGCGCAGTGGGAATACGCCTGTCGGGCCGGAAGTTCAACCCGATTTACTTTTGGTGATAGTTATGATGGTTTGCACCGCTATGCGAATTATGCGGATCGCAACACGAGAATAAAAGATCGAGATGAAACCCATGATGATGGGTACAGATATACATCGCCGGTCGGCAGTTTTAGGCCTAACAGGTGGGGTCTTTACGATATGCATGGTAATGTATCCGAGCTAGTCGCTGATACGTATTGGAAGGAATACCAGGATGAGCAGGTTATCGACCCATTGGGGCCGGCTGGTGTCGGAATGGATAGCTATCTGGTCCGGGGAGGTGGGTGGCCTTCGCCGCCCAAAGATACACGTTCTGCTGCGCGGCTGGCAGTTCCTGCTATGGACTCATACTGTGATATAGGATTCAGGATTGTCTTACGCCGCGAATATACAGCAATAGTATATTGCCTCACTGGTGCCAATAGAGATTGGAGCTTGATAAGAAAGGGAGATACCAGCAGGATCTCTCACAAACAGCTCAGTTCTGCGAAGATCTCCAATGTAATCCATTTTCCGGATAGACGAAGCCTGGGCTTCCCCAAGGCCAGAATTCAAGGAGAAGAGGTGACATGGGTTGATCTCCCTGTCAGGGCTACTGGTAAGCTCGAGGTGCCTGAAGGAGTGGAAGTCAAGCTTCATGTACCGCAAGTGAACATTAAA
>JABAOH010006946.1_pt1 | contig 12500 bp, 10 predicted proteins | sample 7062181 | NCBI WGS metagenome assembly JABAOH01 (sample SAMN14538630, study PRJNA623070) | marine sediment metagenome | biome: marine biome [ENVO:00000428]; feature: marine pelagic biome [ENVO:01000023]; material: deep marine sediment [ENVO:00002113]; isolation source: pool of 5 deep marine... | reverse complement strand
TCTGGGCGGCTTTGCCGAGGGTGCCTTTCCATCCGGCGTGAGCCAGGCCGATAGCCCGCTGAACGGGATCGTAGAAGGCGATGGGCACGCAATCGGCGAAGCGGAGCATGAGAAATACGCCAGGACGATTGGTGACCAAAGCATCGGTTTGGAGGGCGACCCGGCCCCGATCATCGGGTCCAACCACAGCCACGTTGGCACTGTGCACCTGATAGGCCGTGGCGATGTCGCCCCGGTGGATGCCCAGGGTCCGGCAGATGAGGTCATGGTTGGCGTCCACGGCCTTCTGGTCGTCGCCCACCGATTTGCCCACGTTCAGCCAATGGTAAGGGGGGCGACTGGTCCCACCCAGCCGGGTGAAAACGCCGTGGACGATCTCTCCGTAGGCTGCCAGGCTGTGGAAACGATAGTAAAAAAGTCCGTTGTTCTCCTCTCGCCGCAAGGCTCAGGTCCTTTTCTCAAATTGACTATAAGTGTAACATAGAAGGTTGGGAAAGGCAAACACGGGCTCATTTGCCTATCGGGGAAAACATCCTTACAGGGCTGCAAATGGTCTCCCAGTCAGGCTAGTTTTCGTGGTCACAAAACTGCCCAAAACAGACGACTGGCTAAACATAACTGCTAAAACCGATGCCAGGGGTTGACTTATCTGAAAAACTGGTGTACAATATGATTTGATAGGAATTATCCCCTCCTATATGCTAGCGTGAGTCTGGTTAATTTCGGTTTCGATGCTAATTTCTAATGACCCAGGGGCTTTCATGGCTAGGGAAAATTCGGTTGAAAGTTATGGGATAGGCGACCGCGTACGTGAGGCCAGAAAATCAATGGGTCTGCGCCAATCCGACTTATCGGATACAACTGGGCTCCCGGCAAGTCACCTCTCGGATATTGAACGCGAGGCGATCACGCCTACAATCCCAACATTGCGCAAGATTGGACAGGCACTGAACCGACCGCTTGAGTACTTTCTGCAGGGAGATGACGACAGACCACGCTCGATGGGCATGGTGATTCACAAGACCTCTATCGGTGGACAGGCAGCGGCAAGATTTGCCCAACTCGTAGAGGATAAGACCAACGGCGACCTCAGGCTCCGTATCTACCATTGCGCGGCGTTGGGCACTGCCAGAGAGCAAGTCGAGGGTCTGGCGGAAGGCGCAATCCATATCTACATTGATGAGCCGCTGAGTTTTGAGCGCTATGCAGAACTCTGCGGTCCAGTGTTTTTGCCCTATTTCTTTCGCGATAGAGAACACTATCATCGGTTTCTTCGAAGTACCATCTTTAAGGAACACATTTACCAGAAACTTCTGGACAATGGTATCAGGCTCCTGAACCCGGCTTCTACCTGGGAATGTGGTTCCTTTGAAGTCCTCTTCTCGACTGATCCGATTTTTACGCCCAATGACCTTGTTGGCCGGAGGTTCCGCTCATACGCATCAGACGCGGCGGCTGCCTTGCGGCGGGCTCTCGGAGCCGAACCCGTGGTGGTTGAGTGGCCGCGAACCTATGAGGCGTTCAAACAAGGTCTGATTGACGTGTTCTTGTCACCTGCTGCTTACTTCTACTCTCTACAAGTCCACAAACTGGCCAGGTATGCGACGCTTCTGGACTACGGTTACACGCTGAACCTGACCGTAGCCATAAGTGAACGGGAATACTGCAAGCTGTCACCGACGGTTCAACAAGTACTGACCGGAGCCACCGAAGAGGCTGGAGTATACTGCACTCAACTGACGAACGAACAGACGGTGATTGACCTCGAACGTCTGTCTGAGGAACACGGACTCCCTGTCATCCATCCGGACCCAGAAGCCTGGCGCACCAGCTTTGCTGCAGCCATTCGCCAGATATGCGACGAGGGACTGCTCGCGCGTGAGATGTACGAGGAGTTACAAAGCCTATAGCTGTGCCCTGATTTCCAAAATATAGTCGTTCTTGGGTCCCCAGTCTATCCATCCGGATCGTAACCCGATGGCATAGTCACCAGAAGGGAGGTGTTTATCAAAACAATTGAGCGAAGATAGATCAACGTAGCATACTTCAGGGCCTGCTCTGAAAATGGGCTGGTTTGGTCAAGACCTTTGTATTCGCGGTTAGATAGCATCTGACAAGGAGGAGAAACATGTCAGCGAAGATTAGAACGCTTGTTCCTTTTGCTATCACCCTGGTGATAGTTCTCAGCATGGTCCTGGTTGGCTGCGGCCCGACGCCGGCACCGACGCCGACGCCAGTGCCAGAGGAGCCGACGCCGACGCCAGTGCCAGAGGAAGCGGAGCCCCTCATCATCGGCGCCGTGTTTAATCAAACAGGCTGGATGGCCGCCTACGATGGGCCGCCGCGCCTGGCCGCATTCCTGGCCGTTGAAGTCCTCAACGAGCGAGGTGGCGTCATGGGGCGTCCGGTGGAGCTCATTGAACTCGACGGCCATACTGACCCGGCGACTGTGGGGAACGCCGCCCGTCAACTCATCGAGCAGGGGGCCGAGATCATCATCGCACCGTGCGACTTTGACATCGGCGCTCCAGCCAGCCAGGCCGCGCAGGAGGTGGGGATGGTTGGCACCTCGCTGTGTGCCTCCTCGCCCCTCTACGGGTCGGAGGTGCTGGGTGACATGCAGTTCACCGCCTCGGTGTGGAATAACACCATGGCCGCCGGCGCCGCCGAATGGGCCTACAACGAGCAGGGCTGGCGGACGGCCGCCGTCCTGACCGACACTTCCATCGAGTACACCCAATCGCTGGGTGATCTCTTCAAGGAACACTGGGAAGCACTGGGTGGTGAGATCGTCCTCGACGACACCTACGTGGCAGGCGACCAGGATGTCTCAGCCCAAATTCAGCGCATCCTGGATTTGGACAAGGAGCCGGATGTGGTCTACGTCTCGGGCATCAATCCCGACCTGGCCAGCGCTCTCCGGCAAGCACGTTCGGCGGGTATCGAGACGCCTCTGATGGGCGGCGACACCTACGACGATCCCGAGCTTTGGGCTGCCCTCGGACCGGAACTGGGCAATGACGTCTACTTCGCCACGCATGCCTGGTTGGGCCCAGAAGCGGGTGATGACATGGTAGAGTTCCTCAAGCTCTACGAAGACATGTACGGCGAGCCGCCAGAGGCCGGGTTCGCTGCCATGGGCTGGGACGTCGTGATGGTATACGCCCAGGCCATTGAGCACGCAGGCACGACCGACGGCGCGGCTGTCGCGGACGCCATGGAAGAGCTAGAGTTTGACCTGCTGAGCGGCAACATGGACTGGACCAGCGCAGAGGAGGGACACTTCCCGCTAAAGGAAGTTGCTCTGCTGGGTCTGAAGAATGCCGAGCCTTTCTTCATCGGCTGGGTCTCTGTTGAAAATCCGCCTGGGCTCTAAGCGACGATCCGTCTTTAGTAACTGCGAGTTCCTTGTGGGGCGTACCCGCCCCACAAGGAACCTTCCATTCGAAGTGTGGCCGTGAGTCTCAACAGCGCCGCGCAGCTTCTTGAAGGAGAGGCAGAGTGCCATGACCTTACCTGCTGGCAAGTTCACGGAGGTGGCTGCCCTGGTCATCGAGGATATGACTAAAGACTTTGTCGGGCTGCGGGCCCTCGATTCTGTCAGCCTGACGCTGGAACAAGGGAAAATCCTAGGTCTGATCGGCCCTAATGGGTCGGGCAAGACCACGCTGATCAACATCGTGACTGGCTTCTTGAAGCCAACCCAAGGCCGAATAGAGGTTGGCGACGTTGACATTACCAATTGGCCCCCTCACAAGATTGCCTCCCTCGGCCTGGCGCGCACCTTTCAGACAATCAAGCTGTTCCTGGGGTTGACCGTCCTCGAAAACGTCGAGGTCGCGGCTGTGAGTGCGGGCCTGCCGCGCCGTCGAGCCAGGCAGCGGGCCTACGCGGTGCTGCAGAGGCTTGGGGCAACACAACTGGCCGACCTGCCCGCCGGGGCGCTGCCCTACGGCCAGGAGCGCCGCGTGGAAGTTGCGCGCGCGCTGGCGACGAACCCCACCTTCTTGCTGCTGGATGAGCCTGCCGCTGGGCTGAGCGAGGCGGAGAGCGACGATTTGCTGCAAACATTAGCTTCCATCCCACAGGAAACCGGCTGCGGCATGCTGATTGTGGATCACGATATGCGCCTCATCATGCGCCTGTGCGACCGCGTGCACGTGCTGAACTACGGAAAGACGATTGGCGAGGGCACGCCTGAGGAAGTGCGCAGAAATCTCGCAGTCATCGAAGCCTACTTAGGGGCCCCGGCCCAGGAGAGTAGCCGTGCTAGTGCTTGAGGACATACATGTCAGATACGGTGCTATTGCTGCCCTGCGCGGCATCTCGATCAACGTCGAGCAGGGCGAAATGGTGGCCTTGATTGGGGTCAACGGCGCGGGAAAGTCCACCACCCTGATGACCATCGCCGGTGTGCTCAAACCTACGCAGGGCACCATCACCTTTGCGGGCCAGTCCATTGTCGGGCGCTCGCCGGAGGACATCATCCGCAAGGGCCTCGCGCTGGTCCCCGAGGGGCGACGCATATTCCCCGGCCTTACCGTTGAGGAGAATCTGCGCTTAGGGGCAGCCATCCGCTCCGACCGCGCGGCAATCCAGCGAGACATTGACGAGATGTGCACGCGCTTCCCGATTCTCGGCGAGCGCCTCAACCAGGCGGCGGGAACGCTCTCCGGCGGCGAGCAGCAGCAACTCGCCATCGCGCGCGGGCTGATGTCCCGCCCGTCGCTGCTCATGCTGGACGAGCCCTCGCTGGGCCTGGCGCCGATGCTGGTTGCGGAGATCTTTGAACTGGTGGCGCAGTTGCGCGAGACAGGCGTCACCATTCTGCTAGTGGAGCAGAACGTGGAACGCACGCTCGAAATAGTGGACCGCGCCTACCTGTTAAACACGGGCCAGGTTGAATTCGAGGGTCCGGCTGAAGAACTGCGCAAGCGCGTGGACGTGGTGAGCGCGTACCTGGGCGGTACTAACTAGCTGCTCGTCGAGGGAGATAGAACCTTGGACACATTGAATGACAGTCTACAGTTCCTGATCAACGCTCTGAGCCTGGGCGGCCTCTATGCGCTGATGGCGCTGGGGCTGGCCCTGGTCTACAGCATCTTGCAGCTCGCCAACTTTGCCTACGGCGAGCTGGTGATGGTGGGCGGGTATACGCTCCTGGTGGTGGGGAGGGTCAAGCTGCTTCCATGGCTCATTGTGGCGGTGATCAGCATCGTGATGGCGATCATAGCCAGCCTGCTGCTGGAGCGGGTAGCCTTCCGGCCAGTACGCCACGCCTCCCCCAACACCATGCTGATCACCTCGTTCGCGGTGAGCACCCTGCTGCAGAACGCAGCCTTGCTCTTGATTTCGCCACGCACTAGGGCGGTGCGTATCCCTTCCTTCTTTATAGAGAACATCAAACTGGGCGGACTGCTGATCTCAAAGAGTAACCTCCTGAGTCTGGTGGTCAGCCTTGCTACGTTGGGCCTCCTCACACTCTTTCTCAGGCGCACTATCCTGGGCAGCGCGCTGCGGGCCGCCGCCGATGACTTTGTGATGACCCGCCTGTTAGGCGTCCGCGCCAACCAGGTCATCGCCGCGGCTTTTGCCATTAGCGGCTGCCTGGCTGGGCTGGTGGCGCTGTTCTGGGTTGGGCGGACTGCGTCGGTGGTGCCTCATATCGGGCTTAACCCGGTGCTGATTGCCTTTGTCGCCTCTGTTATCGGCGGTATGGGGAGCCTGACCGGGGCGGTCGTAGGAGGTTATTTGCTCGGCTTCCTGACCGTTGGACTTAATACCATGCTGCCGCAGGGGTTGCTCGACTTCCGACAGGCTTTCCTATTTGGGATTGTGATTCTGCTGCTTCTTTTCCGGCCCCAGGGCCTGATCAGCGGCACGCAGTCAGCGGAGCGAATCTGATGAAAGTTGGCCAGTTTAGAATGTGGGCCCGTCGCTATTCCCCACTGGTGATACTTATTGTCCCACTTGCGCTCATTGCTCTACTTGCGGATCTGTCTGGGCAAGTGGTGCTGCAGCGCATCGTGATTGTCCTATTCATCAACCTGATGCTCGTGGTGTCGCTTCAGATGTTCATGGGCAACTCTGGCGTGGTGTCGTTCGGCCACATTGGCTTCATGGGGATCGGCGCTTACGCTTCGGCTTTGCTCTCAATGACTCCCCAGGCAAAGGCTGCCGCCCTGCGCACCGGGTACCAGGTGGTGGAACAGGTGCAAGTGCCGTTCATCCCGGCCTTACTGGGGGGAGCCGCCATTGCGGCGCTGGTGGCCGCGGTGGTTGGCTTTCCGCTGGTGCGGCTTTCGGGGGCAGGCGCTGTGATATCGACGTTCGCTCTGCTCGTTATCGTCCACGTGGTGCTTGTCCACTGGTCCGAAGTCACCAACGGACCCCGCATCATCTTCGGCATCAAGCAGTTCACCACCCTGTGGATAGCAGTTGTCTGCGGACTCCTCACCGTCATCGTCGCGCACTGGTTCAAGGAGACATCACTCGGCCTGAAGCTGCGCGCCTCGCGCGAAGACGAGCACGCGGCCGCCAGCATCGGCATTGACATCCTCATCGTGCGGTGGGTGGCCTTCATCCTTAGCGCGTTCGTGACGGGCGTGGCGGGGGGACTGTGGGCGCACTTTATTACCATCTTCTCGCCGCTTGCCTTCTACCTGACCGAGACCTTTCTGATCGTCATGATGCTCATCGTAGGCGGTATGGGCAGCGTCAGCGGGGCGGTGGTAGGGACGGTCGTGGTCACGGCCATCTTTGAAGGCCTGCGCGGCGTCGAGAACGCGGTCAATATCTCGGGCCTCCTGCCCGGCACCTTGGCTGGCCTAACCGAGCTAGTCCTTTCGGTGGCGATGATCGTGATCTTGATCCTCCGGCCAGCAGGCATCATGGGCGGGCAAGAGTTCCGTTGGCCCAGGAAGCAGGTCCAACCCGAGGTGACTCCGGATCCTCAGTAGACCACGAATTGGGCTTGTAGTGGCGACTTTAGTCGCACGTGTGCCAGGACGACTAAAGTCGTCACTACGAAACCGTAATCTACTGATCTACCGACCACGGCATTTGAGATTCAAGGCAGTTCAATTTGCTCGCCCTGCCAGTGTGGGGCGTTTGTAATGGCCGCCGACATCGCGGTGCTCAGCGGCTATACTTCTGTATCTGCCTTCGCAGCGTGACAGCGTAGATCGGCTTTTTTGAAAGGAGAATACGACTGATGACACGTGTCACTGTTGATCAGATCTACGAATTGGACGCCAGCCTCATTGCGGACGCCATCAAGCTGCGTTTTTATCCCTTCGCTGCTGAAAGCGGCGAGGGGTGCCGGCTGCGTGATGTCGAGGGTAAGGAATATCTTGACTTTACAGCGGGGTGGGCGCTGGCCAATACGGGCTACAGCCATCCCCATGTGAAGCAGGCGGTGATTGAGCAGCTCAACCGTACGACCTTTGCCAGTCTCATTTCCGGCATGCATGAGCCAGCTCTGCGGCTTGCTGAGAAGCTGGTTGAGCTTGTACCCGGCGGCTTTCGCAAGAAAGCGTGGTTTGGCTTGTGTGGTTCCGATGCCAGTGAAACCGTGGGGCGGCTGTTGCCCCTGGCAACCGGCAAACGCCGCATGGTTTCCTTCATCGGCGGCTATCACGGTTCAACGGCTGCCTCAATGGCTATGTCCGCCCATATCGCCCAGACGCAGTTCATCGGCGGCGGTCACGTGGTAAAGGTGCCGTATCCCAATCCGTACCGCTGCCCCTTCGGTGACGACGTCGGCGACTGCGCTGAAAGAGCCATTCGCTTTCTCGAAGATTACATCTTCAAAACGATATGCCCGCCCGACGATGTAGCTGGCATTATCGTCGAAGCCGTGCAAAGCGATGGCGGTGATATCGTGCCACCCCCTCACTTCCTGCCGATGCTGGAGGACGTGTGCCGCCGTCACGACATCTACTTGGTCGTGGACGACGTAAAGGTCGGCATGGGGCGCACGGGCGAGATGTTCTCGTTCCAACACTCCAGCGTTACCCCGGACGTTGTGATTCTCGGCAAGTCACTGGGCGGTGGTCTGCCTTTGAGTGCTGTGGTTGCCCGCCGGGAGATTCTTGACGTAGGTCCCGCACTGGCGTTTTTTACCATTACCGGGAATGCTCTGAGCTGTGCGGCCGGACTGGCCACCATCGAGGCCATCGAACAAGATGGCTTGGTGGAGAACGCGCGTAAAGTGGGCGCTCACTTGCACGACAAGCTGGTCGCACTGCAGGACAAGCACCCCCTCATCGGCGACGTGCGGGGCCTGGGGATGATCCAGGGGGTGGAACTGGTCAAAGACCGGGACACCAAGGAGCCCGCTTCCGTGAAAGCGGCCAAGGTCGTCTACAGGGCCTTTGAACTGGGCCTACTGGTCTTTTACGTTGGCATGTTCTCCAACGTGCTGGAGATTACGCCGCCCCTTATCCTGACTGAAGCTGAAGCCGACGAAGGCATTGCCATTCTGGATCAAGCCCTATCGGATGTCGAAGCGGGCAAGGTGAGCGACGAGGCAATCGCCCGCTATGCCGGGTGGTAATCTCTATGCCCGAGCCCATTGTGACCTTTCTGGAAGGAAAACTTGACGCCTACCTGGATGACCTTCGAACCCTGGTGAGCATTGATTCAGGAAGCTATGACAAGGCTGGGGTGGAGGACGTCAATGCCTGGCTTGAGGATCGCCTGACGAAGTTGGACTTCACCGTAGAGCGGCACCCCCAGGCCGAATTCGGCGATGATCTCCTGGCCACACTGCGGGGCGAAGGTCAAGGGCGGATCCTGTTGCTGGGCCATAGCGATACGGTCTTTCCGACCGGAACGGCGGCAGAGCGCCCGATGACGATCCAAGGCGACAAAATCCTTGGTCCGGGCACCTGCGACATGAAAGCCGGACTGCTGACCGGTATCTACGCGCTGGAGGCTCTCAGAGAGATCGGCTTCGAAGATTACAAAAGCATCTCCTATCTATGCGTCTCGGATGAGGAAATCGGAGGAGAACGCCACTCTATTCCCCTCATCCGTTCCAAAGCTCGCAGGGCAGGCGCGGTGCTGACGCTGGAGGCGGCCCGCGAAAACGGGGATATCGTCAGCGCACGCAAAGGTGTGTGTTGGTATATCGTGGAGGCATTCGGCAAATCAGCGCACGCTGGGGTGGAGCCTGAGAAGGGACGCAATGCGATCGTAGCGCTGGCGCATCAGGTTGTTGCCCTTGACAAATTGAACGGGCTCAAGCCTGGTATGACCGTCAACACAGGTTGCATCGAAGGTGGGTCTGCTCCCAATGTCGTTCCCGACTATGCCAGAATTCGGGTGGATGTGCGTGCCTTTTCAAAGGACGATATGGGGGAGTTTGAAGATACCTTCCGAGAACAAATCGCCAAAACAGTAATCCCAGGCGTGAAGGTAGCTTTTAGGGCAGAGGAAGGCTCCTATTGCCCACCCATGGAACGCACGCCCGCCGTGGCGGAACTGGAAAAGCTGGCGCAGAAGGCTGCGCGAGAGCTAGGGTTTGAAGTGAAAGGTGCCAGCACTGGCGGTGCCTCTGACGCAAGTTTTGCTGCGGCCGAGGGTACGCCTGTGCTGGATGGTCTGGGTCCCATAGGCGGTCTGGACCACAGTCCAGACGAATACATTGAGCTGAGCAGCATCGTGCCTCGCACGGCATTGCTGGCCAAGCTGATCATTGCCATTTCACAAAGAGAAAAGGAGCGAGGATGATGGACGCACAAAAAGTGTTAAGCCGTCTCGAAAGCGAAGGGATCGAGCACCTGTGGGTGATTTGGCACGATTACAGTGGCAGATCGTGCACCAAGACGGTCCCGAAAGAACGCTTTGCCGGTATCTTTGAAAAAGGGGTGGTCTTTGCGCGGGCCGACCTGGATTTCAACCTGGAAGACCACATGGCCCCTAGGTCGATCTTTACGGCCGAAACGGGCGACTTTCTTGCCATCCCCGATCCAAAAAGCTATGCGCCGATTCCGTACCGCGATGCGTCGGCGCGCATGTACGCTTTCATGAGGGCCGACGATGGTTCGGTTTGGGAAGGTTGCCCGCGTACCCAGTTGCAGCGCATAGTGGAGGCCTACGCTGCGGAAGGGTTGAGCGTGCGGGTTGGATTTGAGGCCGAATTAACTCTATTTGAGCCGGTGGGCAACGGTGAGTACCGGCCAGCCGATACCGACGGTATGTTCACCGTGGCCGGACTGGACCGGCACTATTCGCTGTGGCAGGGCCTCATTGACAGCCTGCACGGCATGGGCGTGCTGGTGGAGCAACTGGGCAAAGAGTACGGCCCAGGTCAATACGAGGCCACGACCCGCTATGGCGAACCGCTCAAAGCGGTGGATGACTATCTCACCTTCAAGGAGGTGGCCCGAGCCCTGGCCCGCGAAGCCGGTTGGGTGGCCAGTTTCATGCCCAAGCCCTACGCGCATTGGCCCGGCAACGGCCTGCACCTACACTTGAGCCTATGGGACACAGAAGGCAAGCGCGACCTGAGTATAGGCGAGACGGACGACGAGCCCCTCTCCCCGCTTGGTCGGCACTTTCTCGGTGGGCTGCTCGCTCACGGGCCCGCGCTGGCTGGCGCTGGCTCGCCGATCGTGAACTCTTACAAGCGGCTTCTCCCCGGCTCGTGGTCCCCGGCACACATCTGCTGGGGGGTGGGCAACCGAGCGGCGCTGGTGCGTATCCCGAGCATGGGGCGTCGGCGGCGCATCGAATACCGCTCCGGCGACAACGCTTGTAATCCGTTCATCTACCTGACGGCGGTGCTGGCCGCGGGTCTGGACGGCATCCGCAACCAGATCAAACCGCCGGCACCGGTCGAGGACGATGTTGGCGCTGTCACGACGGAGGAAGAGGCCGCCGCCCGTGGCCTGAAGTTCTTGCCGCGCTCGCTGCCCGAAGCGCTCGCTGCCTTCGAGGCCGACGAGGTCATGGCAGAGGCATTGGGACCGGTGATCTTCTCCGAATTCCTAAAGGTTAAGCGTTCTGAACTGGCTGCCTACGATCTACACGTGCATCCATGGGAACGCAAAATGTACCTGGAGGCAGTTTAATGATTGACACCTCGGCATTGCCAGTTGTTGATGGATTCTGCCACCCTTTCGTGAATCAAGACGAACTGAACCCTAAGCAGTTTACCGATATGGTGCCGTTTCTCGGCGGCTCGCTAGAATATATGGCCCAGGGCGGTGTAGACGTAGATGACGACCTGATTGACGAGTTGCAGAAAGTAAAGCGCGACACTGTCTACTTTCGCTATCTGGTGCATCAACTGGCGAAATTCTTCGACTGTGAGCTGGATCTGGATGCCATTGTCGAGGAGCGAAACAAGGTCATACAGGACTATACAGGCTACGTCAAGCGCCTCTACGACGATTGTGGCCTCACAACGCTGGTGGCCGACTTTGGATACCCACAGCCACCGGTGGATCGTGCCCAGTTCACTAAGGATATGCCGGTGGAGGTGGTAGCTACCTATCGTATCGAACCGCTCATCGTCGAGCTGCTTGACGCAGACATCGAGTGGGAGGAGTTTCGGCGGCGCTACGATGATGCCATTGCGCATGCCATCGAGCATGAAGGTTACCGTGGCCTGAAGTCAATTATCGCCTACCGCACCGGGTTGGACATTTCGCCGCTCAGCCGCACCCCGGACCAGGGCCTACAAGCACTGGACGCCATCCGGCGTGGCATAGGCGGCCAGGCCACGAAGAAACTGCGGGATCATCTGTTTTGTCGGGCGTTGGAGCTTTGCATGGAGTATGACGTACCCATGCAAATTCACACCGGCATGGGTGACTATGAGGTGAACCTGGTTCTATGTCGCCCCGCTTTGCTGATGGATTTGCTGCGCTTCCCGACCTTTCGAGCGTGCAAGGTGTTGCTGATTCACGGCGGCTACCCCTACCACGCAGAAGCGGGCTACATGGCCAACGTGCTGCCAAGAGTGTACTGCGACGTCTCCGAAGGAATCCCTTTCGCCGCCAACGCTGCCCGCCGCATCTACGCGGAAACATTAGAGATGGCCCCTTTCTCCAAGGTCGTGTACGGTTCCGACGGGTACAACTTACCGGAGTTCAACTACATAGGAGCCAAGCTGGGCAAGACCGCCCTGGCCCAGGCCCTCGAAGATCTGGTCAATGGCGACATGCTCTCACAAGGTGAGGCAGAAGAGGCCGCGGGGCTAATTCTAGCGGGGAACGCGCGCCGTCTCTACGGACTGGATTGATGGCCGCAAGACGAAGGATGTAAGTTATACACAGATCGCCCGCTCCCACTCCCCTCGCAGGTAAGCCTGGCTGAGGCCGCTATCCACCACCGTCCAGGGCAAAGTCTCGTCGAGGGAACGCTGGCGAAGATACTCATCGGCCTCCAGGCCGCTCACCCGTAGGGCCCGCCGCCACTGTGCCAGAGAGGTCCTGTCCATCCTTGTCAGGGCCTGTCCCAGGCGGCGGTCGCCCCGGCTCAGCACCCCT
>JABAOH010082765.1_pt1 | contig 12502 bp, 11 predicted proteins | sample 7062181 | NCBI WGS metagenome assembly JABAOH01 (sample SAMN14538630, study PRJNA623070) | marine sediment metagenome | biome: marine biome [ENVO:00000428]; feature: marine pelagic biome [ENVO:01000023]; material: deep marine sediment [ENVO:00002113]; isolation source: pool of 5 deep marine... | reverse complement strand
ACGTGGACCTGGAGGCGGTGTCTTCGGTCTATGAGACCCAGCCCCAGGAGCTTCGCGACCAACCGTGGTTTCTGAACCTGGTTTGCCGCGGTATCACGCGGCTGAAACCACGGGCGTTGCTCGAGTTCGTGCACGAAGTGGAGCACGCGGAGGGACGCAAGCGCCGCGAGCGTTTCGGCCCCCGCACACTGGACATCGACATCATCGCCTACGACGACCGCGTCATCGATGAGCCGGACCTCCAGCTCCCTCACCCGCGGATGGCAGACCGGGCCTTCGTGCTCGAGCCCCTGATCGAGATCGCGCCCGACTGGCGGCATCCGCGACTGGGACGAACGGCCCGGGAACTGCGCGCCCAACTCGGCGACGCCGTATTGCGGCTCTACGCGAACCCGCCGCCGCTGAAGAGCGCCGGCCCGATCCTCTAGCTCCGATGCCTTATCGCATCTCGGTCCGAGCTTCCTACGACTCGGCCCTGTTCATCCCTGGAGCCGCAGGCGCCGCCGGGCGTACGCACGGCCACGGCTACACGGTGGAAGCCGTCGTGGAGACCGAGCGGCTCGGCGAGAGCGGCTTCGTGGCCGACTTCGACCGCCTGCAGCCGGCCCTGGCGGCGATCGCCGCTGATCTCGATCACCAGATGTTGAACGAGCTGGAGCCGTTCCGCGGCGGCGTCCCCAGCGCCGAGCGCCAGGCGGAGTACATCTTCCGGCGCCTGAGTCAAGAGATCGCCGAGGGGTACGGCCCAGAGTTGCGATTGGTCCGCGTCCGTGTCAGACAAGAACCGGACGCCTGGGCGGAGTTCCAGCCGTGAGGCGCGGTGCCCGAGCCGCTTGGATCACGCTTGCCGGGCTGGCGATCGTAACGGCGACGGCCTGCGGACGTGATTCGAGCGGTCGAGAAGATGGCCAGCGCGACCGAGGACTGGAAGCGCGCGTGACCGATCTGCTGCCGCGGATCGAAGAGCTCTCGAGGCTGGAGGCACGGACGGTGCCCGTGGTGCGCCGATCCAGTCGTGAAGCGCTTGAGGCGTATCTGGTCGAGCGGCTGGAAACGGAGTACCCGGGCGAGAAGCTCGAGAACCTGGCTCAGGCCTACAAGAGCTTCGGCTTGATTCCCGACACGGTGAACCTGCGCCAGCTGCTGGTCGAGCTGCTGCTCGAGCAAGCCGTCGGGTACTACGACCCGGTCCGCGATGTGCTCTTCATCCGAGAAGAGGCACCAAAGGATCTCCTCGACGCCGTGATCGTCCACGAGCTGGTGCATGCCCTTCAGGACCAGCATTCGGATCTCGATTCGCTGCTCAGATCCAGCGAGGTGAATGACGTACGTACGGCCCGGCAGACTGCCCTGGAAGGACACGCCACCGTGGTGATGTTCGCCTACCAGTCGGGCGTCGCGTCGGGCACGCAAGTATCCGTTGACGAGCTGCCGGAGCTGGGTCCGGAGATGGCCGCAGCCCTCGCCGATCCGGCGAGCTTTCCGCGACTGGCCGAAGCACCGGCCATCGTCAAAGAGCCGCTCCTTTTCGCCTACCTCGGTGGGGCGCGCTTCGTTCAGAGACTTTGGCGCCGCGTTGCGGAACGACCCGCGCCGCTCGGCGAGTGGCTGCCCGAGTCTACCGAGCAGCTCATCCACACCGACAAGCTGCTCGCCCAACGAGACCGGCCCACCCCGCTCAGCCTGACAGCGCCGCCGGCAGGTTGGGAAGTCAGATACGCGAGCGACCTCGGTGAGCTGGAAATGCGCGTCTACTTCAACGAGCACCTGGGGCAACGGCGGGCCGCCGAGCAAGCGGCCGCGGGGTGGGATGGAGACGCCTACGCCCTGCTCTCGCGTGAAGACGAGTTGGCGCTGGTGTGGTACACGGCCTGGGATTCGGAGCGCGACGCGGCGGAGTTCGAGGCGGCCTACCGCCGGGTGTTCGCGGCTCGCTTCGAGGCGAGCGACGATCGACTGGTCGGTCGAGCGCGGCAGGGGCGAGTCGAGCGAATGACAATCCGGGGGACACCGGTGGTTCGGGTGATCGAGACGCCGGCCGGAGTAGAGCTGACTCGGCCGCCTGAAGTGCGGCTGCGACCGGGCGGCTGAACTTCGTGTTTTGGTGGGCTTGCGCGCGGTTTCTCGTTTAATCTGGTCATTAGTCGCGCGAAATCGGCCGTGGAGGGCCGGATCCGGTTCAGATCATGGGGGAAACTGGAATTGGGGGCGCGAGGGGCGAAAAAGGGCGATTTCGGGGTGAGGCGGCTCTTAGGTAATCTGTAATACAGAATGAGCCGGCCGGGAAGGGAGACAGTAGCGCAACGAAGAACAGGGCTGAGCGGGGCGGCGCCGACCGCCCAAGGCTAAGAGCGGTCCGACCTTAAGGTAGATGCTGCGGGATCGGGGACGAGGAACCCTCGCTCTCTATAATCTATAATATAGAGGCCAGCACCAGCTCCTTGGGTAGCGGGTAGCGGTAGCGATCGCCCGAGTAGTTCCGCATCACCACTTCGTCGTCGGTGATCTCCTCGATGTACTGTGGCAGCAGCGGAATCTTACCGCCACCTCCCGGGGCGTCGATGACGAAGTGGGGGATGGCGAGCCCCGAGGTCCAGCCGCGCAACGCCTTGATGATCTCGAGGCCTTTTTCCAACGACGTGCGGAAGTGCTCTCCTCCGGCCACCGGATCCGCCATATACAGATAGTAGGGCCGAACGCGGTTCCTCAGCAGCTTCTGCATCAGCTGCTTCATGGTCTCCGGGTTGTCGTTCACGCCCTTCAAGAGGACGGTCTGAGACCCGAGGGGGCAGCCGGCGGCGGCGAGCTTGGCCAGGGCCTTCTCGGTTGGGGGGTTGAGCTCGGCCGGGTGGTTGAAGTGGACGTTGACGAAAACCGGGTGGTACCTGGCGATCATCCGGCAGAGATCGTGGGTGATCCGCTCGGGGAGGTGGTGCGGGACGCGGGTGTGGATGCGGATGATCTCGATGTGGGGGATATCGCGCAGGTTCTTGAGAAAGTGCTCGAGACGCCGGTCCGAGAGCATCAAGGGGTCGCCGCCGGAGAGTATGACGTCGCGGATCTCGGTGTGCTCACGCAAGTACTTGAACGCCGAATTGAATTGGTTGAGCGGGATCTTTTCCGGATCCCCGACCTTGCGGCGGCGCGTGCAGAACCGACAGTAGGTGGCGCAGACGGGGCTGACCAGGAAGAGGACCCGGTCGGGATAGCGATGTGTGATATTCGGAACCGGAGAATCCTCATCCTCGCCGAGCGAATCGGCGATCCCGTCGACGACCTCGTTCTCTTCCGGCGTCGGGACGTACTGGCTCCAAAAGGCGTCGCCGGTCTCTTTGATCGTCGCAAGAGCCGCAGGGGTGATTCGGAGATTGAACTTGTCGATCGCCTGCTGGACCGCCTCGCGATCGATGTTCTCTTCGCCGAAGGCCTCAACGAGCTGATCGACCGTGGTCAGGCTCTTCTTGAGTACCTGTTGCCACTTCCCCATGTGCACCTCGCCCCAACATGAGTTAGAGATGTGAGCCAGGGGACCGCCCCCCGCGCCCCGCACCGTGTCCCTACTTCCTCACTTCTCGCGACTCATCTCTCGCGAAGAGACTGTTGGATGAGCGAACCGCTTGGCGAACGTGACGCGATCGTCACCCACGTCGTAGAAGTCGCCGACGCGCGCCACCTCCCGATAGCCACAGGCAAGATAGAATTCACGTGTCGCTGCGTAATCGTCGCGCGCCGAAGTCTCGATCAAGCAGAGGCGCGCGCCTTCCTGACTGAGATGCTGCTCCATGCGATCCAGCAGACCGCGCCCCGCTCCGCGACGCTGCAGACCCGGGTGCACGGCGATCCAGTAGAGGTCCCAGGTGTCGACGGTGCAGGGTGTGGGCCCGTAGAGCACGAAGCCGGCGAGCTCGTCCCCAGCCGAAAACGCGCCGATCGCCCAGTAATCGACTCCGGGGGCGCGGCAGTAGTCGTCGAAAACCTCGAGCGCCACGTCGATCTCCCCGGGCCGGAACAGACCCGTGGCCGCCACGATCTCCGCCACCTGCGGACGATGCCGCGCTTCGGGACGGCCCCAACGCAGTTCGAAGGGCTCGATGCGCGCGGATGCGGCGGTGCCTTGGCTGGGCGTTTGCCCGACGGTCGACATCGATCAGCTCTCTGCTTGAGCGACGGGTTGAAGGATGGTCCAGTCCGAGCCGTTGGCGCCGTTAGGGCCAACCAGCGCCTCGTCGACGATCTTCTCGATCAACTGCTCGTACGTCCACCCCGCGACCCGGGCCTGCCGGGCCAAGCCGGCATCGGCCGAGAGGTCGGGGTTGGGATTGATGTCGATGACGTAAGGTCTGCCGTCCGGGGCGAGGCGCACATCGACCCGCCCGTAGCCTCGACCCTCCATCACCCGCCAGACACCGCCGGCGAGCAACTGCAGCTCACGGGTGACTTCGGCGGGTAGCGGCGCGGGACAGACCGGCTGCGTCCCGAGGTCCTCAGGGCTGCCCTCGCTCCATTTCGCCTCGAACGAGACGATGGGGGGCGAGCCCTGAGGCAGCGCGCTGAAGTCGATCTCGGCGGCCGGAAGCAGATAGTCGCCGACGATGGCCAGGTTGATCTCGCGCCCGTCGATGTATTCCTGGACGACCAGACTCGTGAAGTGTTGGAGCAATCGTTCGGCCAGCTGGTGAAGCTCACCCAACGAACGGACGATGGAATACGGGTGCACCCCGTTCGAGGCGTCCTCGGCCGCTGGCTTCACGATGGCTGGAAACCGATCCCAATCCTCCGGGAGGGGGCAGTTCCGACGCAGGAGGCGCCAGTCGGGAACAACGAAGCCGTGGGCGCGCAGGATCGCGGCGCAGCGGTCTTTGTTGAGGCAGAGGAGCAGGGTCTCGGCCGAGGCCCCGGTCATCGGGAGGTCGAGCAGCTGGACGGCGGCGGCGGCGAGATGCTCGCCGTCGGCGCGGCCTCCGATCGTCTCGCAAAGGTTGAAGGCGAACCGGAAATCGTTGTTGATCAGCCGGCCCAGCCACTCGGCCTGGCGCTCGGGGACGAGGGCGAGCTCGACGGGTTCGTATCCGAGCGAGCGCAGAGCCTCGATGATCCGAACGGTTGATTGCGGGGGTGCGGTTGGNNAGGGCGGGGTCGAGATCAGGACGAGACCGGGAAATCATAACGCGCCGCCGCGGCACGGAGGACGGCCAGGATCAGCTCGTCGAACGAGAGCCCGGCCGCGCGCGCCGCCTTGGGGTAGCACGAGTTGGCATCGGGGTCCGGAATGACGCCCGGGAGGGGATTCACCTCCAGGATGTGGGGTTCGCCCGCCTCATCACAGCGGACATCGATCCGGGCCCAATCGCGACAGCGGAGCGTGCGAAAGGCCGCCATCGCGATCGCTTCGATCCGCCGCTCGAGCTCCGGCGTGACCCGGGCCGGGCAGTGGAAGATCTTCAGTGGGTTCTCGGGCCGATCCCAGATCCACTTGGCCTCGAAACCGTAGAGGGGGGGTGCCCCGTTGGGCAGCGTTCCGAAGTCCAGCTCGACGATCGGCAGAACGCGGCCGTCGCCATCGTTTCCCAGCACCGCGACGGTGAACTCGCGGCCGCCCAGGAACCGCTCGACGATCGCCGGCTCGCGGTAGCGCTCGACGATGCGGGCGACCTCGTCCTCGACTTCCTGCCAGGTACTACAATAGGACCGCTGGCTGATGCCTTTGCTCGAGCCCTCATACAGCGGCTTGACGATGGCAGGCAGCCGGAGCGTCGGACGGATCCGATCCGGGTTATCCACGACCTGGAACTCGGGAGTGGGGATCCCATGGTGGAGCAGCCCTTCTTTGGTGCGGGCCTTGTCGAGGCAGATGCCGAGGGTGACGGGATCGCTGCCCGTGTAGGGGATACCCCAGAACTCGCAGAAGGCGGGGACGTGGGACTCGCGGCTGGGCCCGGTCAGCCCCTCGGCGAAGTTGAACAGGATGTCGGGTCGCGTCTCCCGGAGCTTGACCGGGAATTCGGAATCGGCCTCCAGCCGGACCACCTCGCCCGCTAGTCCCAGGGCCCGCTCGATCGCCGCGATGGTGGACTCGTCGTCCCATTCGGCGAAGGTGTCCTCGAATTCGGGCTGGCCGGCGGGAGCGCTGACGGGGGCTGGGTTCTTCGGGAAGTTGGGGGCCAGGGTTGGGTTAGGGGACGACTCTCCCTGTTGCGGCGACGATATCGCCGCAGCCGTCGGCTTCAAATTGAAGGCGAATCCGATACGAAGTTTGCTAGCGCGACGGTGTTTTTCTGAGCTGGGAGCTGATCTTGCTCCGGAGCTTCCTATTGGACCCCCTCCTGTGGGAGTTCACTCGAGCGTAGCCGCGCACCGAACCCGAAAATTTTTTTCTGCACGTCCGCCCGACCTCGCACACATCCGCAACCCGCATCAAGATAGGAACAAATTAAAGAAAAGGAAAGACTTTTGTCACCCCTTTTGAGCTCATCGTCACCGGAGTCATCGCTCGACGAGCGTCGGCGAGTCGATCGGGCTGCGTTGATTACGCTCGAACTCCACCTTAGGTTGCCATCCACCCACGATGTCTTCTCCGGTCGCCCCCCTTTCAGGTGAGCGCGAGTGAGAGATGAGCAACAGGGGTGACCTCGAGCTTCACCTGACCATCGAGCCGGGCGGCGCGACAAATGTTTCCCCCTGCGATGTCCGCGTCAGGACTGGGCTTTTCGACGACGCCGGCCCCCTGATCGCCGAGGCCTGTCCCGCCGACAACTATGCCGTCATCACCGATTCCCAGGTCGCGCGGCTCTACGGCGACCGCTTGCTCGCCGCCCTCTCAGCGACGGGACTCCCCGCGAGACTCTTCCCGTTCCCTGCCGGCGAGTGGAACAAGACACGAGAGGTCTGGGCGGACCTCACCGACCGACTGTTCCGGGCGGGCATCGGCGGCGGCGCCGCCGTCGTCGGACTCGGCGGAGGGGTAACGCTGGTTCTGGCCGGGTTCGTCGCCACCACCTACCTGGACGGTCTGCCCGTCGTCCAGGTCCCCACGACGTTGACCGCGATGTTGGGAGGCTCCGTCGGCGGCGTCACGGCACTCGACACGACGGCGGCAAAAAACCTGGTGGCGACGACATGTGTTCCTCGCCGAGTCGTGATCGATCCGGCGCTCCTGTCGACCTTGCCGGCGACCCAGCTGGCCGCCGGTCTGGCCGAAGCGTTTCGGCACGCTCTGGTGCTGGACCGTGAGTACTTCGCCGAGCTGGTGGCTGCCGTCGACGCGGCGTTCGGCCGCGACCCGGAGGTGCTGCAGCGCCTGGTCCAGCGCGGGCTGGAGCTGCGGGCCGGCGCCCTGGCGCGCGCCGCGGCGGAGACGGGCTACGGGGGTGTTCTCGATTTCGGTGGGACGGTCGGGCGAGTTCTGGAGACGGTCATGGGCTACGGCTGGCTGAGCGGGGAGGCGCTAGCGGTGGGGATGGTGGCGCAGGCGGAGCTGGGCGTCGCGGTCGGGGCGACGGCGGCGGGCACGACCGAGCAGGTGCGGGAGGCGCTGGAGTCGGCACGTCTGCCGGTGGAGCCGGACGAAGATTTGACGCGCGAGCGGTTCGGCAAGGCGCTGGAGCTGGAAGCGCGACGGTCGCGGCTGGGGCTGGGGTACATATTGTTAAAGGAGATCGGGGCGGCGGCGGTCACCGCGGAGGGCGGTTGGGCCTGGCAGGTCGGGGCGGATCGGGTGGCGGCGGCGCTCTTTTCGGGGCGTTGAGCGGGGGTTTGACGAGGTCTAGATTTCTCGGCAGATTGAAAGCTTGGAGATTTTTTCCGCTAGGAGGGGAGCTATCGGGGACCAAGCCCGTTTCGCAGGCCTGTCGGTCAGGGATCTCCTCGATCGCTACGCCGCCGAGGAGCCCGATCGGCCGCTCGTGAAGCACGGCAAGGACACGCTCTCCTACGAGCGGACGCGGCTTCAGGCGCGGGCGCTGGGGGCGGCCTTGCACAATCTCGGCGTCGGCCCCGGAGACCGTATCGCGATCGACCTTCCGAACGGGCCGGAGTTCGTCGTGTCGGCTCTGGCGGCGGCCCAGCTCGGGGCCAGCATCGTGCCGCTGAACCCCGCCTACTCGTCTCACGAGCTCCAGTTCATGCTCAGGAACTCCGAGGCGTCGGTGGTGATCGTCGTGGAGGAGTTCGACGGGCTGGACAATCTGGAGCTGTTCGAGCGGATGCAGTTCAACCTGCCCAGCCTCCAGTACGTGGTGACCGTGGGTGAGGAGGATCTGTGGTACGACGACCGGATCTTCCAGTTCGAGGACCTGGTGTCGGCGGGTGAGGGCAAGACGCTTCCCGAGGTCGCCATCGACCCGGAGGAGGATGTGTATGCGATCCTCTATACGGCCGGCACCACGGGTAAGCCCAAAGGCGTGATGCTGACGCACGCCAACCTGGTGCGGGCGAACGGGGCGGTGGCCGAGGCGCTGGGGATGGGTCGGGACGATGTGACGCTGATCACCGTTCCGATGTTCAACATCTTCGGACTGGGCGCGCTGATCGCGGCGCTGACCGTCGGATCGTCGGTCGTGCCGATGGCCAAGTTCGACGCGCTGGAGTCGCTGGAGTTGGCGATGGAGACGCGCGCCACTGTGATGCACGGCGTGCCGACGATGTTCATCATGCAGCTGCGCAGCGGCGGCGTCGACCGGCTCGATCTCTCGACGTTGCGGACAGGGATCGTCGCCGGTGCCCCGGTCCAGGACACGCTGGTCCGGGAAATCCGGGAGCAGCTGGTTCCCAACGTCGAGATCGCGTATGGGCTGACCGAGGCGGGGCCCTGGGTCTCGCTCACCCGGCACGATGATCCGGCGGAGAAGCGGAATTTCACCGTGGGGCGCCTGCTGGAAGGCGTCGAGACGCGGGTGCTGGGCGAGGACGGCGGGGTGCTACCGGTTGAATCGGTCGGCGAGCTGGCGATCCGCGGCTTCAATGTGATGAAAGGGTACAATCGGCAGCCCGACGAGACGAGCCGGTCCTTCAGCGACGACGGGTTCTTCCTGACCGGTGACCTGGGCATGGTGGACGAGGACGGATATCTTCATATCGTTGGGCGTAAGCAGGACACGATCTTCCGTGGCGGCTACTCGATCTATCCGCGCGAGCTCGAGGACTTGCTCCGAGTTCACCCGGCCGTGCAAGAAGTGGCCGTCGTCGGCGTGGAAGACGAGGTCCTGGGCGAGCGGATCTGCGCCTGCATCATGCCGGTGGAAGGGGCGATCGTCACCGGCGACGAAGTCAAGGAGTTTTGCCGGGGCCGGGTCGCCCAGTACAAAGTCCCGGACCTCGTGCGTTTTGTCGACTCGTTCCCGATGACCGGGAGCGGGAAGATCCGCCGCGTCGAGCTGGCCCGCATGGTCAGGGCGGAGCAAGCGGCGCGCCGGAGTTGAGAGATCGTTGGAGAGGACACACCTGCTCGACGCCTGAGCGGAGTAGGTGCCGGAAGCACCGAGCGGCACGGCTGCTGGAACCGCGAATCGATGTGAGAAAGAGCGACATCGGCGCCGTTGCCACCCCTGAGACGAGTCCTTCCGGCAAGCTGCGAAGCCGAGGCCCCTCGCGCGCGGCAGGCCTGCCTCTCCGCGAATGTAATTCGTTGTGACATAAGGAGTTAAGAGAGGCACATGGAAATGCGACTTGAGACGGATCGTCGCGGGTCACGTCCGACCGACGATCTGCAAGCGGCGTTGCTCATCGATTTCGACAACGTCACGATGGGGATCCGGTCGAACCTCGGCCAGGAACTCCGCAACCTTCTGAACTCGGATGTGATACGCGGCAAGGTCGCCGTGCAGCGCGCCTACGCCGATTGGCGGCGCTATCCCCAGTACATCGTTCCGCTCTCGGAAGCATCGATCGATTTGATCTTCGCGCCGGCTTACGGGTCGTCTAAGAAGAACGCCACGGACATCCGTCTGGCCATCGACGCGCTGGAGCTGGTGTTCGTCCGGCCTGAGATCCGCACCTTCATCCTGATGTCGGGTGACAGCGACTTCTCCAGCCTGGTGCTCAAGTTGAAGGAGTACGGGAAGTACGTCATCGGCGTGGGGATACAGGAGTCGAGCTCGGACCTGCTGGTTCAAAACTGCGATGAGTACTACAGCTATTCGGCCCTATCCGGGCTGAGCAAGTCCGGTGACCAGCCGCTGGAGCGACACGACCCCTGGGAGCTGGTTCAGAAGGCCGTCGACAAGATGGTCGAGCGCAGCGACACCATGCGGTCCGATCGTCTGAAGCAGGTCATGCTGGAGATCGACCCGTCGTTCAACGAGAAAGAGCTGGGGTTCAACAAGTTCAACCGTTTTGTCGTCGAGGCGAAGTCTCGGGGCCTGGTCTCGATTCAGAAGATGGAGAATGGGCAGTACGGAATCATCCCGAGGCGCGGTTCGGCACCGGCGGCCAAGAAGGAAGAAGCTCCGGCGGAAGAGGCGAAGGTGCATGGCCGCAGAGGCGGCGAGCGCCGCGAGAAGGAGAAGCCGAAAGAACGCCGCGAGGCCAAGCGCACGGAAGAGACCGTCGGTACGCGCCGTGCTCGACGCAAACTGACGATGGAGTTGGCACTCGAGCTTCTCAACCAGGCGCTCGATCCGCTGCTGGAGGGCGAGGATTCGGTTCGGGACAGTGACGTCAAGCGAAAGCTCCTCGAGCTGGACCCCAGCTTCGATGAGGGAGAGCTGGGTTACAGCAAGTTCAGCAAGTTCCTGCACGCGGCCGAGGAGGCCGGCGCCGTCGAGCTGACGCGCGGTCCCAACGGCAATTACCACGTGCGCCGCGCCGGCACGAAGAAGAAGCGGGGAGCCGGCGCCAAGGCGCGGGCCGAGTCGACGCTGGACGAGTCGCGCGAGCCCGCGATGAAGCGCCTCGCCCGATTCCTCTTCGGTGAGCGGCCCGCCGAAGTCGAGCACGAGCCGACCGTTGTGGAAGAGCGGCCGCCAGCGGCGACCGTCGAGCGGGAGGAACGGCCGTCAGCCGCGACCGTCGAGCGGAAGGAGCGGCCGCCCGGACGACGGGAGCGACCCGGGCGCCCGGCCCGAAGAGAGGCGCCGAGGGGGCCACGGGCGCGATCACCCGAGTCCGAGCCGGCGTCCCGGGGACGGCGCGGTGGCAGAGCCGCCCCACAAGAGGAGAAGGGTGAGGCGGCGACGGCCCGTGGGCGCAGGCGTGGCCGTGGTGGCCGGCCCGGGGCCTCAGAGCGCCGGCGCGAGGAGCGGAGCGCCGAGGAGGCGGCCGAGGCCGGCCCCGAGCGCAAGTCGGAGGAGCGGTTGAGCCCCGTCGTCGCCGAGGCGAAGGGCGCAGAGGCCCCCGTCGCGTCGACGGACGAACCGAAGCCGACCCTGGTCGAACCGGCTCCCCTTCCCGGCGCGCCCCGTGGCACGATCCGCGGGCGCTGGGGCTCCAGAGGCCGCTACCGGCCCGCCGCGGAGCCGCCACCGATCTTCGAGGGACAGCGGTCGCCGCGATCCACCTCGTCCGCCGACGATGCGCCGGGCCGACAGCGCCCCACCACGGACGAGCCCGCCAGCGCGGAGGCGGAACGTCAGCCAGCCGGCCCCGCGGCCTCCGTTCAGCCGGACACGGCTGAGGGCGGCTCGACCAGCGCGACCGCCTCGACGAGCGGGGATTCGGACCTCCTCTCCCGGCTCCGGTCGTACGCCGGCGTGGGCGACCGCACGGCGCAGACCCTGGTCGAGGCCTTCGGCAGCGACCTGTTCCGGGTCATGGACGAACAGCCGGACCGGATCCGCGAGGTTCTCCCCGACCACCGGGCCGAGCGGGTCCTGGAGGCGCGCCGCAAGGAGCTGGAAAGCGGCGGCCGGTGAGCTCCGGGCTTCGACCGCACGCCGCGAGCTTTTACGAGCGCGAGGCCGAGGACGTCGCCCGTGAGTTGTTAGGAGCGCGCCTCGTCTCGTTGTGTGGTGGTGGGCGCTGTGTCGGTCGTATCGTCGAGACCGAAGCTTACCCAGGACCCCACGATCCCGCCTCACACGCGTCGGAGTCGATTGGACGGACCGCCCGAAACGACCCGATGTTCGGGCCGGCGGGCACGGCCTACATCCACCTGAACTTCGGGGTCCACTGGTGCCTGAACGTGGTCGTGGGGCCGGGGGGCTACCCGGCGGCGGTATTGATACGTGCGCTGGAACCGCTGGAGGGGATCGATCTGATGCGGCGGAGACGGCCGGGGCGGTCGGACCGCGAGCTGACCTCAGGGCCCGGCAAGCTGACCCAGGCGCTGGCGGTCGGTCCCGAGCTGCAGCGCCACCACCTCACCGAAACGCCGCTCTTCATCTCGGTCGGTCATAAGACCCCGTCGGCCGAGGTCGTCCGCACCACGCGTATCGGGATCAGCCAGGGTGTCGACGCGCCTTTGCGCTTTTACGATCGCCGCAGCGCCTGGGTCAGCCGGCGCGAGCACGGGGCGCGCGGGCGGACTCTGGCCCGATAACGACCGGTCAGACCGTCTCGGGTGTGGCCT
>JABAOH010136065.1_pt2 | contig 12505 bp, 26 predicted proteins | sample 7062181 | NCBI WGS metagenome assembly JABAOH01 (sample SAMN14538630, study PRJNA623070) | marine sediment metagenome | biome: marine biome [ENVO:00000428]; feature: marine pelagic biome [ENVO:01000023]; material: deep marine sediment [ENVO:00002113]; isolation source: pool of 5 deep marine... | reverse complement strand
GAATCTTTTGCAGACCAGCGATTTTTTGCAAATTTTAATCCTGATAAGATTTCTTCAATTGGCATTTCTTTGAAATATTCTTTGAGTTTTTTTAGATCTGCATCTGTTGGTTTTTTGGAAACTGGAAGTTCAATCTGAGGTTTTTGCATGAATTTATCAGGTAATGATAGTTTAAGAAATTCTTGCTAAATCAGATTTTACCAAACTAAAGAAAATTTGCAATTAATTAGCATCCAAAAAAATCTAAATTGGAATTTTTACATAATGTCATATACATTCCTGCACCTAAAATTAGTGCAGAAAATGCCGCCAATGGGATTAAAATAAAAATATTGGTTTTCTTTCCCATAACCTTAGATCCTCTATTTCCTATAAATTTGTCACAGATTTATTGAACATCAATTGTAAAGGTGGCTTTTGTGGTTGGATTTTGCAAAATTTTGACCATGTCTCTAGGCAAAATATCAGAGGCCTTGTCACATTTTACTGCAAGAGTTCTTGGACACACAAAATCACTTTTTCTAATCACAATGTCTTCTTTGTGAGTTAAAGTAAGATCTTTGTGCCCTCTTCCTTGAATAATAAATTCTTGATCTTGTACTTTGATTAGAAATTGAACTTTAGATTCAGGATCTTTTAATTTTTCTTTGATTTCCTCCGGGATATCAAAACAGCTTGCACTAGCACCGACCCCAACAATGCAATCTCCTCGAGGAGTCAATTCCTTTTCTTTGGTAATTTCAATAGTTTTTTGGTGGGTAGATCTGATGTTTTCATGCCCAAAAAACTCAATCTCAAATCTCACGGCAAATTAGATAGGCTAGACTTAAATTAATCTTCCAAAGTATTCAAATCGAAATGCTTCCTGCACAACAAGGTTACGACAGAGCAATTACGGTTTTCTCACCTGATGGCAGATTATACCAGGTAGAATATGCAATTGAAACTGTAAGAAGAGGAACAATAGCAGTAGGTATCAAAAGTAAAGACGGCGTGGTTATAGCCGTAGAAGAAAAACCAAGAAAATTACAAATTTCTGATGTAGCTCAAAAAATATTTCAAATTGATGATCATGTTGGAGTAGCTGCTGCAGGATACATTCCTGATGCCAGAAGCCAAGTTGACAATGCAAGATTCTTTTCTCAAAGTAATCGACTAATTTATGATGAAGCAGTAGAGGTTGAAACAATTGCAAAACACCTAGCTGACCAATCCCAGCAATATACCCAATATGCAGGAGTCAGACCTTTTGGTGTTTCATTGATTTTAGGCGGAGTTGTGGACAATAAACCACAGTTATTCCTAACTGACCCAAGTGGCACATACATCTCATATGATGCAATAGCAATTGGTGCAGGTTCTGACCAAGTTACTGACTTTTTAGAAAAGACATATTCTAGTGAATTATCCTTAGAAGATGCATCTGCATTGGCAATTGCAGGAATTTATCTCTCAAGTGAAGAAAAGGAAGGAACAAGTCATATCAGAATGGCTCAAATCAAAACCGAAACAGGACTGTTTGAATTAATTTCAGAAGAGCAAATTGCAAACTTTGCAAAAATTGCAAAAGAGAAATTCCCACAGGAATCTAAATAAAAACAAAAAATTTTCCTAATACTTTGAATCTATCCATTGCAATTCCAGACTCGTCTCTTTCTGATGAAGATAAAAAATTAGACAAGACTAGAAAGATTTCAGAAATTGCAAGAGCCTGTTCAATCTTTAAGATAAAAACAATTTACATTTACCAAGACGGAAATAACAAAGATGACCGTAACCTAATGCTTACCATTTTCAAATATTTAGAAACCCCACAATTTTTGAGAAAAAGGCTTTTTCCAAAAATGAATGATTTAAAATTTGCAGGAGTCTTGCATCCATTAAAAATTCCCAGCCATGTAACACCAGCAGATGCAAAGAAGATCAAAAAAGGAGATGTTCGTGAAGGAATTACAGTAAGTTACAAGGGCAAAAAATTTGTTGATGTTGGTATCAATCAACTAGTTCCATTTTTTGGTCAAGATAAAATTGGTAAAAGAGTTACAGTACAATTCAAAACAGGTCATCCAAAATTTGAGGTAAAACCAATCACCAAAGAAGAATCTCCCCTTTATTGGGGGTATACAGTTAAAGAAAGAGCAAATCTTTTTTCATTAATCAAAGAGTGGCAAGGATTTACCATCATCACATCAAGAAAAGGCAAAATTGTATCAAAAGAAGCAATAGTAAATCATCTAAAATCTGAAAAGCCAGTATTGGTTGTATTTGGATCCCCAGAGCAAGGTGTGCACCAAATTCTTGGAGGAAAAATGAGCAGTCTTCAAAACTCTAAAACATTGAATTTCTTTCCAAATCAGGCTACTGAAACTGTACGCCTAGAAGAAGCCTTGTTAGGCACACTATCAATAATTAATGTGTATAATGAATAATGAAAAATGTCTGAAAAAAAGAATTTTCTAATGTTGGCAATTGGAATGGGTGTAATTGGAGTAATTATTGGTGGATATACTATTTGGAATATCTTTAGTGAAAATTTCAATCCATAAGTTTATGAAAACAATCGTTAACTAGGTAAATTATAGAGGTTAACGATAATCTCACATGGTTTATTAGTCGGATATCGGCGATTTCGTTTTATCCATGGGAGCTAGAAAGCACAATCAACCAAGAAGAGGAAGTCTTGCATACTCACCTAGAGGTCGTGCTAAAAGTATGGAGGCAAGAATTCGTGCATGGCCAGAAGTAAATTCTGAAGAGCCAAAGATTTTAGCTCATTGTGGCTTTAAGGCAGGATGTGTTCAAGTTGTCAGTATTGATGATCGTGAAAAGACACCAAATGCTGGAAAACAATTAGTTAGTCTTGGAACAGTTTTGGTAACACCGCCAGTTACAGTCCTTGGGGTTAGAGGATATTCCAAAAATGTTGATGGGGCACATGCAGAGTTTGACGTTTATGCAAAAGATCTTCCAAAAAATATTGCTAAAGAACTTAACATAAAAAGTAATGATGGTGCTTTAGAAGAAGCAGAAAAACATCTTAAAAAAATTAAAGAAATTTTTGCCATAGTTGCAGTGTCGCCAAGAGCAGCAGGTTTAGAACAAAAGAAACCATATGTGTTCGAAGCTGCTGTAAAAGGTGGAGATGTTGAAAAACAATTTGCGCATGTAAAAGAACAGTTAGGAAAAGAAATCAAAATTGATCAAATTTTTGAAACTGGTGCAAGTGTTGATGTTGCTGCAATTACCAAAGGAAAAGGATGGCAAGGTGTCATTCAAAGATGGGGAGCAAAGAAAAAACAAAGAAAGTCAAGAAAGACCGTTAGAGAACTAGGTTCACTTGGTCCAATATCCCCACAATATGTCATGTATACCGTACCAAGGGCAGGACAGATGGGATTCCATCAAAGAATAGAATACGATAAAAGAATTTTGATTATGGGAAATACTGAGAACAATGAAATCAAGATTAATCCAGAGGGAGGTTACAAACACTTTGGTTTAGTCAAAGGAGATTTTGTTATCTTGAAAGGTTCAGTTCCTGGAACTTATAGAAGGTTGATAAAATTAAGAAGTCAAATTAGAAATGCACCAGCTAAGGTTGTAAAACCAAATATTTTGGAGGTAGTAGTATGACCAAAGCACCCTCACTAACATTAACTGGAAACAAGGATGGAGAAGTCGAATTACCACTAGTCTTCTCAACGCCATTTAGAAGAGAGTTAATCCACAAAGCATGGACTAATCTTAACACTCACAAATTCCAAAGACAGGGAAGACATCCAACAGCAGGAATGGATGTAGTTGCTGACTCTAACTCACCACCAACAGGACAGGGAATCGCACGTATTGCAAGAATGCGAGGTGGTGGCGGTGGACGACAAGGTCAAGCCGGTGAGGTTGCATCAATTAGAGGAGGCCGACAAGCTCATCCACCAATAGTTGATAGAGTAATTTACAAAAAACTAAACAAAAAAGAAAACAAATTAGCTTTGTGTTCTGCAATTGCAGCTACTGCTTCAAAAGACAAAGTAAAATCAAGAGGTCACAAAGTAGATGACATTGAATCATTTCCAATTATTGTATCAGATGATTTGGAATCTGTTTCAAAAGCAAGTGAAATGATAGAAGTCTTAGAATCTCTAAAACTTTCAAAGGACGTAGAGAGACTAAAATCAAGAAAGCCAAGAACAGGTCAGTCCTCACTTAGAGGAAGATCCAAGAAAGTTGGAAAGAGTGTTTTGTTTGTAACAAAAGACGCATCTAAAATTTCAAAGGCTTGTGGCTCAATTCCAGGAGTCGAGGCAAAGTCCGTTAAAGACCTGAGTGTTTTAGATTTGTCTCCAGGTTCAGACCCAATTAGATTAACAGTTTATTCAAAATCTGCAATTGAAGAGATTGCAAAAATCAAATCAACCCACCTTAACTTAATGGAGAAAACACAATGAACGTAGATCAAGCAAGTAAAATCATTTTGAAACCATACATTACAGAAAAAACATTTGCAATGGTAGAAAACGAAAGTAAAATCTGTTTTATTGTAGAAAGAGAAGCAAGCAAGCCACAAATCGCTGAGGCAATTAACACTCTTTACAATCAAAAAGCAACTAATGTAAACACTGCAAGAACAATTTATGGCAAAAAAGCCTTTGTTCAGTTTGAAACGACAGAAAAAGCAAGAGACTTGGCAACAAAGATAGGAATGCTATAATATGGACCGCAAAACCTCAAAACCACTGAATCAGGAGAAGAAAGATGGTTAAAGAATTTACATACAGAGGATTATCCAAAGAGGATCTTGACAACACATCACTTGAAAAGCTATTCCAATTATTCAATTCAAGACAAAGAAGATCTCTTACTAGAGGAATTACTGATGGCAAGAGAAAACTAATTGAAGAGATTAAAGCTGCAAAGGCAGGAAAACTAAAAACTCCAATAAAGACTCATTTGAGAGATTTGATTGTTCTACCATACATGGTGGGCGTTACAGTAAATGTATTTTCAGGAAAGGACTTTGTTCCAGTAACCATAAAGACCGAAATGGTTGGACATTATCTTGGAGAATATGTAATAACTAACAAAAGAGTAAACCACGGTGCACCAGGTGTTGGAGCATCAAGATCCAGTCTCTATGTACCATTGAAGTGATTATTATGGGAAGATTCGACTACGCATTTCAAAATTATGATTCAACAAAGCATGTTCGCTCTTCCCTAAGAGAAAAAGACATTTCACACAAACATGCAAGAGAAATTGCAGTTTCCATCAAAGGGATGTCAATTGAAAAAGCAAGAGACTACTTGCAAGCAGTAGTAAACAAAGATAGAGCAGTTGCCTTTGGTAGATTCAAAAACCAAGTAGGACACAAATCAGACCCAGGTATGATGGCTGGAAGATATCCACAAAAATCTGCAAAAGAGTTTATCAAAGTTTTAGATAATTTAGAATCAAATGCCGAATACAAGGGAATGGATTTAGATAGACTAAAAATAGTAAATGCGACTGTTCACAAAGGTGTTCTTGTAAAACGATTCACACCAAGAGCACAGGGTCGTGCAACACCAAAAAACAACGTCTTAACACATGTGGAGTTAGTAGCTCAGGAGATTTAAAATGTCATCAGTCAAAAACGTAATCAAAGATAACTACAACATGATGCTTCTCAAAGATTATCTCAGAGAAGCAATTAAGGAAGCTGGATTCTCACATGCAGAAATTTCTAAAACTCCAACAGGAACAAGAGTTGCACTACATGTAACAAGACCAGGAATTGTAATTGGTAGAAAGGGGTCTGGAATCAGAGAATTAACAGAAAAATTATCAACTGACTTTGGATTGAAAAACCCACAAATTTCAGTAAATGAGATTGAAAAACCAGAATTATCTCCAAGTGTAATGTGCAATAGGATGGCTGCCCATCTTGAGCGTGGAACTGCCTTTAGAAGAGCAACAATGTGGACTCTAAAGCAAATCATGGAAGGTGGTGCAATGGGTGTTCAAATTACAATTTCAGGAAAACTACGTGGAGACCGTTCTGCCTTTGAAAAACACACAGCTGGTGTTTTACCACGAGCAGGTCACCATGCAGAAGTAATAGTTGCCGAAGACATTGCACATGTAAATACTGCAATGGGATTAATTGGAATTAGAATTAGAATCGCAAGAAAAGAAAAGTTTGTCCCAGAATTTGAATTAAAGAAGGTACAAAAAGAAAAACCAAAACAAAAGAAAGCTAAAGTAGAAGAAATTGAAGTCGAGGGTGCTAAAGTTGAAGTTGTAAAAACAGATGAAGAAAAAGCCAAGGCAAAAACAGAATCTGAACAAATTGCATTAGAAGAAGAGAAAATGAAATCAATTGAAACACTTGAAGAAGAAGAGGAGAAGTTAAAGTAATGACAAGAATTAGCATGAAGACAATAAGACAATTAAACGAAAAGGACCTAAAGGGAAAGATCCAAGAAACACGTAGCGAGCTTGCCAAATTACGAGTTGATGCTTCAAAAGGAACACTACGAAAAGAAAGTGGAAAAATTAAGGCTCTCAGACATGACGTTGCAAGAATGCTAACACAACTAAACGAGATGAAAAACAAATGATAACGGCAGACAACATATTACAACATGAGTTTATTGGATTACAAACAGAAATTATACATTCTACCAACCCTCAACTCGTAGGATTAAATGGGACAATAACAAATGAAACAAAATCCATGATACAACTAGAAACCAAAAAGGGAATCAAATTAATTCCAAAATCAATTAACACTTGGAAATTTAATCTAAATAATCAAAATATTGATGTTGATGGGACAAAAATCCACAAACGCCCATTTGACAGACTGGGAGGAAAGGCATGACTAAAAACATTGGATTAGATGTAAAGGCACCAACAAACGAATGCCATGATGTTCATTGCCCATTTCATGGTAAACTTGCAGTAAGAGGAAAACTTTTTGATGGAAAAATTACAGGCGATAAAGCAAAACAGACTGTAACTTTAGAAAAAGAAGCTCCTGTTTACTTTAGCAAATTCAAACGATATGCTAGAAGTACAAACACAATTCATGCCCATGTACCTGAATGCATATCCGTATCAATGGGAGATCACGTGTTAACTGCAGAGTGTAGACCAATTGCAAAATCTGTATCATATGTTGTAGTGGAGGTTAAACAATAATGGCAAAACAAGCAGGAAAAGGAGTAGCAGAATTCAGACCTTATGTCACAAGATCAATTCCAATTGGCGCAAATATTGTGTGTGCAGACAATACTGGCGCTAAAATTTTAGAAGTAATCAATGTAACAAAATACAAGACCAGAGTATCAAGGCTTCCAGCAGGTGGTGTTGGAGACTTTTGCAACGTTGTTGTTAAAAAAGGTCCAGCCGAGCTTAGAAAGCAAGTTTATGGAGCAGTTATCATACGACAAAAATATCCTGTGCGAAGATTGAACGGAGTAAGAGTTTGCTTTGAAGACAATGCTGCAGTTTTGATAACACCAGAAGGAGAAGTAAAAGGAACAGACATTAAAGGACCAGTTGCTGCCGAAGCCTCAGAAAAATGGCCAAGAGTAGCTAACTTGGCATCAATGGTGGTATAAAATGAAACCAACTAAAATGAGAAATCAAATGATTTACAGAGCATCTCATGTTACTAAAAGTAAGCAAATATCAAGCCCACTATCAAGTGATCTAAAAAAGAAATATTCCAAAAACAGTGTTCGTATTATTGAAGGAGACAGCGTAAAAATAATTCGAGGGGAGTTTAAGGGAGTAGATGGTAAAGTTGCAAAAGTTTCTGTCGAAAAAAGTAGTATAGCTATTGAAGGTGTAAAAAAAGAAAAAACAAAGGGAGATAAATTTGATGTATATGTTCACTCTTCAAATGTCATTGTAACTGGACTTAATTCAGATGACAAGTGGAGAATGGCAAAATTAGAAGGAAAGAAACCATCTGCAAAACCAAAAGAGACTAAAGCTGAAAAAACTGAAGAGGTAGAAGTAGAATCTAAACCAAAAGAAGCCCCACCAAAGGAAACAAAAGTTGAAAAGAAGGAAAAAAAGGAGAATGAGGAATAATGGTTAGCATAGCAGGAAGTAAAAAACTCAAAAGACAAATGGCCCCACAATTTTGGGGAATCAATAGAAAAACAAAGAGATTTGTAGTAACAGTAAGACCAGGAGCTCACAAAAAAGCACTATCAATTCCAACAGCTGTCTTTCTTAGAGATACTCTCAAAATGGTAGAGTCCCTCAGGGAAGCAAAAACTGCAATTTACTCTGGACGAGTAAAGGTAGATGGGGTTGTCAGAAAATCCCTCCATCATGGAATAGGTCTAATGGATGTAGTAGAGTTACAAGATGTATCAGACATTTACAGACTAGTTCCAACCAGTGGAAAAATTTTGAAACCAGTTAAAATTAATGAATCAGATAAATCCAAAAAAATAGTACGAGTCACTAGTAAAACTTCCATAAAGGGTGGAAAGACCCAACTTGGATTCCATGATGGGCGTTCATTAATTTCAGATACAGAAGTTAATGTTGGAGATAGTTGTTTGATACAAATTCCTGAGGTAAAAATTCTTGAGGTATTAAAATTAGAAAAAGATTCACAAGTTCTAGTCACGCAGGGAGTTAATGCAGGCTCTGTTGGCAAAATAGAAAACATTGAAGAAGGAACCTTCATTTTGCCTAGAAGAATCCTCTTGTCACTTGAAGAAAGAACAATCGAAATCCCATCTGACTTTGTAACAGTGATAGGAAAAGGAGAACCAGTTATTCAAATAAAGTGATACTATGTCTCAAACTACAGAAAACCCAATGAAAAAAATCTCATTAGAGAAAGTTGTTCTCAACATGGGGCTAGGAAGATCTGGAGATATTATTGAAGTTGCAAAAAATGCGTTACTGCAAATTTCTGGTAAAAATCCAACAGCAAGAGAAGCAAAAGAGACCCAAAGAGATTGGGGAATAAGAAAAGGAGAACCAATTGGTGTTGCTGTCACTGTTCGAGGTGAAGATGCAAAAGCATTGTTAAAACGTCTTTTAGAAGCTAAAGGAAATCAAGTTAGAGGAAAATCATTTGATAATTTTGGAAATTATTCTTTTGGAATTAGAGAGCACATCGATATCCCAGGTGTAAAATATGATCCTAAAATTGGAATTATGGGACTTGGAATTTCAGTTACATTAACAAGGCCAGGTTACGGAATAAGAACTAGAAGTAAACACAAAGCAAGTGTAGGTAAAAAACACGTAATCAGTTCAGACGAAGCAAAGGATTATCTAGTCAAAGAGTTTGGGGTGACGGTAGTATAATGGCAAAAGATAGAACCTACGAATTTACAGGAAGAAAAAAACATGATTTTGGACGCGGTTCAAGATGGTGTAAAAGATGCGGAGATTATACAGCAGTTATTCAAAAATATGATTTAATGTTATGTAGACGTTGTTTCAGGGAAGTTGCAGTATCTTTAGGATTTAGGAAAAATCAGTGATAAAAATGCCAGCCACAAATATCTTAGCAAATCTATTTGGAACACTCTTCAACAATGAGACTAGAAGAAATAAGGAATGCATAATTCTTCCAACCTCAAAATTAGGAATTGAAGTTCTAAAAACACTTCAAAAAGACGGATACATTGGAGAGTTTGAACATATTGATGATAAAAGAGGCGGAAAATTCAAGGTAAATTTGCTTGCAAAAATTACAAAATGTGGAGCAATATCACCAAGATTCAAAGTAAAAAAAGAAGAATACAATAACTGGGAGCAACAATATTTGCCTGCATACAATAGAGGAATGCTTCTAGTAACAACAAACCAAGGAGTAATGTCACACCATGAAGCAATTACTAAAGGAATTGGAGGATTTTTGATAGGATATGTCTACTAAACTAGATGAATTTCAAGAAGTAATAGAAATTCCTGAAGGAGTTAACATTACAATCAACAAGCACATGATGGAGTTTCAAGGCCCATTAGGTAAGACCTTCAAAAGTTTCAGAAAGATTCCAGTAGATATTGACGTAAATGATGGTAAAGTTACCCTCAAAGCTCAAGGAAAAAGAAAAAGAGATTATTCTATTTTGCACACATCACGTTCATTGATTAATAACATCTGTGAAGGACTAACAGAAGGATACACAATCAAAATGAAGGTTGTATATGCCCACTTTCCAATTACAGTAAAGGTACAAGACAAAACTATTCTAATTGAAAACTTTCAAGGAGAAAGGGCCCCAAGAACAACTAGAGTAGTTGGAAACACGAAGGTTATTCCAAAAGGAGAAGATGTAATTTTAACAGGTGAAGTGTTGACAGACGTAACTCAAACAGCTGCAAACATTGAGCTTAAAACCAAAGTAAAAAACAAAGATCACAGAGTATTCTTAGATGGTATTTACATCTATGAAAAGAAGAAAGGTATCGAAAAATAATCTTCAAAATTATTTATAATGACTCTGGATCCTGAATTTAAACAACAAACAACTAAACTCATTCAAGAAACTCTAGAACTGTACAAAAGCGCTGGTGCATCTCCTCGAGTTGGCCAAGTATGGGATTGCAAAAGTGTAGGAGATTTTTTGTGTGGATTTTTTGTCGGCGAAATGGTAGGTTCTGCCCTAAGTGCCTTTCAAATTGTTCACAAAAGAGAACCAACTGGAGAGGAGCATTTAGAGATAATTGAGCTTGTTGAAGGATATTCCAAGGAAATCAAAGATTTTTTTGCAAAATTCAACTAAGTTGATTTAACATTTAGTCTAAATGGAATCGTAGCAAGGATTAAATCACTTTTCCCAAGGTACAAACATGTTGCCGCCCTAGCTTAGCGTGGTAGAGCATCCGACTGTTAATCGGAGGGTCGTCAGTTCAAGTCTGATGGGCGGCGCTTAATATTTCTAAATTCGAGTTTTGAAATATTGAATTTCAATAATTGTAGTGCTAAGTTAATTATATTTCTAAATTCGAGTTTTGAAACATTGATCGATTGCAACTATTTGGTTTACTCAATTAGACAGCATAGATCTAATAGATGATCGCATACAAACAATAATGCAGGAGGATTACATTGGCCAGAACTAAAAGGGCTAACAGGTACTGTGTTGATTGCGGTGCCAGGCTAGTGTATTATCCAAGATTATCAAACCCCAAAGCCCCAAATGAGCATCGAGTTTTGGTTTATGCATGCCCTGATTGTACAAAAGACTTTGAAAAACCCAAGATGTTTTCAATTAAAAGGAATCAAGTCGAAGACCCCCTAGAAACCGTAGAAATTGAAATTACCCAATTACAGAAAAAAATTGCCAAATCAAAATAATAATGCAATTTATTATCGAAAAGTGTAGGAAAAAAGATGTACCCCGAAAAGCGTAGAAGTAATTTTTGGTTTTTGTTACCAATTTTTCTAGGATTGATTGGTGGAATAATTGCTTATTTTGTTTTAAGGCAAGATGATCCAAAAAAAGCAAAAAACTGTCTTTATCTTGGAATTATTCTTGCAATTATTGGTATGATGCTAAACATTTTGGTATTAACCCAGATTCCAGAAATAGAACAAGGTTTTAACATCAACGTATAACCTTCCTAGTTTTCTGTATGAGTTGCGCTTGTAAATTTACTATATTTCTAATTTCGAATTTAGAAACATAATAATTTTAGAGAGTGAGATATTCGTTTTGATTTAGAATCATATAGAACTAGTAAAGACCTTTGAGTGTGTCAGCAAACAGAATGAGAGATAATGTCGAAAGGTGGTTGATTCACGAGAGTCATGCTTTTGAGTTTGTAAAAAATCCAGAAAACTCTTTTCATATTTTGGTAAAACATGCAGGTCAAGCAGGAGTGCCAGTAGAGATTTTTGAGCCAAAAAAACAGCCAGGCATCATTGTAGTAGGTTCCAAGGTAATTATGAAGAATAACCAAATTGTCAGATATTTGGGATATACTCCTGAGGAAAAGGAAAGATTTGAGAAAAAAGTTGCAGATTATTGTTATTCAATTCAAGCAATCCACAAAATGTTAGAGGAAGACGGCAAGCAGAAAATTGGTGTCTATGTAGTGCTTGATGATAAAGTGGACATTAATCAACAGACGCTTTTTGATGCAGTAAATAGAGTATCAGAGATGAATGAAAAAACATCACGATTTCTCTTAAAGACCTTCTAATCGAAGGGATTTTTCCTATTTTTTGCTGTTCAAAAAAACACACATAGACTATAAAACTACAAAGTCAGACTTTCTAGTAATATGAAAGAGTATTTCCTGCAAAGTGGTGAGATGACAGACATTCCTGGATACAAGGAAGAAAAACAGACAGTCGTAGACGAAAGCCAAGTAAATCAGGCATTTGAGCCAGCAAATGATGCTTTTTCAGGTTTAAGAGACCTAGGAGATTGGGTCATTGAGTTTTTTACAGAATTATTTTCTGGCGCATTTGGCAACATAATGTGATTTTTTAATTATTTTGTCAAATATTGAACTAAAACCCCCCACCCTTTTC